>MRWG01000449.1_pt1 | contig 49592 bp, 55 predicted proteins | sample 1013341 | NCBI WGS metagenome assembly MRWG01 (sample SAMN06117577, study PRJNA244670) | biofilm metagenome | biome: Water; feature: Cathode Biofilm; material: Biofilm; isolation source: microbial consortium enriched at the cathode of a solar microbial fuel cell | place: USA: District of Columbia ... | reverse complement strand
AGGGTGCTCGCCGAAATTCCTGTCCGGCGCGGCGGGCGGTAACGCTCCATTCCGTAGCCATTCCAAATCATCAGGCGGAGCGCCACGGCACCCGCTGCGCCGACGGCTCTGTGAGGGGCCGGCTACGAGATACCCGGATGGCGAGCGCCAGGCCGGCTTTGAGTGCTGAAACGAGAATCCACTCGGAGGAGACCTGTCGATGCCAAGACGTAAAGCCCGCCACCGCAACACGTTCCGTCGGAAATTCCAGCCGACCTATAATTTGCAAAGTCACCGGACCATCGTGAAGTATCTGCGGCGCATCACGAAAGACCGGGACTATCTGCACGCTGACGTGAATGCCTTCGAACAACGTCCTTTGGACAATCTCTATGGCCCCATACAGATCATGCACGCCCTCAGCCCTGAAGTGCTGGCAGCGCAAGAGGCGGAAACCATGCGGAGGCTCAACGCCCTGTCCGAGGAGTTCCGGGCGCGCCGGCCCGCCGGAGAAACAGGTAAAACGCCCCCGAGCCCCCATGACGCGCATGCGCCTCTGAATAGCCCGACACAAGATGACTGGCCGACGGTCCCTGAACCCAATCCAGGAAATTCCGACGCAGAACCCCCTCGCCCCCGCGCCCTTTACCTGTAATCACCAACACACAGCGTGCACCCTCTGCCCGGCTGCGCTGCAGGAAACTTCCCAGCATCGCTTCGGCAGACGCCTGAGTATGGCCGTGCAGGTCGATTTTTCCGGCAAGTTCCAGCCGCCCGCGTTTGACGCGCTTCTCGCCTTTTCGGTCGGCAGCCCGCGCCGTGACCTTGGGTTTCTCGGGGGCCCGGCCCGCCGCAGCGATCAATCCGGCAGCGGAAGACTTGCGGGCGCGGTTTGGCGATACCGGCTCGCCGGCTTCCAGTGCGCGCTCGAACTCTTCAAGATTGTCTTTTGCCGGGCCGATCGGCTTGATCGTGCTGGCCACGCGCGACCATGCACGGGATTCTTCCGGGGTCAGGCGGCGTTTCGTCATGACCGCACTCTTACGGCGCGCCCGCATGGAACCCAAGCGTTGCCATGTCAGACATGTGGATTCGCGCTGCCACGCCTTTGGGCAGGAACACCCACAACCGGCCCGGCGCATTCATCGTGCCGGCGCGCTCGCCCGCCTCCGGGCCCGTGCCGAAATAGAGGTCGCCGCGCACTGCGCCCTTGATCGCGCCGCCCGTATCCTGCGCAACCAGCATGCCTGCCCAGTCTCCGCCAAGGCCCGGCGCGGTTGTCTGCACATACATCGGCACGCCCAGCGGATGGATATCGGTATCCACAGCCATCGACGACAAAGGCGTCAGCGGCACGGCTTGCGCCCCTTCCGGTCCGAGCGCCGCATCCCCTTCCGGCAGGGCGCGGAAGAACACGAAGCGCGGATTCTGGTTCATCGCCATACGTGTCTCAACCGGCCCGGCCCGGTCCATCCAGGCACGTATGCCCTGCATGCTGGCCTCGCCCGCCGTGATCCGGCCGGTTTCCATCAGCCAGTTGGCTGTCGACCGGAACGGGTGGCCATTATGCGCCGCATAGGCTGCGCGCACGGTACGCCCGTCAGGGAACTGCAACCGGCCCGAGCCCTGGATCTGCAGGAAGAACACATCGGCCGGGTGGGCATAGGCAATCGCGCTGACGCCCGACGTCGTGATTTCAGCGCGGGAAGGATACGGCCTCAGCGCGCCATTGCGCAGGCGCTGTTTTGGACTTGCGCCATTCGGCACGAGATCGGCGGGCAGCGCGGGCACAGGCTCGGTGAAGGGCGGCGTCGGCGTGTAGCGCGCCTCGTAAAGCGGCTCGAAATAGCCCGTGAAGCGGCTCTTGCCGGACGGATCGGAAATTTCGACAGGGGTAAACAGGGATTCCAGAATGCGCCTTGCACTCTCATCATCCTGCGCATCATTCACTGCATCACAGGCCGGCAGCCACTCGGCAACGTATCCGGCCCAGGGGGCGACATTGGCCATGAAGTCCCCGGCCGACCGGTCCTGCAGCTTCACGCACGACCGTTTGAACGCACTCAGCGGCAATTCGATGGGTGCCACATCCCAGTTCGGCAACTCCCGGAAGCTCGCCGGACGCTCAATCGCAGCTGGCGGCAACGGGCCAACATCCACAGGCCGGGTCGGCGACGGCTTGGGCGACGGAGCCGGCGGTGGGGGCGCAGACTGGCACGAGGCCAGAACAAGCGCGCTGGCAAATAGAAGGATACGGCGAAGCATGGCGCCATTTATGGAATGCTTTCGGGCGGGCTGTCACGCCCCGGATGCGCGCTTTGTGGTGGAAGACTGCCTATTTGGCTTCTTCGACATCATCGAGGATCCAATTGGGATCGTTTGCGGTCACATCATGCATGTAAGCCCACAGCTCACGCGCCGTGCGGGTCGTCTCACCATCGCCAAGTTCGGCTTCATAGCGCACCCAGATGCGCGCCATATCACCGTCCATCTCGGCGCTTTCGATTTCAGCTCGACGAATGCGCAGGAGGTCAAACGCCGAGGCGCCGGTCGTTTCGCGTTCCGCAATCGCGTGGTCCCAGGCCTCATAGACGTCATCATCCAGCAGAGGCCGCAGCGTATCTCGGTCACCTGCCGCAAAAGCGGTCACGATCATCGTGTAGGCCGCCTTCGCGCCACGCATGAACGTTGCCTCATTGAAGCTGTTGTCAGCATTGTAGATGTCTTCCAACCCGCCTGCTGCCGGGCCGGTAAAGATCGGACGGTCATTGTCGGCATTAGGCAATGGCAAGTCATTTGCGCCAGGATCAACCTGGCGTGGCTTGGCCGGCTGAGTGCGTTGCACAGGAGAATTGTCCTCACCGCGTCCGAGCACCGTATAGAGGCGGAACAGGACAAACAGCGCGATGGCCGCAAGGATCACAACTTGGATCACAGGATCAAACATGGACGCGTAACTTCCTCCGATGGATTGCGTAACACCATAAATAGGGCGAACAGCCCAATGATGCCAGTGATACGTTGCGCCTTAGGGGGCCACATGCTAGGCGCGCGGCTTCAGATTCAGGGAGGATCAGCATGACAGATGCCAGCGCACCGCAAAACCCCCAACCGCAGGGCACGCCGCCTCAGGCGCCCGCCATGCGCGTTCTTGGACAGTACATCAAGGACCTGTCATTCGAGAATCCCGGCGTCGGCCCGGTGCAAGCCCAGCCAAATATAGACCTCGGCATTGATGTCGGCGCGACCCCGCACGCAGATGGCAATGGCCTTTACGAAGTCTCGCTGAAGCTCTCTGCCAAGGCGACCGCCGAACAGGCTGTCCTGTTCATTTGCGAACTCGATTATGCCGGCCTCTTCCAGATCCAGAACGCCCAGCAGGGCCAGATGGAACCGATGCTGCTGATCGAGTGCCCACGCCTGCTCTTCCCATTCGCGCGGCGCATCATTGCTGAAATCACCCGCGAAGGTGGTTTCCCACCGCTCCTGATCGATCCGGTCGACTTTGTGCAACTCTACCAGTCGCAATACCAGCGCGCCGCAGCCGAAGGCGGTCAGACGCCGCCTGCTGCGCCGACCAGCCAGGCCTGATCAGCCAAACTTTTTCCAGATGGCGTCTTCGCCCAGACTGTCGACAAAGGCAGAATGGGCGGCGCGCTCTTCGCCGGAGATGAAAGATTCCAGCGGCACCGGCCGTTGCCGGGCGGCACGTTTGCGATCACCGCGCGTGAGCTCTTCTTCGCTCTCGAACGTAAAGGCATGCGCCCGCCCGCCAAGCAGCTCCAGATAGACACTGGCCAGCAATTGGCTATCCAGCAGCGCGCCGTGAAAGGTCCGGCTCTCCAGCGAGATTTCAAACCGGCGACATAGCGCATCCAGATTTGCCGGCGCGCCCGGATACTTCTTCCTGGCCATCTGCGCCGTATCGATCCAGCGAGGTTCAGGGATTGGTGGACGTCCGCATTTTTCCAGTTCCATGTTCAGGAAGTTCCGGTCAAATCCGGCATTGTGCGCCACTAGCGTGGCGTCGCCCAAGAATTCAAGGAACGCGTCTACAACCGACGGATGCTCAAAGAACGGGGCATCTCTCAGATCGTCATCCGTGATGCCTGTAATGCGCACCGTATCCTCTGATACAGAACGTTTTGGATTGATCAGGGTCCGGAACGTGCGACCTGTCGGGATGTGATTGATCATCTCGACTGCCCCGATCTCGATCACCCTGTCCCCTTCAAGGTGGTGCAAGCCGGTCGTCTCAGTATCGAATGCCAGTTCGCGAATGTCTTCACTCATGAATTTGCCTCTTCAACCAAACGATTCATCAGGGATACTATGGCGCGAACACAATCGGCAGCAAATTCGAAACCATGCGCTGTGGAGATGATGAAATCCGCCTTTGCACGCTTTTCTGCATCGGGCATCTGACGTGCCAGGATGGACTCGAATGTTTCCTCCGTCATGCCCGGTCGCGACAATACCCGTTCGCGCTGGACTTCCGCAGGCGCAGTCACCACCGCAACATAGTCGCAATACGCATAGCCGCCAGCCTCATACAGAAGAGGAATATCCAGCACGACGAAACGTGCGCCATCCTCGCGCGCCTTGTCCCGAAATTGCTTCTGGGCATCACCAGCAAGGGGGTGCACAATGGCCTCAAGCTTCCGCATCGCCTCGGCATCATCCAGCACATGCGTGCGCAAAGCCATCCGGTCGATCGCACCGTCGACCATCACCCCCGGAAAAGCCGCCTCGACCGGTGCAACGGCAGCCCCACCCTTGGCATAAAGTGCGTGAACAGCCGCGTCGGCATCGTAGACCGGAACACCCTCCTCACGAAACAAATCCGCTGTTGCAGACTTACCCATGCCGATAGACCCTGTCAGCCCAAGGACGATCATGTGGTTGCCTCCACCAGTTTACGACAGCGAGCCATCGCAGACTCCATATCCGGCAGAACTCCGAACCAGAGTTCGAAACTGAATGCCGCTTGCGCGACCAGCATGCTCAGCCCATCCATTGGCTTCCACCCGGCCGTATCTGCCTGCGCCAATATCGCCTTGGCAGGCTTGCCATAAGAAATATCGTAAAACGTCCGAAGCTTACCTTCCGGTAGGTCAAGAGACTGGCCCGTCTGGCCAAGACTCAGCGTGTTGATTACCACGTCTGCCTTGCCCATCTCTGCTTCGGCATGCTCCAGATCTCGGATATCAGCATCAATGTTCAAATGTTTCACAAGATCCTCTGCGCGGGACCGCGTTCGATTACAGATCGTCAAGGTTGCCCGCATGTCTGACAATGCCAGCGCAACCGCTCGAGCGGCGCCCCCTGCTCCCAGCAGGCAGACATTCTGATCAGCTATTTCAATGTTCGCCTGGGCGAGGGATTCAGTAAAACCAGGGGCATCGGTGTTCTCCGCTAGCCAGCCACCAGACTTCAGCCGAACCAGAGTGTTCGCTGCTCCAATGCGGCGCGCGACGTCGCTTGTGCCTTCTGCCCGCGCTATGGCATCTTCCTTGTGAGGAGAGGTCACGTTCAAACCCATCGCCATCCGTTCTTCCAGAGACGACAGGCCATCCGTAAACCCACCCTTCGGAATATGCATCGCCTCATAGGTCGCATCGATACCGTGCTCGCGTATCCACGCATTATGAATCACAGGTGACAGGGAATGACTGACTGGGTCGCCGACGACCCCATAGAGTTTGGTCATGACAACAACACTCCACGTGTCCGCAAATAGTCCAACAACGGAAGAAGAGGCAATCCCAGGATTGAGAAGTAATCACCTTCGATCCGGGTGAACAATTGCGCGCCAAGCCCTTCAAGCTGGTAGGCACCAACCGTCGACAAGAGCGGTTCTCCGACCGTTTCAACATAGGTGTCGATGAAGGCACCACTCAGTGGGCGAACAGTCAATTTCGGTCTCGCCAGATGACGCCAGACAGGTTTCCCTTCTTCGCTGATAACAATCGCCGTTTCCAATGTGTGCGCCTTGCCGGACAGCTTCACCAGATGGTTCCGGGCATCGGCAAGGTCAACCGGCTTGTCGAACGCCTCTCCATCGAGTGAGAGCATCTGGTCACAACCGATCACCAGGCCCGGTTCGCGCATTGAAATCTTCACCGATTTCAGTTCGGCAAGTTGCATCGCCTGATCGCGCACTTTCATGTCGCTCGCGCGGAAAGAGGCTTTGGCTGCGTCTTCGTCCACATTCGGCTTGATCGTGTCTGCCTCGATGCCGGCAGCGGTCAGCACGGCTCGCCGACTTTGACTGCCGGATGCTAGAATGATGCGCTGGCTCATGGTTGGGCGTTCCGCTCATTCAGAAGGTTCAGGATAGCGGCAGCAGTTTCCTCGACCGACCGGCGGGACACATCGATCGTCTTCCATTTGTTGCGCTGGAACAGACGATTGGCTTGGGTCACCTCGTCACGCACGGCCGCTTCATCCGCATAGATTGTGTGTTCGTCTTCCTGCAGGGAAATCAATCTCTGGCGCCGGATCTGGACGAGCCGCTCAGCGCTGATTTTCAGGCCGACGATCAGTGGGCCTTTCGGACCAAGTTCTTCCACGAATCCTGGAAGCGGAACACCGGGAACCAGCGGAATATTACCGGCCTTTACCTTGCGGTTCGCAAGATAGACACTGGTCGGCGTCTTAGACGTACGACTGACACCAAGCAGGATCACATCAGCATTCCGTAGCCCATCGACATTCTGGCCATCATCATGCGCGAGCGTGAAATTGATCGCTTCCATCCGCTCGAAATAGTCATCATCCAAAGCGTGCTGTCCCGCGACGATCCGATTCGCCGACACACCGAGATGTCGGCCCAGCATGGCAACGGAGGCATCCAATACGGGCAAAGTGGATACGCCCTTTTCGCGGCAGAAGGCTTCGAGTTTTGATCGCAGAGTCTCGTCGGAGATTGTGTACCAGACCACACCCGGTGCAGCTTCGATCTCCCTCATCACGCGCTCTAACTGGCGTTCTGAGCGGACCAAATAATAATTGTGCTCAAGGGGCTGAACATTCTTGAACTGCGCACAGGCAGCGCGCTGGATGGCATTCAGGGTTTCACCGGTACTGTCAGAGACCAGGTGAACATTGAAGTATATGCTTAGGCGGGCGAGTGGCTTGTTCATCGCCCCTGTGTTGCCGAGGTTGGCAAAACACACAAGACCTGTGAGTCCTCTGTGGATAGAGGATCTTCCCCAAATGGATTCACAATCGAGTCACAGCCAGCGAATTCGACTCCGGCAGAATCCCCTTTCGTTCGCACCTGTGACTCCAACTGGGGTGTTAACCCATCGTTAACCTCGGTAAAATCGACAGTTAACGAAACCTTACCGGGGTGCGACACCCTGTGACTCGCCTGTGGATTTAGCTGGACAATTCCTGTGTGTGGCCTTTCTCCACGAATTACACGGTCTAATAGTTATAAGCGCCCTGACGGGCTTTGTTTGATTTTGGGATGGAAGGGGGCCTGAGGCATGAACACCAAGCCTAAGCTGATTCAGGTACTTGAGGGACAGGTGGTCTCCCCGCCTCCGGTATGGATGATGCGACAGGCTGGTCGTCACCTTCCTGAGTATCTCGAGCTGAGGGCGCGCGCGAAGAACTTTCTCGATTTCTGCTACACGCCTTCAATGGCAGCGGAAGCGACGCTTCAGCCAGTACGTCGTTATGGCATGGATGCCGCCATCCTGTTTGCTGACATTTTGCTGATCCTCGACACGATGGGTCTGAGTGTGCGGTTCGAAAAAGGTGTTGGACCTATTGTTCAGCAAATCGATACAGCAGCTGATTTGGCAAAAGTCACACCCCAGAAAGCGGCTGATCGATTGTCTCCGGTTTATGAGACGGTTGCTCGTGTGAAATCTGCCTTGCCCGACGATACAGCCTTGATTGGTTTTGCCGGATCACCCTGGACGGTCGGGCTCTACGCTATCGAAGGTCGCGGCAAGACAGACAAGTCGCTCGCCTGGCGATGGGCACACGGTAAGCCAGACGAATTGGCGAACGTGTTGGATCTCATCAGCGAAGCAACAGCCCACTATATGGCCGCGCAGGTGGAAGCCGGCGCGGATGCATTGATGTTGTTCGACAGCTGGGCCGAGGGTCTGCCCAATAATATCTTCCGAGAAGTCATTATCGCGCCAACGAAGAAACTGGTCGCACGGCTGAGGGAAATGGGTGTCACGGTTCCCATCATCGGATTTCCGCGCGGCGCGTCTGCCATGCTGCCGGAATACGTTCAGGAGACGGGTATCACGGCCGTTGGGCTTGATACGGCAGCGGTACCAACCTTTGTGAACGCCGCCATGCCCGCCGGATTTCCGGTACAGGGACATCTTGACCCACTTCTGCTGATTGAAGGCGGTCAGCGACTCGACGATCGGGTGCGCGAGCTTATCTCTGCCTATGAAGGTCGACCGCATGTCTTCAACCTTGGACACGGAATCCGGCCGGAAACGCCGATCGCGCATGTTGAGCGCGTGCTGGAAATCATTCGGAAGGGTTAGGAAATCATGAGCCGAAAGATCGCCGTAGTTCTGTTCAATCTGGGAGGACCGGATTCGGACAAGACCGTGAAACCCTTTTTGAAAAACCTGTTCCGAGATCCAGCCATTATTGGTGCGCCGTTGCCCATTCGCTGGTTTCTCGCTCGGCTGATCTCCACGAGCCGCGCGCCATCAGTGATCAAGAATTACGCCATGATGGATGCTGGCGGTGGGTCACCGCTTTTGCCCGAGACCCAGAAACAGGCAGATGCGCTTACGGCATCGCTGCAGGAAAAAATGCCTGAGGATGAGGTCAGGTGTTTTATTGCGATGCGCTATTGGCACCCTTTCACTGAAGAAGCCGCGACTGATGTAAAAGCCTGGGGCGCAGATGAAGTCATCTTGTTGCCGCTCTATCCGCAGTTTTCCACAACGACGACAGGCTCGTCCCTCACGGCCTGGAACAAGGCTTACAAGGGTGTCGCCAAGACAATCTGCTGCTATCCCTTCGCCGAAGGCCTGATCTCCTCGCATGTCGACCAGATCATGAAGGCACACAAAGCTGCGGGTGAACCCGGCAATGTTCGTCTTCTCCTGTCAGCGCACGGCTTGCCGGAAAAAATCGTGAAGGATGGAGATCCCTACCAATGGCAGTGCGAGGCCATGGCAGAGATGATCGCCGGGCGGGTGCCGACCGACTGGGAGATTGTGCCATGCTACCAGTCGCGCGTGGGACCGCTGAAATGGATTGGCCCGCCGACCGAGGACGAAATCGAAAAAGCGGCCAAGGAAGGCAAGAACATCCTGATTGCACCCATTGCCTTTGTCTCCGAACATATCGAGACACTGGTGGAACTTGGCGAAGAGTACCGACTTGTGGCCGAAGAGCACGGCGCCGCGAGCTATACCCGCGTGGAAGCGCTGGGCGTACATGAGGAATTTATCTCCATGCTGCGCGATGAAGTGCTGAAGACAATGGGACAAGATTTGCCGATCCGATCATGCGCAGACTCCCGGCTTTGCCCTGGCGACTGGAAGAATTGCCCGAACCGCACACCCCATCCGAAAGTCGGCCAACGCGCCAATCCCATTCGCACGGACGTCGCCTGATGCTGTATCTCTGGGTGAAGGCAGCGCATGTTGTGTTCGTGATTGCGCTGATGGGCGGCTTGCTCGTTTATCCCCGCTACAAAATTCATCAACTTTCCAGCCAGCCGGGCGAGCCTCTTTTCGAGACGATGAAAGAAGCATCGAACAAGTTGCGCATGATCATCTTGAATCCCAGCCTTATCCTCGTCTGGGTGCTTGGCGTTGCCATGCTTGTCATGAATCAAGGCTTGCTGAGCATGCCTTGGATGCATGTAAAACTCCTGCTCGTGCTGATCCTGTCCGGTCTGCACGGTTATTTCATCGGTGTCGGAAAGAAGATTGACCGAGGAGGCGACGGGATTCCCGCCAAGCGTCTACGGATGTTGAATGAAGTGCCCTTCCTGCTGATGATCGGCGTCGTTATCATGGTGATCGTCAGGCCGTTTTAGGCGGGCCCCGTGCCCAACCCCTTGACGATTTGACCATTCTGGCCCCATAAGCGGCAAAACCGCTGCGCAGTCCTTGCGCGGGCGAAGAACTCCCAATTTACCAAAATCCGGTTGCCGACACACATGACGGTGGCCCCTCATCCGGAATTCATCCATGGCCTCTTCCATGCTCGACGACATCACCAGTGTAAAACTCAGCGATCTCAAGGCAAAATCGCCAGAGGAATTGCTCTCCTACGCTGAAGAGCTGGAGGTCGAGAATGCCTCGTCCATGCGGACACAGGACATGCTGTTCGCAATCCTCAAGGAATTGGCGGATAGCGAAGTAGAAATCACGGGTCAGGGCGTGCTGGAAGTTCTGACTGATGGCTTCGGCTTCCTGCGCTCACCGGAATCCAACTATTTGCCCGGACCAGACGATATCTATGTCAGTCCGGAAGTTCTGAAGAAGGGTAACATCCGGACTGGTGATACTGTCGAGGGGCCGATCGTCGCGCCGCAGGACAATGAACGCTACTTCGCGCTGACGGATGTTTCGCGCATCAATTTCGAGGAACCGGACAAGGCCAACAAGAAGGTTCACTTCGACAACCTCACACCGCTTTATCCCGAAGAGCGTCTGCGCATGGAAAGCCAGGATCCAACTCGTAAGGATCGTTCAGGACGTGTCATCGACATTGTCGCGCCCATCGGTAAGGGTCAGCGCGCGCTGATCGTTGCGCCTCCGCGGACCGGTAAGACGGTGTTGCTCCAGAACATCGCCTCGGCCATCGAGGAAAACCATCCTGAATGCTATTTGATCGTCCTGTTGATCGATGAGCGTCCCGAAGAAGTTACTGACATGCGACGTACGGTGAAGGGCGAAGTCGTGGCTTCGACATTTGATGAGCCGTCCACACGTCACGTCCAGGTCGCCGAAATGGTAATCGAAAAAGCCAAGCGCCTCGTTGAGCACAAGCGTGACGTCGTCATCCTGCTCGATTCGATCACGCGTCTTGGCCGTGCTTACAACACGACCGTTCCAAGCTCTGGTAAAGTGTTGACCGGTGGTGTGGATGCCAACGCGTTGCAGCGCCCCAAACGTTTCTTCGGTGCGGCGCGGAATGTCGAGAATGGTGGCTCGCTGACCATTGTTGCCACTGCCCTGATCGATACCGGTAGCCGCATGGATGAAGTCATCTTCGAGGAATTCAAAGGTACTGGTAACTCCGAAGTCGTGCTGGATCGCAAGATCGCCGACAAGCGGACCTTCCCGGCCATCGACATCATGAAATCTGGCACGCGAAAAGAAGAACTGATCACGCCAGCTGCCCAGCTGTCCAAGATCTACATTCTGCGTCGCATCCTTGGCCCAATGGGCACGAATGATGCAATCGACTTCCTTCTGGATAAATTGCGCCAGACGAAGAACAATGATGAGTTCTTCGAAGCCATGAAGAACTAGCGGAGCGAGCCTGGCCATGAGCGAGCGCGACACGATCTGCGCCCTCGCCTCGGGCCAGCCCCCAGCAGCTATCTGTATTATCCGGTTATCAGGAGACCGGATCTGGAAACTGGCAGGTGCCCTGCTCGATTGTGGCCTGCCGGAACCCCGTCATGCCACTCTGACGAAATTTCGCGACGAGGACGGAAATCTCATTGATGAGGGACTCGTCGTCTTCATGCCCGGGCCGCATTCCTATACCGGTGAAGACACGCTGGAGCTTTACCTGCATGGCGGTCCAGCCGTCATAACCCATGCAATCAGTACACTGACGAGTGAGCCTGGAGTGCGCTTGGCTGAGCCGGGTGAGTTTACGCGACGCGCCTTTGAAGCGGGCAAGATCGATTTGACCGAGGCCGAAGGCGTCGCTGACATTATCGAAGCAGAGACCAATGTGCAGAAAGCCCAGGCTCTTCGGCAACTGACGGGCGGTCTGACCGAGAAGTACGACCAATGGCGGGCTGACCTGACGGGCATACTTGCCTTGATTGAAGTGGTTGTGGACTTTCCGGACGAAGAAGATGCACCCGAGGAAACCACGGCACCGGTCATCCGGAAGCTGACCCGACTGATTCACGAAATCGAGGAAGCGCTTGGGGATCGCGGAATCGGCGAGAAGATCCGGGATGGATTTCGCATCGCCATTATAGGCGCGCCGAATGCGGGCAAGTCGACCCTGCTCAACCGCCTTGCCGGACGCGACGCGGCGATTGTGACATCAACCCCAGGCACAACCCGCGATGTGATTGAGGTACGGCGCGTGATGGGCGGACAGGTTGTCTGGCTATCCGACACAGCCGGTTTGCGAGAGACCCAAGATGAGATTGAAGCCGAGGGCGTTCGGCGAGCAGAACGCGTAGCTGCTGAGGCCGACTTGCGCCTGTTTATGGTTGACGGGGGCGCACCGGAGCTGGGTGTGTTGAACTCGTTGTTCCGCCAATCGACAGATATAGTCGTGGTAAACAAGGCTGATACCGAGTTGGCCGCCGGGCTCCCACAATACGACTACAAGATTTCCGCGAAAGATGGCGATGGCGTGCCCGAACTCGAAGCCGCACTGGCGGACTTCATTTTCAACAAGGCTGCATCTGTTGAAGCGCCGGTCATAACACGCGCGCGGCATCGCGCCCGATTGGTCGATGGACTCGCTTGCCTCGTTGCTGCGCGGGATGCGCTGGCGCATGGCACTGGTCCCGAGCTTGCAGCGGAAGACGTGCGCCTGGCTATCCGGCATCTTGGAGCGGTCGTGGGCTCGGTTGGTGTGGAAGATGTGCTCGGTGCGGTGTTCTCCCAGTTCTGCATCGGCAAATGACCCCTAGGGTTTGAGGCAACGAGCCGCTATATAGCGGCTTTCTGAAATCCGGATCCCAAGTAGCGCCATGAGCGAGATGAAACAGTTTGATGTGATAGTGGTAGGCGGCGGTCATGCCGGCTGCGAAGCGGCCGCGGCTGCGGCGCGGACGGGCGCACGCACCGCTCTGGTCACACACAAGCGCGCAACCATCGGAGAGATGAGCTGTAATCCGGCAATTGGCGGCCTCGGCAAGGGTCACCTCGTGAGAGAGATCGATGCGCTGGACGGCCTCATGGGACGGCTGGCAGACAAGGCCGGTATCCAGTTCCGTATGCTCAACCGGTCCAAGGGTCCGGCTGTCTGGGGCCCCCGCGCCCAGATCGACCGAAAGCTTTACCGCGATGCCATGCAGGCGGAACTTGCGGACTATCCAAACCTGACCATCATTGAGGATGGCGCCGAAGACCTGATCGTGGAGGACAATCACGTCGCGGGCGTGATTGGTCTGAAGGGCGAGATTTATCGTGCGGCTTCTGTCGTGATCACCACAGGCACCTTCCTGAAAGGCATCATCCATATAGGTGCGAAACGTGTCCCTGCCGGTCGTGTCGGCGAGGTCCCTGCGATTGGCCTGTCGGACCGGCTCTATGGGCTTGGTCTCCCGATGGGGCGTTTGAAGACTGGTACGCCGGCACGGCTGGATGGCCGGACGATCGCCTGGGATCGTCTTGAAATGCAGCCCGCCGATGAGCAGCCGATTCCGTTTTCGTATCTGACCGATGAGATTACGGTGCCGCAGGTCAAATGCGGCATCACCTGGACGACGCCGGAAACCCACGCGATCATTGCCGAGAATATTGAGCAATCGGCCGTCTATTCCGGCGCGATTGCTGGCCGCGGTCCGCGTTATTGCCCGTCTATCGAGGACAAGGTTCACCGGTTCGCCGACAAGGATAGTCATCAGATCTTCCTGGAACCGGAAGGTCTCGACGATCACACCGTTTATCCAAATGGCATTTCGACATCGCTTCCAGAGGATATTCAGGAGCGTTTCCTTCGAACCATTCCCGGGCTCGAGAATGCCAAGATCATCCAACATGCCTATGCAATCGAATACGATTACGTCGATCCACGTGCGCTTTCGTCCGCACTTGAGGTGCATGCGCTTCCAGGCCTGTATCTCGCCGGGCAGATCAATGGCACAACCGGATATGAAGAAGCCGGCGCGCAAGGTCTCGTTGCGGGCTTGAATGCGGCGCGCGCCACGGGCGGAAAAGATCCGATTATATTTGATCGCGCGGAGGCATATATTGGCGTCCTCATCGATGACCTCGTGACGCGCGGCGTGACGGAACCCTATCGGATGTTTACATCGCGCGCCGAATATCGGTTGGCACTACGCGCCGATAATGCCGACCAGCGTCTCACCGAAAAGGGTATTGCCGCCGGATGCGTCGGGTCAGACCGGGCAGACGTGTTTCACGTGAAACACCGAGCGCTTGAATCTGCCCGCCAACTTCTGAAGACACTGACCTTGTCGCCCGCAAAAGCGGCTCAAGCCGGATGGGCGGTCAATCAGGATGGCCGCGTCAGGACGGCATGGGAATATCTCTCCTACAAGGAGATCGATCTCAATGCACTGTCCGCCATTTGGCCGGAAGTATCAGACATCTCCGACGAGATCGGGACACAGGTCGAGATTGAAGCCCTTTACTCTTCCTATTTGGAACGCCAGGCAGAAGATGTCGCCGCTTTGCGTCGCGACGAAGATCTGATGATCCCGGCAGATCTCGATTATTCGGGAATTGGCGGTCTCTCGAATGAGGTTCGCCAGAAACTGGAATCGGTCCGTCCTTCCACTTTGGGTCAGGCCGGACGTATCGAAGGCGTGACACCGGGCGCTCTAACGGCCCTTTTGGGATATGTTAAGCGCCGGAAGAAAGCTGGTTAACACTCATGATGAATTCCGAAGATCGCGCGGCCTTTCTGGCCGAATTCGATGTTTCACGTGAAACATCGGAAAGATTGGACGCCGTGATCTTAACTCTCGACGCGTGGCGGCAACGCTCCAATCTGATTGGACCGCGTGAGTGGCCGCAGATATGGAGTCGCCATGTAGCCGATTCCTATCAGATTTTGCCATTTATTCCGGAAACAACGCGGATCGTCGATCTGGGTTCCGGCGCGGGATTTCCCGGACTGATCATTTCTGCGGCCCGGCCACAGAGTCATGTGACCATGATGGAAAGCGTCGGGAAGAAATGCGCCTTTCTCCGCGCAGCTATCGACGATGCTGGTCTCAATGCGTCGGTTTATCAGGGACGGATTGAGGCTGCGCCGAATTCCACCGCGGATATTATCACTGCGCGGGCGTTTGCGCCCCTTCCAAAACTGCTCGACTACGCCGCTCCCTGGATGGAAAACGGTGCAACAGGGGTTTTTCTAAAGGGCGAACGCTGGAAAGAAGAATTGACGGACGCCCAACAAAGATGGAACTTCGCCTATGAGGCGATTCCAAGTCGCACTGGTGGGTCAGGCGTGATTTTGATCGTGAGGGAGCTCAAGCGTGGTCAGCGGTAAACCTAGAATCTTTGCAGTCGTGAACCAAAAGGGCGGGGTCGGGAAGACAACGACGTCCATAAATCTCGGTACGGCGTTGGCGGCTGTGGGCCGGCGCGTCCTGATTGTCGATTTCGATGCGCAGGGCAACGCCTCCACAGGGCTGGGTATTGAGCGCCAGGACCGGCATCAGACATCCTATGATGTTGTCGTGGACCGGATCCCGCTGGAAGAAGCGGTTCTGTCAACGATTGTGCCGCGTCTTGACATTGTTCCGGGCGATGAAAACCTCTCTGGTGTAGAAACCGAACTGGCCAATGACTCTCACCGGTCCTACAAATTGCGCGACGCGCTGCATGATTATGTTCAGCGGTCTGTCCAGGGCGGACTGGTCCAGTATGACTATATTCTGATTGATTGCCCGCCATCGCTGTCCTCGCTCACTTTGAACGCGATGACAGCCGCCGACGCACTTCTGGTTCCGCTACAGTGTGAGTTCCTGGCGCTGGAGGGCCTTAGCCAATTGCTTCGCACGGTGGAAGTTGTGCGCTCTGGCCTCAATCCCAATCTCGAAATCCAGGGCGTCGTCCTGACCATGTATGACCGGCGAAACAATCTGTCCGACCAGGTCGCCGACGAAGTGCGAGCCTTCTTTGGCGCCAAGGTCTACAATACGGTCATACCGCGAAATGTGCGCCTCTCCGAAGCGCCATCTTTCGGCAAGCCGGCCTTGTTGTATGACTATCGCTGTCCAGGTAGCGAGGCCTATATCCGTCTCGCATCCGAAGTCCTTCAAAGAGAGAAAGCCCGCGCGGCCTGACCCATATGAGTGACGATACCAAGAGCAAACCTTCCCGTCTTGGACGCGGCCTGTCTTCCCTGATTGGGGAAGTGGAGGCTGTCTCTCCGCCTGAAGCACGCACTGCAGGTGGGAGTAAGGGCAGCTCCAACGAAATCGCGATCGACAAGATTCGCCGAAATCCGAAACAGCCTCGTCGGACCTTCGACGAGGCCGCCCTTCAGGAACTCGCGGAATCCCTGAAATCCAAAGGCGTTCTCCAGCCTATTCTGGTCCGTCCGGATCCCAAGGAAAAGAACGAGTATCAGATCATAGCGGGGGAGCGTCGGTGGCGCGCCGCCAAGCTGGCCGGTCTGACCAGTATTCCCGCTGTTGTACGGGATACCGACGAGTTGGAACTACTCGAGATCGGCATCATCGAGAATGTTCAGCGCGCAGACCTCAACCCAATTGAAGAAGCTGAAGCCTATGAGGCGCTGATGAAGCGCTTCGGTCGAACTCAGGACAGTCTTGCCACAAGCGTCGGCAAAAGTCGGGTTCACATCACAAACACCCTGCGCTTGCTGCAATTGCCAGAAGGCGCTCGAGAGTATGTTCGTGATGGCAAGGTCACGGCGGGACACGCGCGCGCGGCGCTGGGTGCGCCCGATCCGGAAGCGCTGGTGGAGCTTGCTGTTGAGAAAGGCCTAACGGTTCGCGAAGTCGAAGCGCATGCCAAGGCTGCTCGCGAAGACACGCCCGTTGAAACCAAATCCGCCCGACTCAAGTCAGAGGAAAAGGATGTCGACACCGAAGCCCTCGAGGCGGATCTCTCCCGGTCCATCGGACTGGATGTAGACATCCGCCACGGCAAGAATGGCGGCGAGCTTCGCATCAAGTATCGCGACCTGGAACAACTTGACGACGTCTGCAGACGTCTGACTGCCAAGCGCAACATTCTCTGAACGTCAGCTTGCAATTTCGGCGGCGCGGGCGATTTCATTCATCAGTACACGGATTACTGGGTCCGCACTGCCTGACCCGGACTTGGCTTGCTGTTCTGCTTCATAGATTCGTTCCATCACCCGCATCAGCCGCTTGGTCGGCCACTTCCTGAGGCGCGCGCTGAACAGGCCCCATTCGCTTTGCCAAACGGGCGGCCGGAGTTTCATGCCGGGATTCGATTGGCCGGATGCAAGCCGAGACTGAGCGTCCAGCATGCGCATGGTTTCGAACTGAAGTGAACGCAGGATGGAAATCCCACTCGTGCCCGCAACAGCCAGTCGGTCGAGTGTGGTGTGGACGAGCGCCGGTTTGCCATCGAGCGCTGCGCGAATGGCGGCTGAAAGATTGTGATCCACATCGGTAGCGGACAAGGACCGGATATCATCCACATCAAGCGGTCGGCCCAGACCGCGCGCATAGAGGGCGAGCTTCTCGATCTCCGAGTTGGCCAGATTGCGATGGCCCGGCAGGTCGCCCACAAACAGTGCGAGCGCCTCGGGTGTGATCTGGACACTTTCGGACTTCAGCGCATCCTGAACCCGTTTTTCAATATCGCCCGCTTCGTCGGCGAACAGTTGCAGGCAGGCGGTCAGTTGGGCGGTTTCTGCGGCGGCGCGCAATTTCGAGCGCTTCTGCAGGCTACCAGCTTCGATTATCAGGCGGGCGGAATAATAGCCCTCCTGCGATTCACCTTTCTGAATGGCTTCTATCAACAGGGCGGCAATCTTGTCGCCGCTTGTCCGAACGCGGATGACGCGAGGGTCTCCCAGGAGGGATACCGCCTCGAGTCCGTCGAACAGGAGTGATGGGTCCTTCTTTATGGAGTCATCATCCAGTGTGGTGACATCCATATTGGCGCCTTTCGGCGTCCAGGCTTTGATCAGGGAAATCGCGGCATCGGAGGCAAGGCCGGAATCTTCACCGAAGGCCAGCACAGCCCAAACGGATAGTTTGGGCTTGCGGGCAAAATCACTCGCCTGTTTGCCCTTGAACAACATTATTCAACCGACAATTTGCGCCGCAGGTCGTCCACGATATTCTTCGCCAAGATGCCGGCCGCTCTCTCCGAGGCGCTCTTTTGGGCTGCTATGTCTCCATAAGTGCTGCTCGGTACCGCAAAACTGACTTCGCCAACAGCGTAGCCGGTCAACCGTTGTTCTTGGCCTTGAGACAAAGCGTAACGGCCCGACAAGGTAACATTTGATCTCGCCGCTGCGCCGTCTTGCTGGAATGCCAACCGAGTCAGATTTTCTTTCACCGTAATCTGGAGCGAGGCAGCCTCTGTCACGTTTGGCAATCCGATCGCCAACTCTTCCTGCAAGGCCCGGCGCAAGATGTATCCCGATCGGCCATCGATGGGTTCGACCGTGATGGCGCCGCCATAAGTGGCGCCCGCGCCCGTCGCATAGACCGGTTTGAATCCGCACCCGGCTATGAGGGCGAAGGCGACAAGAGCGAAGAACTGTTTCATGCCACCACGATATTCACGATGCGGCCGGGCACGACAATGGTTTTCTTCACGGACTTGCCCTCAATGAAGCTGGCTACATCCGCATGGGCTTTCGCAACGGCTTCGACGGAATCCTTGTCCATGCTCTTCGGCACGGTGATTTCCGCGCGGCGCTTCCCATTCACTTGAACCGCCATTGTGACCTCATCATCCGCCAGCAGGGCGGGGTCCGCCACGGGCCAGGGCGCTGAGGATACGAAGGCAGGTTGGCCCAGTCGTTCCCAACAGGCCTCGGCCAGGTGCGGTATGAACGGTGTCACACAGCGGGCCAGCATGGAGGCGCCTTCAATACGCGCGCCCAACACGGTGTCGCCAGCCGATTCAGCCTTTTTCAAAGTGGTGACCCATTCATGGATGGTGGCTACGGCAGAGTTGAACCGGAATTCCTCGATTGCCTTGTCGATGGCTGCTACGGCCTTGTGGTTCGCTTTCCGCAGCGCTGTGGAGTCGGCATCCTCGCCAGCGGCAGTGCTGGTATCCTCTGGCAGGGCATCGAACACGCTCCACAGGCGCTGGGCAAACCGCGACGCGCCTTCAACGCCGGACTGGGTCCACTCGACATCTCGTTCCGGCGGGGAATCTGACAGGACGAACCAGCGCGCGACATCCGCGCCGAACTGGCTGATGATGGCATCCGGGTCGACCGTATTCTTCTTGGACTTCGACATTTTCTCAATCGGACCTGCCGTCGCAATCGCGCCGGTGGCGGTCTCGATCCAGGTATCGCCATCGCGAGTGACTTCATTCGGCTCCAGCCACTTTCCGGCCGCAGACTTGTAGGTCTCGTGCGTCACCATGCCTTGCGTGAAAAGACCGGCAAACGGCTCGCCATTCGGCAAGTCCAGCAGGCCGACATCGCGCATCGCCTTGGCGATGAAGCGCGCATAGAGCAGGTGAAGCACCGCATGCTCGACGCCGCCAACATATTGGTCGACCGGCATCCAATAGGCGCGCTCTTCCAGATCGTTTGTGCTTGCAAAGCGGGAATAGTACCAGGAGCTGTCGACGAAAGTGTCCAGCGTGTCTGTCTCGCGGCGGGCGGCCTTGCCGCATTTCGGGCAATCGACATGTTTCCAGCTTGGGTGGCGCTCCAGCGGATTGCCGGGCTGGTCGAAGGAAACCTCGTCCGGCAGTTTCACCGGCAGATCGGCTTCCGGCACTGGCACGATGCCACAGTTTTCACAATGGATGACCGGGATCGGGCAGCCCCAGTAGCGCTGGCGCGAGACGCCCCAGTCACGCAGGCGATAGTTCACCTTGCCTTCACCGAGCCCCATGGATTCGATTTTTTCAATGGCGGCGCGCTTGGCGTCATCAATCGCCATCCCGTCAAGGAAGCCGGAATTGAAGATGCTGCCGGGGCCGGTATAGGCCTCGTTTTCAACATCGAACGTGGCAGCGTCAGCGTCGGCCGGCAGCACAACGGGCGTGACGCTCAGGCCGTATTTCCGGGCAAAATCGATATCGCGCTGGTCATGCGCCGGGCAGCCAAAAATCGCGCCGGTGCCGTACCCCATCAGCACGAAGTTCGCGACCCATACGGGCAGGGCCTTCGTGTCGTCGAAAGGGTGTTTGACGGTCAGGCCGGTATCGAAGCCAAGCTTTTCGGCCTTTTCGATGGCTTCTTCGCTGGTGCCGATCTGTGCGCATCTTGCGCGGAACGCTTTCAGCTCATCCGATTGCTCCGCCATTTGGACGGTCAGCGGGTGATCTGGCGACAGGGCAATGAAACTCGCGCCGAACAACGTGTCCGGACGGGTTGTGAAGATCTCGATGCCTTCGCCAAATCCGGATGGCGCGGTGCCATCGAATTCGAACCGCATCTGGAGCCCTTCCGACCGGCCGATCCAGTTCGCCTGCATGGTGCGCACCTTTTCAGGCCAGCGCTCCAGCTTTTGCACTTCGGTCAGCAGGTCTTCGGCATAGTCGGTAATGCGGAAGAACCATTGCGTGAGCTCGCGCTGTTCCACCAGCGCGCCCGAGCGCCATCCGCGCCCGTCGATGACCTGTTCATTGGCCAGCACCGTATTGTCGACCGGGTCCCAATTCACTTTCGAGGCCTTGCGATAGACGAGGCCCTTTTCCAAGAATTTCAGGAACAGACCCTGCTGGGCGCCGTAATATTCCGGGTCGCAGGTCGCGAATTCCCGGCTCCAGTCGAGCGACAGGCCGAGCTTCGAGAACTGGGCCTTCATCGAGGCGATATTCTGATAGGTCCATTCGCCCGGATGAACATTGCGCTCCATGGCGGCGTTCTCGGCCGGCATCCCGAACGCGTCCCATCCCATTGGATGGAGCACATTGTAGCCCTTGGCGCGCTTGTGACGCGCAACGACATCGCCCATCGCATAATTGCGCACATGGCCCATATGCAGCCGTCCGGATGGGTATGGGAACATCTCCAGCACATAGGCCTTGGGCGCATCACCCGCCTCGGCTGGAGATTTTGCGTGAAAGAGTGCGGCCTTTTCCCAAGCTGCACGCCATTTCTGTTCCGCGATTTGCGGATCGTAACGGGTCGCCATGCCCCTGACCTTTCCGGATTATTGGTTCAGCCGGAGCTTAGCCCAGCTGGGAATTCTTCAGCAGTCGTGCCCGATCCAGAATCTTGTTCTCAAGCTGGAGTGCGGTTTCCGGATCAACGACAGCATCGGTCCACTCGCCGGCTTCGCTCTTTTCCTGACGGAACACGGAAACTTTCACGCCATCTGCACGCAAACGCGTATCAAGGATGTAGACCGTGACTTTGACGCGTTCGTTTGGCGCGGCGGCATATGCCTTCCAGTCATACGTGATCAGGCCACCGATAGGGTCGGCCGTTGCCACCGGAAGATCATCGAACGTGTCGAGCGAGGCGCGCCAGAGATATGGATTCACGCTGCCGATATTTTGCTGGATCACGCGGGCTTCGGCGTTGCCGCCCGATTTGGACTGGCAGCCTGAAACCATCAGCATGCCGGCAATCGCCGCAGAGAAAACATATTTGACCATGAAGAAAGTTCCTGAGTGCAAGACCTTGTTGACGGCGGTTTGTATAACAAGGGGTTTACGGGCTCGCCAGTGCTGATCTGCGTGTCGCCCCCATGGAGGACCGGTATGAAATTCGCCCAAATCTCCGTTCTCGCTTTGGCGCTTGCCGGCCCCGCCGCGCATGCGCAATGGGAGGACGACTGGAATCCGTGGGAAACCGAAACCGATCTGGGTGCCAGTCTGGTAATGATGCCGGAGGCTGACGAGCAAATTCTGGCGCGTACCTGGGCTGGCGTATCGACCAATCGAATCCTGGATAGCGGCCTCGAAATCGGCGCTGCCGGTCGGGCTGAACTTCAGAAGGACCACTCCCAACGGGCCGGATTCAGCGGTGTACCGGTCGGTATGGAGGGGAACGGTCTGGGGTTGCAGGGCGCGTTCACTGGGCTGGCAGTCGGCGTTCCGCCAAATGACACCGAAACCCGAGCCGAAATTGAAACGGCTTACATATATGTCGAAGGTGGCTATGGGCAGCTCCGGTTGGGGCGGGACCTGGGCGTTGCGGCGCGTTTTCAGGAAGGCGCACCCTCCGTTTTTGATACGCTTGCCAGCGGTCGTCAGGTGTTGGACCCAACAGGGTTGGACATGGTTACGACACGGCATGACCTGACGGGGCCGTCGGTGAAGCTTTCTTACGCGACACCTCGCCTGGTGGGAGTGCGCGCGGGTGTCAGCATCACGCCCAAGGCGGATGTCCGCGGCCTCGACCGGGATGCTGACCGTAATCTGCCTGGCGCTGCACCCCTAACAATCACCAATGCGGTTGAAGGGTCCATCAATGCCTCCCGCCTTTTGCGCAGCGCGGGCGTAAGGCTGAGCGGTGCCCTTGCAGCAAGTACCGCAGAGATTGAGACGCCGCCCTACGCATCGAATTTGTATGACCGTGTCACGACCTGGTCAGCGGGGACAAAGGCGGAATTTGACACGATATCCATCGGTGCAACGTGGCTCGTCTCCGACAATGGCATCAAGACGGGGGGTGACTATGAAGCGTGGACTGTGGGCCTGACCAAGTCGGTGGGCGATTACCTGATAGGGGCCGAATACGGATTCGCGGAAGATGATCTGACAGGCTTGGAGCGAGATGCATGGAAATTGGGCGTCTCGCGAAATGTCACAAAACATGCAAGATTCACCCTTGGATATGCGGACAACGGCCTGAACCTGTCGCCAACTAACGCTTTTGGCGTTTCGGCGGGTAAAAATTCCCCTGAGGGGATTGTGATAGAAATCACACTATCGGACTAGAATAGCGGGTCTTTCAGATTCTTAATCTTCTCTTTACCTGCCCCTCCGACTATTTCTTGGAGCAGAGGTAAATTCGATGAAGCTGGGCTTTGCAACTTTCGTGATCGCGCTAACCGCGCTGGCTTTGCCAGCCGCGGCGCAAGATGACGTGTCTGCACCCGCCATGGAAATGGCAACGCCTAGTATATCTGAAACCTCGGCCGCGCAGTCCGAATGGTATCGTCAATTCGCTCAGGCCAAACCCGCTAGCACCGAATCTGTCTGGCAGGCCCAACCTGACCGCGAATTCTCAATGCAGTTTGGCGGCAATGCCCGTTGGCAACTGAACCTCGACAAGGTCTCCCGTACAGACCTTTCTCCGCTACCGCGTGAGGAAATGCAGGCGGGTGCGACCTTCAAGATTACCCCGCGATTCTCGGTTGGCGGTGAAGTCAGTGTTGGCACGGACGAGTTGAATGACACGTCCACATGGGAGTCTCGCGAAGTCGAAGCGGGTATCCGGCTGAAGTCTGCCTTCAAATTCTAGGATCTGAACGGGTCCCTTATTCCTTCAATCGCTGCCAGGCCTGCTGCATCGCTTATGCTGGCGGCATTGCGCGAATTGATTCCGCCCAACCCGTAGATTGGTAACGCGCTTTGCCGCGACAGGCAGCGTAACGTGTGTGGCCCCATGGGCGCCGCGGCGGAGGGGCTATTGGATGGGAACACTGTAGACACCAGTGCCGCATCGAACACGCGTGCATCAATCTTTTGCAATTCGGCGCGGCCATGAGCGCTTATGCTCATCAGATCGAACCGGTCGCGCCATTTGCGGGCCTCGTGTCGCCGGGCATACGGCCAATGCACGCCCGCTGCGCCAACTTCAATTGCCAGGTCGGGATCGGCCGAAACCAGCAAGGCAAGTCCGCGCTTGTTTGCAATGTCAGCAAGTTGGCGCGCCTGCCATACACTGTGCCGTGCCCCGAAGTGACGGTAAAGAATGCCCCAGCCTGCGGGAAGGTTTTCTGCAACTGAGACCGGGTCCGGTGTCCGTTGCGGATCGGTCAGGAAAAGGGCGGGTGGCAACCAGGATGGCAAATGCCGCCGCGAGCGTCTCGCCGCAGAGATCAGCTTGCGTCTCGGCTCGTCTTGGGGTTTCTGCGCCATCAAGATGACTGATACGGACTTCCCCGGAATTGCCAAGCGCCGCGCCGAGATCCTCGGCGATCTTGCTGCTATTGCTGAAACACCGCCCATGCTTGTGGCTGTGACGAAAACCCAATCCGATGCGGCACTGGAAGAGATCCTCGCGGCAGGGCACCGCGTCTTCGGAGAAAACCGCGTACAGGAAGCATTCCAGCATTGGGAAACACGGCGGGCGGATTATCCGGATCTGGAATTGCGGCTGATTGGCCCTTTGCAATCGAACAAGTCCGAGGACGCAGTAAACCTGTTTCATGTCATCGAGACGCTCGACCGACCAAAGCTTTGCCGCGAACTTGCCAAGGCCGAACAGAAGTCTGGTTTGAAACGGACTTATCTGATCCAGGTGAATACCGGCGAAGAGCCGCAGAAGGCTGGGGTTGCCCCAAGAGACGTCGAAGCGCTGCTCCGCGTGGCGCGGGAGCAAGGACTGGATGTGACTGGTCTGATGTGCATCCCCCCGGTTGATGAGCCGGCTGGTCCCCACTTTGCCCTGCTGGCCAAGATCGCCAAGCGTCTCGAACTCCCCCAGCTCTCCATGGGCATGAGCGCAGATTATGACATCGCTACGCGCTTTGGAGCGACGCATGTGCGGGTTGGGTCTGCTCTGTTTGGCCCGCGTGACTCTTCTGCCTAGAACGAGATTTCGATCTCGGCACCCGGCACCATCAATTCCAGCAAGGTGAGCAAGTCATTCTGCTCGAGCGCAATACAGCCTTCGGTCGGCCCGAAATTCGGCCGGGCCAGATGCATGAAGATCGCGCTGCCAAGGCCCGGCGTCACCGGATCATCATTGTAGCCAAGTTCGACAATCACATCATAGACATGATCGTCGCGCCATAATTTTTCATGGCTTGCCGAAAATGGCAGGGATACAGGCCGGTTGTAGAGGCGGTGATCCGGCGCATCGCACCACCCATCATAAGGTTTCAACGGCACTAGGGGGAGGCTGGTGACGGGCGGGTCCAGACGGTCCGGCCTGAAGAAGACATTCCGCACCGGCCACGTGCCAGCCGGAGAGGCCCCGTCGCCCTCGCGCTTTTGCGATGCCTTCACCACGCCGCCTTTGCCCAGGACGCAACGGGCCGTAAAGCCCGGCCCGGAAAACTTGCCGGTTTGCGTTGCGGTGAATTTCATGCTCACGGACTGCTCCCACACTTGTGATTGCGCGTTAGGCAAAGTCATATGGCATTTGACAGCAGCCGCAATACACAGCGACGACCGAAATTAGGAGACGCCCGTGACAGGTAACAAGACGATCCTGCTGGTTGACGATGATCAGGACCTGCGCGAAGCGCTCGCCGAGCAATTCGACTTGCACGATGGCTTCACCACATTGCAGGCCGCCAATGCGAACGAGGGCATCACTCACGCGCTAGCCGAACGAATCGACCTGATCCTGCTCGATGTCGATATGCCGGACATGGATGGCCGCGAAGCCTGCAAGCAAATGCGCCAAAAGGGCGTGCGTGCACCGATCATCATGCTGACGGGACAGGATGGCGATGCAGATACGATACTCGGCCTCGAATCCGGCGCGAATGACTATGTCACCAAGCCCTTCAAATTCTCTGTTCTGCTGGCGCGGGTACGTGCGCACCTGCGCAGTTTCGAACAGTCTGAAGACGCGACCTTCCAGGTCGGGCCTTACGAGTTCCGCCCGTCGATGAAGTTGCTGGTGACCGAAGATGGTCGCAAGGTGCGACTGACGGAGAAAGAAACCAACATCCTGAAGTATCTCTACCGCGCACAGGGCAAGCCGGTCGCGCGGGATGAGTTATTGTCAGAAGTCTGGGGCTACAATGCGACGGTCACCACGCACACGCTGGAAACCCATATCTACCGCCTGCGCCAAAAGGTCGAGCCTGATCCGGCCAATGCGCGCCTGTTGCTGACAGATGCCGGCGGTTACCGCCTGCAGCCCTAGACTTTCATCTCAACGCTGATGGGCGCGTGATCTGAGGGTTTCCAGCCGCCGCGCCAGGCAAGGTGGACGCGGTATGTGTCCAGCCGGGTGTCCGGCAGGGCAGCCGGGTTCATCCAGATATGATCCAGCCTGCGGCCCCGATTGCTCTTGGCCCAGTCTTTCGCGCGATAGCTCCACCAGGAATACAGTTTCTGATGGTCTTCAACGGCCAGTCGGCCGATGTCAGCGAACCTCGCCTGACTGCGCGAATCTTCCAGGCGTTCTGTCTCGCCCGGCGTGTGCGAGATGATCTTCAACATCTGCTTGTGTGACCAGACGTCATTCTCGTGCGGCGCGACATTGAGATCGCCGACAAGAACGCGCGGTGTTGTGGTCTGCTTCTTATAGCCAGGTCCAAGCCGCTCAAGGAAATCCAGCTTGTGCGCGAACTTGTCGTTCGTGTCGGCGTTCGGTTCGTCGCCGCCAGCCGGCAGGTAGATATTGTGGATTTCGACGCCTGCCACTTTTGCTGCGATCACACGGGAATGCCCGTGGCGGCACAGATCTGGGGCCTCGATACGTTCGATCGGCAGGCGCGAAGCAATGGCCACGCCGTGATGACCGCCTTTCTGACCGTTCAGGACCAGATGTGGCAGACCCATTTCCCGAAAAGCCTTTTCAGGAAATTCCCCGTCCTGGCATTTGGTTTCCTGCAGACAGATTACGTCCGGCTGCTCAGCGGCGACGAAGGCTTCCACATTGGGGGCGCGCAGGCGGACCGAATTGATGTTCCAGCTGACGATCTTGAGTGAATTTGACATTCGGGCTGCGTAACAGTGTTTCCAGAAACGTCAACGCGCCCGAGCGCGGGGAAGCTCGGACGCGTCAGACGCTTGCTTTGCACGTCTCGTCGGGAGGGGAAGGCTCCGACGGTGACAACGCATCTGGTCGCAGCGGGGGGTCAATTGCTGCGCGGGGTAGCTGCGTCGTCCACAGTTGCAAAGATGTCACTCTCACAATTAAATTCAAGTGAAAATTGTGTTATATGCTTGGCTGTGTCGTCAGGGGTCCAGTTTTCCGGCGCCAGCGGTCAAGTTCGACCTCAATTCTCGTCAAAATCCTTCATTACGAAGAGGCGCGGGTTCAGGCGCTTGCCGGATTCGACATTCGTCAGTTGTACGGAGGTGAGGCTTCCGCCGCTATCCATCGTGCGCCATCCGGTCAGCGACATATCACTTTCCATCAACAGCAGGGTCAGCGTGCCGTCCATTTCACCGGACTTGTCCCGCAGTGTGATTTCGACCCGACCATTGCGGTTTTGCACGTCGAGCACGTCGGCTTCGGTGGCAAAATCGATGTCGTCATCCAGCAACAGTGCGAGCGGGGTCGTGCCGAGGGGGACGCGATCCGTGGTTTCCAGTTCGGAATCCTGAATCGCCACAGTTGTACCGTCGCTCACGACGAGAAGCGGGCTTGGGGCGTCATATTCAAACCGCACCTTGCCAGGTCGCGAAAGGGCGAACCGCCCAGTCGATTCAGTATAGTCAGGCGCAAGTTGCTCAAACGTACCGCTCGCGGTCTCCACGGCGGCCAGCGCGGCCGAAGCGCGTTCCAGCAGGTCGGCGCGTTGTTTGTCTGTCAGGCCAGCAGGCTGAGCGACTTGCGGAGCAGGGGCTGCGGTATCGGTGACCTGCAGGCCCATTGCGAAGGGGGACGTGGCGATCGCGGTGATTGCGCCAAGGCTTGCCAGGAAATTCAACATTGTGCGGTCTCCTCAATTCGTTGACCAATGGACCTACACTTAAGCGCGACAGGCTTGCAGAAACAGGGCGCGAAAAAGGTATTTTCGTCGCTTTTCGTTGCACCGCATTCAGCTTCACCCAATCGCATGTCCAGATTGACTGCCAGATGAACGCGCACAGCCCGTTTGGTGTCAGGACCGCGCCTTGCGAAATGCGGGTCTCCAGCCCATGTTCCCTGCAGATATCCAAGGAACACGCTCACATGACTGAAATGGCTTCGCTTCATACCAAAGACACAACCGACCAGGATTTCATGGCCGATGTTGTGGAGGCGTCCGAGCAACAGCCCGTAATCGTGGATTTCTGGGCGCCGTGGTGCGGACCGTGCCGGACGCTTGGGCCGATCATTGAAAAGGCGGTCGAGTCCCGCAATGGCCAAGTCAAGCTGGTCAAGATCAATATCGATGAAAACCCGGCCTATGCCGGGCAGCTTGGCGTACGTTCCATTCCGGCCGTCTATGCGTTCGACAAGGGCCGCCCCGTCGATGCCTTCATGGGCGCACTGCCGGAAAGCCAGATCAATGCATTCGTCGAGAAGCTGCTGAGCGGAACCGATGCCGGCAAGATGATTGCCGGGGCATTGGAACAGGCTGAAGCTGCTAGCCAGGCGGGAGACATTGGCACAGCGGCGCAGATCTATGCGGCTGTCGTTCAGCAGGAGCCAGAAAACGTCACAGCGATCGCCGGGCTCGCTCGCCAATGGCGACAAGGAACGCGCCACGGCGACGCTCGACATGATCCCCGAGGACAAACAAAATGACAGCGCCGTCAAAGGCGTCCGCACTGCCATTGAAATGATGGGTGATTCGGCGGCCGAACCAGACGAGTTCGAAGCCGCGCTTTCAGCCGTCCTTGCCAATCCCGATGATCACGACACGCGGTTCGAGTTGGCAGAGAAGTATGGCGCGGCTGGCCGGTTCGGGGATGCGATTGATCATTTGCTGATCATTCTCGGACACAAGCTCGACTGGAGCGAAGGCAAGGCCAAGGAAAAGCTGCTACAGATGTTCGAGGCGGCAGGGGCGACAGACCCGGCAACCGTCAGCGGTCGTCGCCGTCTTGCATCGCTGATGTTTGCCTGAGGGAGCATTCGCTCCACATCTCTTTTCAGGCCGATCCAGAAAGAGACGCAATCCGATGACCCAGCCGAGCTTCACGCGTATTTCCGAACTGCCGGAACAGCTGGCGATCTTCCCCCTGCCCGGCGCGCTCCTGTTTCCGCGCTGGCAGTTGCCGCTGAACATTTTCGAACCGCGTTACCTCAACATGATTGATGATGTCATTCAGGGCGACCGCATGATCGGCATGGTCCAGACTATCGGGGGCACACGAGCCAAGCCGGATATTGCGCAAACCGGGTGCGCGGGACGTATTACGGCCTGGTCTGAAACAGGGGATGGTCGCTATCTGATCACGCTGTCGGGAATTGCGCGGTTTGATGTCTCCAATGAGCTTTCGGTGATGACGCCCTATCGGCAGGTGACGCCCGATTGGACGCCCTATGCCGAAGACCTGAAAGATGTCCCGCCTGCGCGCTTGCCGGACCGCAAGCGTCTCGTCGGTGCGTTGCACGACTATACCGAGACACACGATATGGCGACGGACTGGTCTGCAGTGGAAGAAGCCCCGCTCGAAACCCTGGTGAATGCACTTTGCTCGGGATGTCCATTCTCCGTGATGGAGAAGCAGGCGCTCGTTGAGGCGCCCACCTTGAAAGATCGCGCGGAAACGCTCATCACCCTTCTGGAAATGGATGTGTCCGGCCAGGATGGCGGCACGCTGCAATAGGGGCGTTCATGTCTGAAGATACCGGGAAAGAAATTGGCGCGCCGCGCAAGGGCCCGTCCGGGGTTGATCCTCGCTTGCTGGAAATCCTGATTTGCCCGGTCAGCCGCCAGCCGTTGAGCTATGACCGCGCCGCCGACGAGCTGGTCTCGCCAAAGGCGCGGCTGGCCTATCCGATCCGCAATGGCATTCCGATCATGCTGGCGGATGAGGCGCGCGATCTGGACGAAACCGCTCCTCACGATGAGCCCGGCGCATGAGCGATCCATCCTGGCCTGCTCGTCTGGCTTTCCGGAAATCCGCACAGGAATTATTTATCGAATTCGACGACGGCGTATCTGGAGTCATCGGCTACAAACGCCTGCGCGAGGAAAGCCCGTCAGCGGAGGTCCGCGGTCATGGCAGCGGTCCACGTCCTCCCCAGCCGCCGGTGCCGGAGAATATCTCCGTGCTCGGCGCCGAACCGGTCGGGCGCTATGCCGTGCGCATCCGATTCTCTGACGGACATGATTCCGGGCTGTATACGTGGAAATTCCTGCGGGAACTGGTCGTGCCAGCCTAACGCATCAGGCTTGGCAGGTGATCCTGATCCGCGCTGGCCTGGCGGGCCATGGCTCGCCTGAGTGGGGTCACCCGTTGCGCCAGTGTCAGGGCCAAGCCCCGCAGAGGCTTCAGCAGATTACTGTCATTGGTAAAGGCCCGGTCAATCCCATCCATGAACATCGCCGCGGCCGTTGCATCAAACCGGCGCCATTTTTCATAGCGCTCTAGGCTGACATCCGATCCCGGATCAAGGCCGACGTCGCGAGCGTCGCACATAACATCAATCAGCGCGCCGACATCCTTGAAGCCGAGATTCAGTCCCTGCCCGGCGAGCGGATTGATCCGGTGCGCGGCATCGCCCACGAGCGCTGTACGCGGGCCAACCATGCGCGTTGCCAGCTGCATGACGAGTGGATAGGCCGAATACGGTCCGTCGATCTCCATGGGGCCCGCAAAATCTGCAAAGCGCGCATTCAGTTCGGCATTGATGTCCTCGACAGACATGGCCGCGATGGCTTCGGCCGCGCCGCGTTTCATGTACCAGGCGAGGTTCGCTCGATTGTCCGGCATCGGCAGGGTCGCAAAAGGCCCTTCCGGTGTGAACAGCTGGCGCGCAATGCCTCCATGAGGGCGGTCCAGCTTCACATTGGCGGCGAAGACGGACTGATTGTAATCATGCCCTTCGGTCTGGATCCCGACGGCGCTTCGCACGGATGATTTCATCCCGTCACACGCGGCAACCAGCCGGGCGTGGATTTTGCGCCCATCAGAGAGAGTCAGGCTGGCACTAGCGGGACCGATCTCCATCGACTCGAACAGCTTGCCCTGCACCCACTCTATTTCACCCGCCTTCTCGCAGGCATCGTCCAAGGCGGCCTGAAGGTCAGCGGCCGGAACCATCTGTCCAAGGGGCTGGCCATCGGGATCATCCGGCAGGTCGTCATTGCCAAACAGCACTCCGGGCACGCCGAACCAGTGGGTTCCGCCGTCGATCGCTTCCAGTCCGTTCAAAGGCTCGGTTGATCCGCGCAACGCGTTGGTCACACCTGCCGCGTCCAGCAGCCGCCAGCTGCCGCGTACGATGGCAAAGGTCCGGGTGTCCTTGCGTACCGGAGCATTCGGGTCCCGAGCGTCAACAAGTATTACAGAAAAGCCCCGTTGCGCGGCCAGAATGGCCAGTGTGGTGCCGACCGGTCCGGCCCCCACTATGGCAAGGTCATACACGCGGTCAGACTGAGCAGCTGTTTTGGTCATGGTCTTTAGCTAAGTGCCCTCCTGCCAATCGTCCAGCGATGATGGAGATTTAGGCGATTCGCCGCATCACTGCCCATGCTTTGACCATGCCTTACCTGAAAAACCGGTCTGCCCCCATGGTGGTGCGACATTCCCTCAAGCTCACAATCATATCGGTTCTGGGAGAGCACGGGGGGTCCCGAGCTCTGCAGTCTCGTGACGAAGGAGGGGCCAGATGGGCCAACTACTAAAAAATACCATACGCGGAGCAGCGCTGCTGCCAGCCGCACTATTGGCGGGGGCAGCCGCCTACGCTCAGGATGCAGACATCGAGGCGCGGCTTGCCGCGCTGGAAGAGGGCGTAGCGGGAAGCGCCAGCGCCTATGTCGACAACAGCTACCTGTTTCTGATCGGCGGTATCATCGTGATGCTGATGGCAGCAGGTTTCTGCATGCTCGAAGCAGGGCTTGTGCGTTCCAAGAACGCCGCCATGCAGTCCACCAAGAACGTCGCTCTCTATTCCATTGCCGGTCTCATGTTCTGGGTCGTCGGCTACAACATGGCCTATCCGGCTGAATCGATTGGCGGCCTGCTCGGCACCACACCCGGACCTTGGGATGGTGGCGATCTGAGCGTCGAAAGCGACGCAGGCTATGCCCCGGCCTCCGACTGGTTCTTCCAGATGGTGTTTGTCGCAACAGCTGCGTCCATCGTATCCGGTACAGTGGCAGAGCGCGTGAAGCTCTGGCCTTTCCTGATCTTCACCGCAATTCTTACCGCTTTCATCTATCCGGTCGTCGTGTCTTGGGAATGGGGTGCAGGCTACCTCGACTCCGCATGGGGCTTCTCTGACTTCGCTGGTTCTACGCTGGTCCACTCGACCGGTGGCTGGGCGGCGCTCGCAGGTGCCATCATCATCGGGCCTCGCATCGGCAAGTATTTCGGCAAGCAGGTCAATCCGATGCCGGGCAACAACATCCCGCTCGCCGCACTGGGTACATTCATCCTGTGGTTCGGTTGGTTCGGCTTCAACGGTGCGTCCCAACTGGCAGCCGGTACGGCCGCAGACATCAACTCCGTGTCGCAGATCTTTGCGAACACAAACCTCGCAGCTGCGGGCGGCGTGATGGCGGCGATGTTCACGACTGCCATCCTCTACAAGGGCAAGGTCGACGCGACCATGGTGTTCAACGGTGCTATCGGTGGGCTTGTGTCCATTACGGCAGAACCGCTTGCACCAAGCATGCTGGCTTCGGTCCTGATCGGTGGTGTGGGCGGCGTCCTGGTCGTGATCTTCGTGCCACTGCTCGACAAGCTGAAAATCGATGATGTGGTCGGCGCTATTCCGGCTCACCTCGTTTGCGGCATCTGGGGCACGATGATCGTCCCATTCTCCTACACGAACGCCATCGCGCCGAATGAAGCGGGTGACCCAAGCTATCTTGGCCAGCTGGTTGGTGTGGTTCTGACCGGTGTCTTCGTGATGATCGCCTCTTCGATTGTCTGGTACATCCTGAAACTCACCATCGGCGTGCGTCCGACGGCCGAGGAAGAAGAGATGGGCCTCGACAAGGCAGAAATCGGCCTCGAAGCCTATCCGGAATTTGCGAACTAGGTTCATAAGATTACCCAACGAAAAGCCCCGGCAGAGCAATCTGTCGGGGCTTTTTATTGGTCTTTGCGGGGTAGGATCAGTCCTTAGGACTCATCGTCCGGCATGATCACTGTATCGACGGCATGAATAACACCGTTCGAAGCCTGGATATCAGCCGCCACAACCGTGGCATTGTCGATCATCACGCTGTCGTCCGTCTTCGTGACGGCGACGTCAGAGCCAGCCAGCGTAGCGACATTCATTTCGCCATTGGTGATATCGCTGCTCAGAGTTTCGCCTTCGACCACGTGTGCTTTGAGGATTGCGGTCAGTTTGTCATTTGCTTCACCGGATTTCAGCTTTGAAACCAGATCGGGGTCGAGCTTTTCAAAAGCCGCATTGGTCGGCGCAAACACTGTGTATTTGGTGTCGCTATCCAGTTCACCGGTCAGGCCAGCCTGCTCTACAAGAGCGACCAGGGTTGTGAAGCGAGGATCTTCCGAGGCGATATCGGAAATCGTGCCCTTCATGGCGAGATCAGCCATGGCCTCGGTCTCTGACGCATAGTCCGGGCCGCCCATACCGATTTCGGGCTCTACTTCCATATCAGTTTCTGCGGTTACCGAAGCGTCCATATTTGCTTCAGCGGAGCCATCAGCCGTCACGTCAGCAGATTGCGTCTCGTCCCACTCATAGGATTTCGTGTCGCCTGCCGGGCCTGTCTGTTCCGGATTGGTAATAGCGGGATCATATGTTTCTGTGGCACCGGTCGTCTGCTCAGCCTCCATTTCCGCGTTCGTGGTCGTGTCAGCCTGTGCCATCACCATTGTGTCGTCGGATTCAGCAGAAGCCTGTTCAGGTACATCCATATCGGACTGGACAGTGAAGAGGACATCGCTGGTGGCGTCGGATGCCGCCGGATCTTTCAGAACCTTCAGTTGAAGTGCGTTCAATTCGTCAATCGACAGCTCGTCAATGTTTTGAACATCAGAACTTTCTTCCATTTCGGCGGAGGCGTTAACGTCCATGTCGGTTGTGTTAGGTTCCTGCGCGGTTGCGGCCATACCCGTTAACAGGGCGATGGTTGCGGGGATAATCAGTGTGCGTTTCATATCGAGCTCTCCTTTGGTGTTGGTCTCACGCAATCAATGAGGCCGTGGAGGCTCTGGTTCCTTATATTACGGAGAATACATACGCGTGCAGATACGGGATCAGCCTGGCTGATTCAGATCAAATCGCGACGGTTTGCTCGTTTTGAGCCCGTTTTCGCGAGGTCCAAAAGATTAACAGCCTTCCTGCAGAAGTTTTACCGGCATTTGCCGGGCGTTAAGCGTATTGGGTCAAAGTGATGGCTCCCGCGACACAAGTGGAGCAGCCCCACCTCATGACAGACTATGTTTATACCGAAGACGATATCCCGAGCGTCAGCGACCCGGTCTGGCGGATTCTCACAGGGGCAGCGGCATTCGGAATAGGCGTCTTCATATGTGGTAGCGTGGGGTCCTACATGCCAAGCGATCCGAGCTGGAACGCCGCCACCGATGCAGAAGTCCAGAATCTGTTCAGTGGCCCTGGTGCCATCTTCGCGGACTTGTCCCGTCAAATGCTTGGCTGGTCTGCCTGGGCAGCGGGTCTTGCCATGATGATCGGCGGCGCCATGCGCACCGTGCTGATCGGCGTTCCGCGTTTGCGCCGCTGGATGACGGGCCTCGCTTTCGTTCCACTGTCGGCCGCCTTCTTTGCCGCCTGGCCTGTGCCGGAAAGCTGGCCATTGTCGGCGGGTCTTGGCGGCGTCGTGGGTGATGCGCTCTTCTATTATGCCTCCATGCCGTTCCGCGCGCTGCTGCTGCCATCTCCGAACACATGGGCGGGCGCCGTCCTGGGCGCGGCCTCCGCTTGGGCCGCCCTGTCGGCACTGGGTTTCCGACGCCGCGATGCACACCTCCTTCATCAGGCGGCAACCAAGTCCGGACGTCATGCAGCACGTCAGGCCACCGGCATTGGTGGGTTCCTGGTTTCGGTTGTGTCCTTCCTCAAGCCGAAGCCGCGCGATCTGGATGACGAAGAGCTGGACGCAGATCACGATACGGGACGCGCACGCGTCATCAAGGGCGACGACGAATATGTCGACGCAGACCCCTATGATGTCGACTATGATGACGAAGACGAAGTCTATGATGAGGAAGACGAGACGTCACTTGATGATGAAGACATGTATGAAGACGAAGATGACGGGATCGCGCCGATTCAAACGCGTCGCCTGTCCGTACCCGTCTCCAAGCCGAAACTGCCAAGCCAACCCCGTGTGACGAAATCGGACCGCCGCCGCAAGTCCACGCGCCTGCCCTCGATCGACTTGCTCCAGATGCCGGAAGAGCGCGGCGATACGGTGGACGAAGATGCACTGCTCGAGAAGGCTGCGCGCCTGACCGACGTCCTGAAGGAATTCGGTGTACGCGGCCGCATCAAGGAAGTGCGTCCCGGCCCGGTCATTACACTGTTCGAAATGGAACCAGCTCCGGGCGTCAAATCTTCCCGTGTGATTTCCCTGGCGGATGACATTGCCCGCTCGATGAGCGCGATCTCTGCCCGTGTGGCGGTGGTTCCCGGCAAGAATGCGATTGGCATCGAGCTGCCAAACGAAGACCGCGACACGGTTTACCTGCGCACGCTGCTTCAGGCCGAAGCCTATGTCGGCACACGGGCCAGCCTGCCAATGGCGCTCGGCGAAGACATTGGCGGCGTGCCAACCGTGGTCGACCTTTCCAAGATGCCTCACTTGCTGATTGCGGGTACGACGGGTTCGGGCAAGTCGGTCGGCGTCAACGCAATGATCCTGTCCCTGCTCTATCGTCACTCGCCGGAACAGTGCCGTTTCATCATGATCGATCCGAAAATGCTCGAACTGTCGATCTATGAGGGCATTCCACACCTGCTTGCGCCGGTTGTGACCGATCCGAAGAAAGCCGTGAACGCCCTGCAGTGGACCGTCCGCGAGATGGAAGGCCGCTATGAGCTGATGTCAAAAGCGGGCGTCCGTAACCTCGCTGGCTTCAATGACAAGGCCGCCAAGTACCGTGCCAATGGCGACGAACTTGTCCGCAAGGTCCAGACCGGATTCGATGAGCGCGGCAAGCCAATCTACGAAACGGAATCTCTGCCAACGGATCATATTCCGAATATTGTTGTTGTGATCGACGAGATGGCCGACCTGATGATGGTCGCAGGCAAGGAAATTGAAGGCTGCGTCCAGCGCCTCGCCCAGATGGCCCGTGCGGCTGGTATTCACTTGATCACGGCAACACAGAGACCATCCGTAGACGTTATTACGGGTACGATCAAAGCGAACTTCCCGACACGGATTTCCTATATGGTCACGACCAAGATCGACTCACGGACGATCCTGGGCGAACAAGGCGCCGAACAGCTGCTCGGTATGGGCGACCTGCTCTATCAGGCCCCCGGCAAGAAATCCCAGCGCCTTCATGGCCCGTTCGTGTCAGATGAGGAAGTCGGCTCGGTTGTTGACTGGCTCAAGGAACAAGGCGAGCCCGACTATGTCATGGACGTGCTCGAAGCGCCCGAAGATGGCTCCACGGGGTCTGCCGTCATGGATGCCATGCTCGGGACGAGCACCGGCGACGAAGACGACGATCTCTATTCCCAGGCGCTTGCCATCGTCGTTCGCGACCAGCGCGCCTCGACCTCCTATCTGCAGCGCCGCCTCAAGATTGGCTACAACAAGGCTGCAGGCGTAATCGATCGCCTCGAAGAAGAAGGCGCGATCTCTGCGCCGAACCATGCCGGCAAGCGCGAAGTTCTCGCAAGCGCGCGGCCAAGCCCCGAATAGATCCCACGAGCTTTGGTGGGAAACAAAGGACGAGCCTCCATCCGACGCAGAAGCGGGTGGGGGCTCATTTCATTTGCGGGCCCTAGCCCATTGGATACATCTGGTCTTTGGTGACGGCATCGCACGCCTCCATCACGTCTGCGGAGAGTTCCAGGTCTGCGGCTGCGAGAATGTCGGCCAACTGATCGAATTTCGACACGCCGACAACGGTGGAGGCGACGAAATCATGTTGTTTCGACCATGCTGTGGCCAGCGTCACGGGTGCCATGCCCGCATCCTTCGCGATGTCCATGAAGCGCCGCGTGGATTCCAGCGACTTTTCGTTGACGAACCGCCCGGCCATTAAGGTCTGACGCCCGCCATGTTGCAAATAGGCTGAGAAACGCGCGCCTTCGGGCAGGGCACCATCCTGATACTTGCCGGACAAGACGCCCCCTGCCAACGGCGAATAAGGGATAAGGCTGACACCTTCGCGGCGACACACTTTGGCCAATGCATCTTCAAAGCGGCGATTGTTCAGGCTGAAATTGTTCTGAATCGTGTGATAACGCACCGTACCGAGCCGGTTGGAGCTCTCGATACTCTTCATCAGGCCCCAGGCATCTTCATTGCTACAGCCGACGATGCGCACTTTTCCTTCGCGAACGAGATCATCAAGGGTCTCCATCGTTTCGTCGAAGTCCGTGCCATGATCTGGCCAATGGGTCTGGTAGAGATCCACATAGTCGGTTTGCAACCGGGTCAGGCTGGCATCGATGGCGCGTCGGATATTATGCCGGTCCAGCGCCGTCATCTCGCCGCGCTGCGATCCCTTGATCCAGCCATGCGACGGCCCGCACACCTTCGTCGCCACGATGAGGCGGTCGCGGTCTTTGGTCTTCATCCAGCGGCCAAAGATTTCCTCGGTCCGCCCAGCCCATTCAAGCTTTGGCGGCACCGGGTAGTTCTCGGCGGTGTCATAGAAATTGATCCCAGCCTCGAAACAGGCATCAAGAATCTTGTGGGCTTCGGCTTCGTCCGTTTGGGCGCCGAAAGTCATCGTGCCCATGCAGATGTCGGATACGTAAATGGCGCTCTTGCCAAGGCGGCGGTGTTTCATGGCGGTGACTCCCTCTTATCGGGAAGACACTAATGCGTCGGGCTGGAATGGCCAGCATTGCCCTAGGGGATATCCCGCTCTGCGGCATCGATGCAGCCAGCCGCTTCCAATATATCGAGCGCCGGGGTGAGCTGCGCCTCGTACCGCTTCCATCGGGCCAGCGCCCGGGTATAGAGCGGCTCGCGCACCTGCGCGGAACTGGCGGTCGCAACCGGCGCGGCATTCTGGTGAAATTCCAGGCATTGGGCCTCAAATGGCAGGCCGCAGAACTCCAGCAGTCTCCGTGTCTGGGCCTCGATGTCGCCCACCACGTCTTCATAATGAACCTGTGTGAACCGGCCTGCCGGAAGCGTCTCGCTGAAATGCCGGATCATGCGGTCAAAGCCGACATAATAGTGCGCCGTGGTTTCAAGGTTCAGGGCGTAGTCGTAATAGGGAAACTGCGTCGCAAACAATTGCCTGTAATTGCTGAGCACTGTGTCCGCCGGATGCCGCCTGAGGCAGATGATCCGCGCTTCCGGCAGGGCCGCCAAAATGATGGGGGCGTAAATCGCATTCAGTGGCAGCTTGTCGATGAACCGCCCATTCAGGCCGAGCGTGGCGTCGACGCGTTGCATGTACATCCGGCCAAGCTCGGCAAGGTCCACTTGCCCGGCCGCCGCCAGCGTTTCGACATCCAGCACGTATTTTGATCGGGTGCCTGACAGGTGTTTCAGGCTGATCCCGAAATCGGCGAGTTCTCCGGCCGAAGTCACCTCGCTATGGCTCGACAGGATCCGGTCGATCAGGGTGGTTCCCGTCCGGGGCATGCCGACAATGAAAATGGGTTGCGCGCTGGTATGGCCACCCATCAGCGGCAGCTGTGTCGTCGCTTTCGCCGCGTCGAAAATGGCGTCATCAAACGCCGCATCGTGCTGCACAGCGGCCCATTTGGCTGATTTGGCTTTGGCCAGCCAGCCCATCGCTTCGGCTGGTTGGTTCAAATCTTCATAGGCCTTGGCGAGGGCATGGCCGACGCGGAGCGCGTCATCGGCTTTATGGGCGACCGAGGGAAACACAGCTTTCAATTCGGCAATCTGGTTGTCGGCCTCGGTCTGCTTCGTGATCTGGACGATTGCGGCCAGAGCGCGGGTCTCGCCCGGATCCAGCATTAAGCATCTGCGATAAGCTTCCCGCGCTTCGTCCATGTGTCCGACAAACTGAAGCGCCGCTCCGAGATTGTAATGGTAGGCAGAGACATCTGGGGCGGTCGCCGTGGCCCGCTTGTAGAATTCCAGAGAACGGTCATGCAGTCCGGCGCGGCTGTAGACGACCCCCAGCGTGTCGAGCGTCAAGGCGTCGTCTGGCGCAAGCGCGGCGGCGGCATCCGCAGACCGTACAGCCGATTCGCGCCTGAGAAGTGCCATTTCACTGCGCGCTTTTTGGGCGAGCACTTCAGGGTGCTGTGGGCTGAGTGTCAGCGCACGATCAAACAGGTCTATGGCCTTGGCATGATTGGCGTGATCCGCGGTCAGGATGCCCAGTAGATAATACGCGCGCGGCTCGCCGGGGTCGCGTTTCAGCGCCTCCATGCAGTCGGCATGCGCATGCCTGTAAGCCTTCTTTTCCAGATGGCTCGCCGCCCGGTCCAGTAGCCCAATATTTGCCGAAGATGCCCAATTTTTGGTCAGTGCATTGTTCCTTCATTCTACAACTGAGCCGTATAGGCGCAATTCTGTGCCAAAAATATTACGCCAAGGACATAAATGTGCTGCCGTGTGGGACGGTCGCTTGTGCCAAATTCTTCCCTGCTTCCTAATGTTGGAGGTGAGGTAGGAACTATAGGAGTTTCTACAAATGTCTAAATCCAGTCTACTACGGCAGACCAGTCTTGTCGTGCTTGCGACAGGCCTTGCCATGGGTGCCAGCGCCCAGGAAGAACCGTCCAGCGACAGCGAATTGCGCGCCCAGACCATTACGGTCACCGCCACCCGCCGCGCCGAAAGCGTCCAGGATATCCCGCTGAACATCGCGGCCCTTGGCGGCGAGCAGATCGAAGAGCAAGGCTTTGACGAACTGGCAGATGTGCTGGCTTATGTACCGGGTATCAACGTCGTTGATCGCGGTGGCCGTCAGGGCAACCCCGTTATTGTTCGTGGTCTGAATGCAGATGGCCTCGGCTCCGGTGACGGCAACAATGATGGCGGCGGCACGGTTGCCACCTATCTCGGCGAGATCCCGCTTTTTGTGGATCTCAAGCTGAATGACCTTCAGCGCGTGGAAGTCCTGCTTGGGCCACAAGGCACACTTTACGGCGCCGGTACGCTTGGCGGCGCAATCCGTTACATCCCGAACAAGCCGGATTTTGATGGCGACCTACTGGAAGTGCGGTCGGAATTCTCAAAATATTCCGAAGCAGCATCGCTCAGCTATGAAACCGGCTTGACCTTCAACAAGACGTTTGCGCCAAACTTTGCGATCCGTGGCTCGGTCGACTACGAAGACGATTCCGGTTTCATCGACTATCCATACATCGTGCAGGAAATCGGTGTATCTGATCCGGACCCGGACTTTTCTGACCCGGCTGATGTTGCGTCCAATTTGCGCGGCGTCACGGATGCGAATGGCGAGCGGACCGTTTCTGGCCGTCTCGCTGCGCGCTGGGAGCCAACTGAGTGGCTCGATGGGACGGCGACCTATTATTACCAGAAGTCCGAAATCGATGGCCGTCAGGGCTCCAGCTGGCGCAACACGCTCCAGACCGGGAAATACGAACTGGCCAAACGTGTCGAAGAACCGAACGAGATTACCAACCAGTTGCTGGCGCTTGAGCTGACAGCCGATCTCGGCTTTGCGGAGCTGACCTCCGCCACCGGCTATTCCCGGTTCGACGACAATGGCCAGCGCGACCAGACCGACCTCCTGATCTCGCTCGAATACAGCTATGAACTGTTCCCGACCTTCACCTCCTTCACGCATGAGAAGGGCCGCGAAAACACATTCAACCAGGAAGTCCGTCTCGTTTCGACGACTGACAGCCGGTTCAACTGGATCGTCGGTGCGTTCTACAACAATTCCGATGTGACCTCTTATTCCCAGGAATACACGCCGGGATATGCGGACTATGTCGGCTTCGACCGCCCGGATGACCTAGAATACTATTCCCAGTTCTATTCTTCACTGGAGGAAGCAGCGCTGTTTGGGGAAGTTGGATTTGACATCACCGACCGCTGGACCGTCACGGTCGGGGGGCGCTATTATGAGTATGATCTGGAATCGTTCAGCGATGTCGATTTCCCGCTCTTCGATAGCGGTCCGAACTATCTCCAGCCCGTTGGCATCAGCGATATGGAAGACAGCCTGAAGTCTGACTTCGCAGCCGGCAGCCCGAATGGCACAGAGCGGACCAGCCAGTCTGATGATGGCACCCTGTTTAAGTTCAACACCTCTTATCAGGTGACGGATGATGTCCTCGGCTACTTCACGGTCAGCGAAGGCTACCGGATTGGTAACTCGAACGGCATTGGCGTTTGCCCGGCCTATGATCCGACCAACAACCAGCAAGGCGCATGTGCACTGCTACCGGGACAGCAATTCGGTCCGGGGGCTGGCGACGTTTCCACGCGGGACGAATCGCAATTCGGTCCTGACACGACCACCAATTACGAGCTTGGCTTCAAGTCGACCCTGATGGATGGGCGGGTCACCCTGAACGGCGCAGTCTACTATATCGAATGGACCGATCCGCAGCTGAGTTCTGCCACAATCAACGCGTCCATTCCGATCACGGTCAATGCCGAAGGCGCGGAGTCCAAAGGCTTTGAGGTCAATGGCGCCTGGGCAGTCAATGAGAACCTCTCCGTACGCGGCAGCTATAGTCATTCCGAAGCAACGCTCACCGCGGATGCACCGGGCCTTGTCGGCACGATCTCGCCTCCGGGCTTCGGATCGGTCTTGCTGGACGGCAGCGACGGCGACCGCCTGCCCGGCTCTCCGGAAGATCAGTTCGCAGTCTTCGGCACCTATGTCATGCCGCTCGAAAATGGCGCGGAAGTTGCCTTCAATGCCGGCTACACATGGCAGGGCGATGTGCTCAGCCGCACGGGTGGCCTCGGCGATGGTTTGACGCTCGATTCCTTCGGGCTGGCCAATGTCTCTGCCGTATATGACACGGGCGACTGGCAGGCGACCTTCTTCGTCAACAACCTCTTTGACGAGTTCTACGAGACCGGCGTCGTCGGCACGAATCTCTACAATCAGGTTCTGTCTGATGATGCGGGCGGCCCGGTCTATCAACGGACCTACTACACCCATGTCGGCGCGCCGCGTTCGATCGGTGTGCGGTTCAAATATACGTTTGAATAGTCAACTTCCTGACTGTTCCAAAGGTCAATCCCCGGGGTCGCCTGTCATGGGCGGCCCCTCCCTGTTTCAGGCCTGCCCTTTTTCAGACTTCGTCCAGCAATTGGGTAAAGTCCACCACTTCAAACCCATGCCCCGTCGCGCGGGCAAACCGCTCCAGATCATCCCGCGCAATCGCCGTGGTCCCGGTATTGGTCAGCGGGTGAAAGTTTACCGGATCGTGATCCAGCAGCGCGGCATCGACCAGGAAACGCACGCGCCCGCTTGTATCATTCATCAGGGCAAATGCCGTCACCGATCCCGGTGTCACGCCCAGCACTTCCTCCATCAGATCGGGTGAACCAAACGACAGCCGCCGCGTGCCGATCAGGCGATGAAGCCGGTTCAGCTTGAGCTCTGAATGTGCCTCCGCCGCGATCAGGATGATGGCGCCATCCTTGTCGGTCAGGAACAGGTTCTTGGTGTGTCCGCCGGGCATGGAGGCTTTCAACTCCCGCCCCTCATCCACCGTAAACACGGCATCGTGCCAATGTGTTGTATGGGCGACGCCCAATTCATCCAGATAGGCAAAGAGATCATCAGGGGTTGCGGTCATGGCGTCCTTTGGGCCAAGACTTTAGCCTCCCGTCAAGCACTGCTCTGGATACCGCTTCATGCATCTCGATTGCTACAAGATCTACGACGTCGCGCCACAAATGGTGCCCGCGCGCTCCAATCGCGACTGGATGGACGCCTTCACAGATCGCCATCCCTATCGCTGCCTGCCGCTGACCATGGCCAATTCCACCGGCTGGGAATTGCTCTGCCCGATGGACATCAAGATCAAATGGAATGGCGGCACGCGCAATGAAGACATCCAGATCCTGACGCGCGGCGACCCGAACGCAATTTCCAGCTTTGCCGATGCGCATTTCATGCGCGGCATCGTCACCTTCCATACCGGCCATCTGTTCCGCACGCCGCCCGGTTGGGGCGTCTGGGTCACGGGTCCGCCAAACTGGCCAAAGGATGGCATCTATCCGCTGACGGGCCTGGTCGAGACCGACTGGCTGCCCTTCCCGTTCACAATGAACTGGCAGATGACGCGCCCCGGCGAAGTGATCTTCGAAAAGGACGAGCCCTTCGCCTTCATCACGCTGATGGAGCACAAGAAGCTGGAAGAGATCGAACCGGAGCGGAAGCTGCTGCGCTCGAACACGGAATTGGTGAAGGAATATAATGCCTGGACCGAAAGCCGGTCAGACTTCAACAAGCGCCTGAAGACAGGCGAAGAAAACGCCATGAAGGAACGCTGGCAGCGCCACTATATGCGCGGCGAAAAACCCACGGGCGACAAAGCCGATACCCACCAAACCAAACGCCGCCTGAAAGCCCCTAAAGAGGTTTAAGAGTGCGCAGCACGCGAGTCTCTCTTCTCAAGAGTTTCCTGCTAGGGGCTGCGTTGCCATTCATCCTCATCGGTGTTTGCGCACTTCTGGGCCTCGGCTATGCTGTCCTGAATGGGTTCAGTGGCGCCGACATTCTCGATGCTGTCGGGATCGGCGCCTTTGCTGGGGCTATGATAGCACTGCTTGGCGGAGCTGACATGATATTTGGTTCCGCTTTGGGAGGCCTGTTCGACAAGAACACCCCTTGGACCGAGTATCTTGCAACGGCAATTGGTTACGCCACGGTCTGGGTGCCGGCGATCATGTGGATCCGGCATGCGCTTTGAATTGCCCGTGGACAGTCCTGCGGAGCGTGCCTTTGCGCTTTTCTCGACCCGCTATGAGACGTTCGGCTGTGAGGTGAGAAGGAAGTGATCTATTTGGAGCGGGTGATCTAGCCCTGCTCCGGGCTGGCCTGTTTCACAAGCCGCCTCGCTCTGTGGCGGCGTTATCGATACTCTGCAGAATGAGGTCGATGTCCTCCTCGCAGAAGACATGCGGTGCAGCGACAACAGAGCTAATGAATGTCCGTTGTTCGTCAGGCGATTTCTGCCACCAGCCTATCGTATCGCCATGACTGGCGATCCGATCACCGATGGCGAACAGAAGCGCCGGGTCCTGCCGGATACCTTCCTGGGGCCGTGTTGGCTTGGACAGTTTTGGCAAGGCGACAGAAAGATCCTGCAAGAGACGCGCAAGGGAGTCGTTCAGCAGCAGGATGTCATCCAGATAGTCGCCGAACTTGCCGCGTGTCAGCCAGCCGCTGAGTACGGTTTCGGCATACGGATGCAGGAAGCGGAGCGTGCGTGTCTCGGGGTCGTATTCGAAGAGGTCACTCATCCGCCCGCCCTGCCTTCTCGTCAATCCCGCTGGTGCCCTGCCGCTTTTCCAGCGCAGCCGCCACAGCATCCAGACTGACGCCCCGCGATCTCAGCGCGACGAAGGCGTGATACAGCACATCAGCCGCTTCGCTCGCCACATGCGCATCGCTCTCGCGGCGCACCGCTTCGGCCAGTTCCATGCCTTCTTCATGCACCTTCTCCGCGCAAGCTTCCGGCCCTTTGGACAGTAGTTTCGCGGTCCACGAGTTGGAGGCATCGCCCTCTTTCGCGCGCGCGTCGATCGTGGTGCCAAGATGGGCGAGAGCCGCAGCCAGGCGGTCAGGGGAGCCGAGATCTGTCATGGCCTTGGCTTAGCGCACTTACGCGACGTGAGGAAGCGCGGGCGCTTGACGCGAGGCCTTACTGGCGCACTTTAACCTCAGGAAACGCCACCAGATCAGGAAGAATGTCATGAAAGACCGGGTCTCCATTACCATGCTGGACGACGGCATCGCCGACGTTCGCTTCATCCGCATTGACAAGATGAACGCCCTCGACCCCGCCATGTTTGACGGCATCAATGAGGCGATTGCCCAGCTGAAAGAGACAAAGGGCCTGCGCGCCGTGGTCGTCTCAGGTGAAGGCCGCGCCTTCTGCGCCGGGCTGGACCTGTCCAGCCTCGGCAGCGATTCCGGCAGCGACGAGTCCAAGAGCGTCACCGGCAGCAAGAACACCTTGTCCGACCGCACGCACGGCATCGCCAATCGCGCGCAATATGTCGCCTGGGGCTGGCGTGAGATTCCGGCGCCGGTCATCGCCGCTGCGCATGGTGTGGCCTTTGGGGGCGGCTTCCAGATTCTCTCCGGCGCCGATATTCGCTTTGTCCATCCAGACACACGTTGCGCCATCATGGAACTGAAATGGGGCCTCGTGCCCGACATGGCGGGTTTCCCGCTCTGGCGCGGCAATGTCCGTGACGATGTGCTGCGCGAACTGACCTATACGAACCGGATCTTCAACGGCACCGAAGCGCAGGAAATGGGTTTTGCCACCCATGTCTCCGACAATCCGCTGGATGATGCGATGGCGCTCGCCAAGCAAATCGCGCTGAAGAACCCGGACGCGATCAAGGCCTCCAAACGCATCTTCAATTCCATTCAGGATGCCACCGACGCCGAACTCCTGATGGCGGAATCGGTCGAGCAGGACAAGATCATCCGTACACCGAATCAGATGGAAGCGGTATTTGCGGAAATGCAGAAACGCAAGCCGGCCTTTACCGACTAGTCGCTCTCGCCATTTGCGGCCTCAAACGCGGCAAAGGCTTCTTCGCCCGTCAGCATCGGCGTGTCATTGGCCAGATCATAATAGGCGGCTTTCTCGTCGATGAAGATCTGCTGCGACAGCTTTGACAGGTCGGCCTCCTGAAACAGGCCGGCCGACAGGGCGAAATGGTCGTGGAATTTGAGGTGGTAGTAGAGATGGCTGCCACAGGTCTTGCAGAAGGCCCGCTCGGCCCAGTCCGAGGACTGGTAGTCGGCGATATGGTCCTCGCCTTCGATCTCCAGCTTGCCGTCATGGTCGACCGTGAACAGCGGCCCGCCGCCCCAGCGTCGGCACGTCGCGCAATGGCAAACTGCCACCTCGTTGATGTCCGGCACCGTGATCGTCACCGCGCCGCATAGACAATGGCCTTTCATGATCGCTCCCTCCTGTTTGTATAAGGAGGCCAGCCTACGCCAATGCGGCCATATCTCAATTGAAGGCTTTGTGACGATTTCGTCAGAGGGGGCGGACAGGCGCTCCGGCTGCGGCCAGTGCGGCGCGGGCCTCGGCAATCGTCGCTTCGCCGAAATGGAAGATCGAGGCAGCCAACACCGCCGTCGCCCCGCCCTCGATCACGGCGGGGGCGAGGTCTTCCACCTTGCCTGCCCCGCCACTGGCGATGACGGGAATGTTCACCGCGCCGGTGATTGCTTTCAACAGGGGCAGGTCGTATCCGGATTTGGTGCCGTCCCGATCCATGCTGGTCAGCAGGATTTCCCCGGCCCCGCGCGCCTCGGCTTCCCTGGCAAAGGCCACCGCGTCAATGCCGGTCTCTTTGCGCCCGCCATGCGTGAAGATTTCCCAATGGTCGCCCACGGCGCGCGCATCAATTGCCACGACGACCGCCTGGCTTCCCGCTTTCGCTGCGCAGCGCGCGATCACGCCAGGGTCGGCCACGGCGGCGGAATTGATCGCCACCTTGTCGGCGCCCGCACGCAACAGGGCCACCAGGTCTTCCGCGCTGCGCACCCCGCCGCCCACGGTCAGCGGCATGAAACATTGCTCCGCTGTTGCCGAAACAATGTCCATCAGCGTGCCCCGGCCCTCATGCGTGGCGGAAATGTCGAGAAAGCACAGCTCGTCCGCCCCCTGCGCATCATAGGCTTTCGCCAGCGCCACGGGGTCGCCCGCGTCTTTCAGGTCAACGAAATTGACGCCCTTGACGGTGCGCCCGTCCTTCACGTCGAGACAAGGAATGATACGGGTCTTCAGGCTCATGAGGTGGGCTTTAGCGTCCACGCGCCCGGAAGGGAAGCGCCTTGCAGGTATGTAACGGAACAGGGGGCCGGGGCCACGCATTGATTGGGGGAATGCGATGGCAATTCTGCCGCGCATGAATAACGCGAACCACAGGAGACCCACCTATGAAACGCCGCAACCAATTGATGATCGCTGCCGGAGTCCTGAGCGCTGCAGGGGCCGCCTTTGCCGGCCAGAAATACGGCCGCAAATTCCTCCGCGAGCGCCGCCAGGATGAAAGCAATACCCAAGCCACGAACGGCGCAGACACATCCAGCCAATTCCGCCAGCACAAGGGCGTCTCCAGCCCCCATGGCGATCCGGTCACCGCGCACTGATAGGCCAGACCAACAGATGAAACAGGGGCCGCAGCCTATGCGGCCCTTTTTCGTGCGCGCCATCCTGACAAGGGTTTCACTCAAGTCGCTGCGCCTCCTGTGCTATACGTCCTTCATGGCGGGCCTCCGCCCGCCCTCGCACCACAAAGCAAGGGAGACACGATATGAATCTTTCCAAAACCATGCGCCGAGCCGCCGACGCGGCCGCAATGCACCCGAAAGAAACCTTCCTGCGACAGGGCCTGCGCCATGCGCGTCTCGGCGATAGCGAGTTTGACCGCGCGCCCGATGCGCCCGCGCTCTCGGACGTCGCCCATGCCCTGCGCACACGCCGCATGATGCCGCCCGTGCTGGGCCGTCGCTAGGTGATATCACGGAACCGGCAGGCGGTCGCGCGCATTGATAGGGTAATCCCATAACGCACAAGGAGCTCGCCCATGAAACTCTGGAAACAAGCCGCCATCGCCGCCGCAACCGCCGCCCTCACGGCTGGCGCTGGGCAAGTCGCCAAACGCGCGGCCCTGAACTTCATGGGCCGCCGCTCCCATAATGGCCCGCGCCTTATTCCGGCAGTGTCCGAGCACGTCACCAGCGTGGCCAACAAGCCACGCCGCGCGGTGCGCTGAGCCCCCCTGTAATAACGACAACAGACCGGCCCCCCAACAGGGCCGGTCTTTTTTGTCCGCCCACATCCTGTTGCTTAGCAGGGTCTTAACGGGACCGGCGCGATTTACGCGCCCAGTGAGCGGCAATCTTAACAGCGTTCTGCGAAAGGTCTCGTGTGGGAGGGGCGCTGTTGCGGATGCCTGATAGAAATATTGCCTGGGCCATACGGCTCGGCGTGCTGGTCACGCTTCTGGTCTTGATGTGCGTTGTCACGCCCGTCTATCTCTGGATCCAGGCCTATGGCTCGATCAGCGGCCCGGCGGCGATGGCATTTGCCACGATCCTGCCCCTGATCATTTGCCCCACGCTCAGCTTCATCATGTTGCGTACCCGGCTCAGGGTCTATCGCCTGGCAGAACAGAATTACAAGATCGCGCACAAGGACGAGCTGACCGGCCTGCCCAATCGGCGCGCCTTTTTCGAGGCTGCGCGCCAGCTCCAGACCCGCGCACATTTCGTCGGGCGGCCCTTCTTCTGTGCCATTGCCGACATCGACAATTTCAAGCGGGTGAATGATTCCCACGGCCATGATGTGGGCGACCATGTCCTGCGAGAGATCGCGGTCAGGCTGAACGCAAAAGTGCCAGAGGATTGCCTCGTCGCCCGTCTGGGCGGGGAAGAGTTTTCCATTGCGGGCATGTTCTCCAGCGAGGTCGTGGCCTATCGCGCGCTCGGTCGGCTGGTGCGGGATGTGGCCGCCGAACCGATCCAGACTCCGATAGGTGAGCTGACCGTCACGATCAGCCTCGGCTATTGCAAGGACCATGACAGCCGCGAAATCTCGACCCTGCTATCGCGCGCCGACAAGGGGCTCTACGCCGCCAAACGCTTCGGCAAGAATCGCGCAATGAGCTTTGACCACCCCGACAGCGACCCGGAAATGTTCGCGGCCTAGGCTGCCTTTCCAAGCGCTGAAGCGTTCCCACATTTCGGCCTCCTCTCCCCGCCTCTCCGGCGCATGCCGGAGTCTCGTCCGGCTGGCTTCGGCAGGAGACGCCGGCATGCGCCGAGGATACGGTTCGTCGCAGAGAGACCACTCCTCCCCCCCCCCGATGACCCCTGCGTAGGCAGGGGTCCATCTCGGAACGCCTCCCCATGTGCATGAGGCAGCTTCAGGAGATGGATACCTGCCTGCGCAGGTATCTTCGGAGCTGGGATTTTGCGCTCTCAATCCGTCTGAGAACTCCCTGCCCCATAATAAGCCTCTGCCCTCACGGGAGCCGGATCAGGTACCGTTCTGGTTGTGAGGTCAGGGACAGGATGGGCTGGGCGGGAGATAGACGGTCCTGCACGGCCCTAGGCAGGTCAGGCCAGGGTGAGCCGAGGAAGCTCGGTTGGGAAACCGCCTCGTCCGGTCGCACGGAGCATTATGCTCCCGGATGGGCCATGCGTGGGAAAGCACGGTGGAATCGTTCGCGCGGCACCGGTAACGAAGACCCGGGACCATGGGCCCCCATGAGGGTGCTCGCCGAAATTCCTGTCCGGCGCGGCGGGCGGTAACGCTCCATTCCG
>MRWG01000448.1_pt1 | contig 49859 bp, 41 predicted proteins | sample 1013341 | NCBI WGS metagenome assembly MRWG01 (sample SAMN06117577, study PRJNA244670) | biofilm metagenome | biome: Water; feature: Cathode Biofilm; material: Biofilm; isolation source: microbial consortium enriched at the cathode of a solar microbial fuel cell | place: USA: District of Columbia ... | reverse complement strand
ATGGTGGGAAGCTCTGTCGGCAACGTCGTCACCACGGGAACGTTCACGATCCCGCTGATGATCCGCACCGGCTTCCGGCCGCATGTGGCAGCAGCCGTGGAAACCAACACGTCGGAAGGCGCACAGCTCGTTCCGCCAATTCTGGGCGCAGCCGCTTTCATCATGGCGCAGCTCACCGGCATCCCCTACGCAACGATTGCAGTTGCCGCCATTCTGCCCGCCGTTCTCTACTATCTCTCGCTCTACTGCGTGGTGCACTTCGAGGCGCGCAAGGCCGGCCTTGCAGGCATTCCGGAAGACGAGATCCCCAGCCTGCGACAGAGCTTTGCCGATGGCTGGCATCTTCTGGTCGCGCCCGCCGTGCTCTTCTATCTGCTGATCGTCGAGTCCTACACACCGTCTTACGCCAGCCTCATCGCCATCGGCATCGCAATGGTGTGCGGTCTCGCACGAAGCGTTTCGCGCATGCCTTTCCGGGCCATTCTCGACCAGTTCGACAGTGGCGCGCGCCAGGCGGCCGCGATCACGGCCCTGATCGTCTCAATCGGCCTCCTTCAGGCGGCGATCGTGACAACGGGCCTTGGACCGCGCATTGCCGACATCATCCTCTCGGTCAGCGACGGCTCGCTGCTGATGACCGCCATCCTCGCCGTGGTTGCGGCAACGCTGCTCGGCATGGGAATGCCTACGCCCATCGCCTACCTGCTTCTGGCGATGTTCACGGCTCCGGCTCTGACCGCCGCCGGCGCACCGCTGCTCGGCGCGCATCTGTTCCTCTTCTACTTCGCGATCAAATCCGGCTCCACACCTCCGGTGGCCCTCGTGGCCGTGGTGGCTGCCGGCATTGCACGCGCGAACTGGTGGAGCACGGCAGTCACCGCATTCGTTCACTCGCTGCCGGGCTTCATTGTCGCGTTCATGTTCCTGTTCTCACCGGCCCTGTTGCTTCAGGGTGATCCGATGACAGTCGCGCTTTCGGCCTGCTCGGCTGCGATCGGCGTCTTTGCCATGGCAGCCGCGGTGCAGGGCTGGTGCGCCGGACGGATCAACTGGATCGAACGCGCATTGCTTGCGGCAGCGGCCATCTCGCTCATCAACCCCGGCTACCTCACCGACATCGCCGGCGTTGCCGTCGTCGCCCTGATCTATCTGCGCCGCGCCAGGCTCGATGGAATCCAGAGCGCCCCGGCAACCGGCGCAAAACACCAGAACACGTAATCAAAAGGGAGAAGTAAATGTTCAAGATACCGTCCAAAATCCGGCATGCAGCACTCTTTGCCGCCGCCTCGATCATGGTTTCGTCCGCCGCCTCGGCTCAGGAGCAACTTTCCATCGGAACCAGCAGCTCCGGCTCCGGCCCCTACATCAACGGCGCAACCATCTCGGAAGTGTTCAACAACGCGCAGGACAAGTACAAACTGTCCGTTCAGACCACCGGCGGCTACCGCGACAATCTCGGTCTGGTGCTGAACAGCGAACTCGACATCGCTCTCAACACGCTGATCGATCTGGAATTCGCCTACAACAAGCGCAATGACTTCGCCAACATCCCCATCGCGGACGAGTTCAAGAACCTGCGTCAGCTGTTCATCTTCAGCGTCGTGCCGGAAAATGTCTTTGTGCGCGAAGATTCAGGGATCACATCGCTTGAGGGCATCAAGGGACATGCGATCAACCTCAACACGCCGTCGAGCTTCACCTACGGGCTGAATCTGGAGCTGCTGAAGGCAGCCGGCCTTTCCACGGACGACATCAAGGCAGGAACCGTTTCCACCGGGCAGGTTTTCGATGAAATCCGCAATGGCGTCTTCGACGGCGGCATGCATGTCTTCCAGGTGGGGCTGGCAAACGCACAGCAGCTCTCGTCCACCGTGCCGATGCGCTATCTGAACCTCGACCCCGAGGTGATCGAACGCCTCAACGAAGTCTACTATGACCTTCTCGTACCGTTCGAAGTGCCCGCAGGCACCTATCGCGGGCAGGATGAGCCTGTGTCCACCTTCGGTCTGGCGCAGGTGATCTACACCGACGCGGAAGCCGACGAGGACATGATCTACGAATTCACGAAAGCGTTCTGGGAAAACCTGCAGGCGCTCGGCGAGAGCAACACCAGCTTCAAGGGACTGACCGTCGAGCTTGGAGCGCAGAAGCGGACCGTTCCGATGCACCCCGGCGCGGAGCGTTACTTCAAGGAAATCGGCGCGATTGCCGATTGATGCTTCCGGGCCGGTCCAAGACCGGCCCGTTTTCTTTCCAGCCGTGAAAGCACACTTAAAAAGGCAGAGCAGTCGCCGCCGGTGATCGGCCTGCTACTCCGCGTCCACCTCTTCCAGAACCTTGCGCGCGGCGCGAAAGCACTCCAGCGCCTGCGGCACGCCGCAATAGATGCCGATCACATGAATGATGGCGCGCAGTTCGTCCTGGGTCACGCCATTGCGAATGGCCCCGCGACAGTGCAATTCCCACTCGTGCATCTTGCCGAGCGCGCCAATCATCGAGAGGTTCATCATCGACCGCGTTTTCGCGTCGATGACCTCATCGCCCCAGCCGAAGCCCCAGCACCAGGCCGTCATCGCTTCCTGAAAAGGGCGTGTGAACTCATCGGCCTTTGCCAGATTGCTTTCGACATACTCGGCCCCAAGCGTGGACTTTCGTTTCTCCAGCCCCTTGAGGAAGAGGTCTTCGTCGAATGCGCTCATGATTTTTCCTTGTCTCCGGCCAGGAGTTTCTGTGCGATGGACGTGGCGTCCGTCAGGTGGGCTTCAACGGCAGCCAGGGCCGCATCCGGGTCACGCGCAGCAATCGCTTCGCAGATGTTGCGCATATGGGTCGGGCCAGACACTTTTCTGTTTTCGCTGGTCAGCGTCATCACGCGCAGGCGGGAAATACGGCCGTTCAGGCGCTGCACGACTTCCCAGGCGATATTGTGCCCTGCCCCCTCGAAGATGAGAGCATAAAACCGCGTCGTGGCCTTGAAGAGCGCACCGGGTGTTTCCTTTGCGGCAGCGGCTTCCAGATCGACAAGCGCTTCGCGCAGACGCCGCTCAAGATCCGGTGTCATGTTCCTTGCGCAGGCCTCGGCAGCCGCCGTTTCAAGCTTCAGCCTGATATCGTAGATCTGCCGAGCATCGTCCCAGTCCATCCTGGCGACGATCGGCCCGCGATTGGGCAGATGCTCCACCAGACCTTCCGCATCGAGATAGCGCAGCGTTTCTCGAACCACCGTACGGCTGACGCCCAGTTGCTCGCAGAGCACGCGCTCAACCAGTCGGTCGCCCGGCTTGAACACGCCGTCGATTATCGCATCGCGCAGGCGTTCAAGAACCATGTCTCGCAGGGTGGTGGGCTGCTGCTCAATTTTATTCAGGCCAAGATTTGTCATGCCGACGAGATAGCAGCGTCGATTCCCGCAAGCAAGGTTGTTTGAATGATTGTATTACGGTATACCATAATCAACACCAACCGTTCGAATCAACCGGGAGCTGCGAATGCCTGCTGAGATCCGCAAAACACTACTACACGTCGAGGAAACGCTCATCGAAGGCGGGAAAGCTGCGCCAACGCCCCTGAAAATGATCGCGGCGGTGGCCGTCATCCGGAACCCGTGGGCAGGACGGGGTTTCGTCGAGGACCTGAGGCCCGAGATCATGGATTGCGCCCCCGGACTGGGCGAACTCCTCACCGAAATGATTCTGGAAGCAGCAGGCGGCGGCGACAAGGTCGAGGGTTACGGAAAATCGGCAATCGTCGGCCTGTCCGGCGAAGTCGAGCACGCTTCGGCTCTGATCCACACGCTCCGTTTCGGCAACCATTACCGTGAGGCGGTGGGCGCCAAGTCATACCTGGCTTTCTGCAACACGCGCGGTCCGGCGAACGCTCCGCTCATGATCCCGCTCATGGACAAGAATGACGGCGGGAAGCGCAGTCATTATCTCACGATCCAGCTTTCGATAGCAGACGCACCGGCAGCGGATGAGATCGTGATCGCGCTTGGCGCTTCAATTGGCGGACGGCCGCACCACCGCATCGGCGACCGGTATCAGGACCTCAAGGAGCTCGGGCATGACGTTGAAAACCCTGCAGCTGTCTGAGGGTTACGGCCAACTGGGGTATCGCGAGGCTGGAGAGGGCGACATTGTCGTCCTCATCCATGGCGTCGGCATGCAGTCTGCGGCCTGGGGGCCGCAGATCGATGCACTTTCAAAGACGCATCATGTCTTTGCTCTGGACATGCCCGGGCACGGCCTCACCAGCCACCTGCCCGAAGGCGCGCAGGTGTGCGACTATGTGCGCTGGCTGCGCACGGCGCTGCAGGCACTCAACCTGCAGAAGATCAGTCTGGCGGGTCACTCCATGGGCGCCCTGATCGCCGTTGGCTTCACGGTCACCTATCCCGATATGGTTGAGCGCGTTGCATTGTTGAACGGCGTGTACCGCCGGGATCCTGACGCGCGTGCCGCCGTCGAAGACCGTGCCGCGCAAATCCGGGCTGGCGCCTTTGATGTCGCCACCCCATTGAGCCGCTGGTTCGGTGACAGCCCTGCCGAGCAGGACGCGCGCGATCAGGTGGCCGAATGGCTCGGCAGTGTCGATCATGCGGGCTATGCAACGGCCTACACGGCCTTTTCCCGTGGCGATACATACTATGCCGATCACGTCTCAGGCATTGAATGTCCGTTGCTGGCGCTAACCGGTGAAGGTGATCCAAACTCCACACCGGCGATGTCGCGCGCCATGGCGCAGGCAGCACAAAACGGTCACGCGGTTATCGTTGCCGGGCATCGCCACATGGTGAACCTGACAGCGGTGGATACCGTGAACCACGAGCTGGAAACCTGGCTCAGCACCCCTTGCGCATTGAGCCGCACAGCCTGATCCGCACACTCACCGCCAAGCGTTGATCAAGGCGTACAAGAGAAAGGCCGTGTTCTTCGAAACAGAGCACGGCCGCAACGTCCCTTTCCCCAGATTGCGAGAGAAACGATGATCCCCCTTGATCGACCCGACCTTCTCATTTCGGATGCGTTCATCGCCGGAGACTGGCACCGCACCGACCGGGCTTTTTCGGTGACGAACCCTTCCACGGGAGCAAAGCTGGCCGATGTCGCGGATTGCACACGCGACGATGTTCGCCGCGCCATATCGGCGGCCGCGCCAGCGCAGAAAGTCTGGGCGCGTTGCGCCGCAAAAGAGCGCGCCAGCATCCTGCGCCGCTGGTTTGACCTGATCGTCGATCATGCCGACGACCTGGCGGCAATCCTGACGGCTGAAATGGGAAAACCGCTGGCTGAAGCGCGCGGCGAGATTCTCTATGGCGCAAGCTTTGTCGAGTGGTTCTCAGAAGAAGCCAAACGCATCTACGGGGAAACCATACCGGGGCATCATGAAGACAAGAGGCTGATGGTGATCAGGCAGCCTGTTGGCGTGGTTGGCGCAATCACCCCCTGGAATTTTCCCAATGCGATGATCACGCGCAAAGTCGCGCCAGCGCTTGCCGCCGGCTGCGCCATTCTGGTCAAACCGGCAACCGAAACACCGCTTTCCGCCCTCGCGCTCGCAAAGCTGGCCGAACAAGCAGGCCTGCCTCGGGGACTTCTTTCCGTTCTCCCGTCGACAGACAGTGTCGGCGTGGGACTGGAGTTCACGGAAAACCCGACCATTCGCAAGATCAGCTTCACCGGCTCGACCAATGTGGGGCGCATTCTGATGCGCAACGGTGCAGACCAGATAAAGAAACTGTCGCTTGAGCTCGGCGGCAATGCGCCATTCATCGTGTTTGACGATGCCGACCTCGACGCCGCCGTGGAAGGCTGCGTCACCTCGAAATTCCGCAATGCAGGACAGACCTGCGTTTGCACAAACCGCATCTATGTTCAGGATGCCGTCTATGACGCGTTTGTCGAGAGATTGAGCAAAGCCGTATCCAGCCTGCAGGTTGGCGATGGTTTTCTTGAAGGCTGCGCGGTCGGCCCGCTGGTGAGCCATTCTGCGATGGACAAGGTTCGCGCCCATATCGACGACGCGCTGGAAAAAGGGGGCACGGTGGTTCTGGGCGGCGCGCCGCATGACCTCGGCGGCACGTTCTTCCAGCCGACCGTCCTGCGGGACGCCACACCTCAGATGGCCGTTGCAAAAGAAGAGACGTTTGGGCCTCTGGCGCCGGTCTTCCGCTTCTCCACTCTGGAAGAGGTGGTGGAGGCTGCCAATGATACGGAATTCGGTCTCGCATCCTATGTTTACAGCCGCGACCTCAGCCGCGTCTGGAGAATGATGGAAGAACTCGAATACGGCATGGTCGGCGTGAACACCGGCCTGATTTCAACGGAAGTCGCGCCGTTCGGGGGCATCAAGCAATCGGGTCTGGGCCGGGAAGGCTCCCGCCACGGGATCGAGGACTATCTGGAAATGAAATATTGCTGCCTGGCGCTGTGAGCGTGTCGCTCCAAGACAGTTTCGCCGCAGGCTCCCCTGCGGCGAAACCGCTTTGCTCAGCTGAACCTGCAGCCGGGCAACAACTCTATTTGTCCTCGTAGCGCTTCGGCGGCAGGTCGATGCCGCTTTGGGCAGCATAGAGCTTCATGAGCGCAATATCCCCCTCGCGCCCCATGCCCTCGGCAGAAGCCGCGCGGTAGCGTTCAAGTGCCGCCTGCGAAACCGGCAGGTCGAGTTTCGCGCCGGATGCCGCATCGGTGACAATGCCCAGATCCTTGACGAAAATGTCGATCGCCGAATGCGGTCGGTAATCGCCATCTGTGATGTACGGCCCCCGGTTCTCGAACATCCACGACGAACCGGCGCAGGCGGGAATGACCTGCATGATCTGATCCGCATCCAGCCCCTGCGCGATGCCGAAGGAGAATGCTTCCGCTGCGGCGGCGATATGAATGCCGGCCAGAAGCTGGTTGACGCTTTTCATCGCCGACCCCGGCCCGGCCCGGTCGCCCAGCCGGAAGACTGTCTCAGCCATGGCGTCCAGCGCTGGCTGCGCTTTCTCAAACGCTTCCTGAGAGCCTGAGGCCATGACCGAAAGCTTGCCCTGTGCCGCACGCGCGGAGCCGCCGGAGATCGGGGCGTCGAGATAAAGAATGCCTTTCTCAGAAAGCTCCGTCTCGAACGCAATGGCCTGCTGCGGATCGATGGTGGCGCAACTGATCACAACCGCACCCGGCTTCAGCATGTCAGCAAGACCATTCGCGCCGAACAGGGCCTCACGCGTCTGTGCAGCGTTGACCACGACGAGAATTGCGCCATCGGCTTCGCCGGCAGCCTCCGCCAGCGGGCGGTCTCGCCCGGCCTCAGCCCGAAAGCGCGCCTGCGTATCACCATTCAAATCGAAACCATCCACGCCCAGACCGGCGCGCAGCAGCGAACTGCCCATGCCATAGCCCATCGCGCCGAGACCGATCAGAAGGAAGTTTCCGGCGGTGTTGTCCTGCACTGCTGTGTTCATCATGCCTGCTCCGCATCTGTTGCGTAATCTTCGAGATAGGCGCGCACGATCGCTTCAAACGACTCGTCGGCCTCAAAACCGAGTTTGAGCGCCCGGTCGGCTTCAAACGCCTGGGGCCATGTGGAGAGGATCGCCTCAATGGCCGGGTCTTTTTCGTGACGGATGAGGGCAACAGCGGCATCGCCGGCTATGGCGCGCAGCGCCTCGATCTCATCGGCCACGGTTGCCGAAACGCCGGGCATGGTCATGTTGCGCCGCCCGGCGAGCAATTCGCCGCTGACTGCTGCCGCATGGGCCATGAAGCCGATTGCCGCGCGGGGGCTGGCGAACCAGTGCCGCATGGATGTATCGACCGGAAGGATGGCCGGTAGTCCGGCCAGCGGTTCACGCAGAATGCCGGAATAGAAGCTGGAAGCTGCAGCATTCGGCTTTCCCGGTCGAATGCAGATGGTCGGCAGGCGGATGCCGATGCCGTCGAAGAAGCCGCGCCGGCTGTAGTCTGCAAGGAGAAGTTCGCCGATGGCCTTCTGGGTGCCATAGCTGGAGTGCGGCGTAATGATGTGGTCATCGCCAATCACATCGGGCAGTGGCGATCCGAAAACAGCCAGCGACGAGGTGAAGACCACGCGCGGGCAGTATCCGTCTTCTTCATTGGCCTTGCGTATCGCCTCGAACAGATTGCGGGTGCCATCCAGATTGATGCGGTAGCCCTTTTCGAAATCCCGCTCTGCCTCGCCCGATACAATGGCCGCCAGATGGAAGATCACGTCAGGACGGGAAGCAACGAGCTGCTCCGCCGTTTCCACGGCCGAGATATCGCCCGCCTCAACCGTGACACTTATCTCTTCCACGTGAGGCGCTTGGGCTGGAACGATATCGAACAGCGTCAGCCGTCCGATTTTGCGGCCTCCGATTTCGCCATCCTTTACGAGGCGCTTTGCCAGCCCGTCGCCGAGCATGCCGGCCGCGCCGATGATAAGGCAGTGAAGCATTTCACAGAACTCCGGATGATTTTGTGCGACTGTCGCCTCAGCCGCGCAATGTGTGAAGGGCTTAGTTCGCCTTGAAGGCGCTGATCAGTTGCTTGAGGCGCTGGGCGCCCTCCGCGATATCCGCAGCCGAAGGGTTGATGCCAGTTCCAAGAAGCCGGCGCGCGATCATGTGGTCGGCTGGCCTGTTGATGGAATCGACGGCGACCAGTTTCTCACCCCTGAAATGATAGACGGAGAAGGCATTGTCGTCGGAAGCGCCGGAAACGATGAGACTGTCTGCGCCCGCCGCCAGCCCCGCGGTCTGGATCTTCATGTCGCCCTGATCGGACCAGAACCAGGCAACCTCGGCATAGGGCCTGCCACCGCCGGTGAGAACCCGAGCGACGTGCCGCGCATGGTCGGTGGCGTTCTGCACCGATTCCAGCCGCACCCGCTCACCAAGCTGATGGTGATCAAAACTCACGCAATCGCCAATGGCGTAGATGTGCGGTGCTGAACTGCGCAGGTTTGGATCGACAACGACGCCATTCGCAACCTCAAGCCCCGCCTCGGCGGCAAGTTCCACATTGGGCACGGCCCCGATGCCCATCACGACCATATCAGCGTCGAAGCGGCGACCGTCTGCTGTGGAAACCGCAACGACCTTTCCACCCTCGCCATGGATAGCGGCAAGCTGCGCGGAGGTGATCAGATCGATACCGGCGGAGCGGCTGCGCTCCTCCACGTGAGCGGAAACGACCGGCGCGACAGAGCGGGCAAGCACGCGCGGTGCAGCCTCGATGAGGGTGACCGACTTGCCAAGGCCGATGCAGCTATGCGCCATTTCCATGCCGATGAAGCCGCCACCGACGATCACGACATTTTCAACCATCGGCATTGCCGCGCGGATGCGGCGTGCGTCTTCCATGGTGCGCAGAGTGACGATGCCGTCAAATTCCATTCCGGGAAGCTGTGGCATGCGAGCGCGTGCGCCCGTCGCCAGAACGAGATCGGTAAACCCGAGCTCTCGTCCATCTGCAACGATCAGGCGCTTGCCATCCACGTCGATCCGCTCGGCATGCACGCCGAGCTCCAGTTCGACGGCATTGTCGCGATAGACGGCTTCGGTGCGCAGCACCAACCCTTCTCCATCGGGCGTTTTCAGGTAGGATTTCGACAGCGGCGGACGGTGGTAAGGCAGATCCTTTTCATCGCTGACCAGCACGATCTCGCCGGAATATCCCTCCTGGCGCAGACTGACAGCAGCCTGCGAGCCACCGTGCCCGCCGCCCACGATGATGCATCTCTCAACCATAAACACCTCCGCTGAAAGCCCCGGCACAAAGACCCGCGCCAGAGCAATCTCAAGCAGCCCGCTTACCGCGCTATTTGCACGTTTCGCTCTCCTTCGAGGGGCCGCAGGACATTTCGTTGCATATTTCCAGCGTCATTTAAACAATTAGTTTGACCGATTGGTCAGATCAGTTAGTAATATTGCTCAGAACATCGTTCCAACCCCCATGGAACGCAGGGAGGAAGCCTTCAGTTTCAGGGATGGGGAAGTCGCTTCGGCGGTGTGTGGAGGCACACCGCCATGTGGGGCGGCTTGGCGTCTTGCCGTGGCGAGACTGCACGGAACATGAGGGAGGAATACTGATTTTGAAGAGATATTGGTCGGACTATACGAGCGAAGAGTTTTCCCGGCTTGATCGAGGCAACATGGTGGCGGTTCTGCCTGTCGGCGCGACAGAGCAGCATGGACCCCATCTGCCCCTGTCGGTGGATGCCGCGATCGTCAGCGGAATGGTTTCGGCCATCGTCGAGCGATTACCGGAAACAAGCCGGACCCTGTTTCTGCCAACGCAGCCGATCGGCAAAAGCAATGAGCATGCGCGTTATCCCGGCACACTGACCTATTCGGCACAGACACTCATCTCCATGTGGTGCGAGATTGGAGCCTGCGTCGCCGCCAGCGGTGTGCGCAAGATGGTTCTGCTCAACAGCCATGGCGGACAGATCAGCATCATGGACATCGTTGCGCGCGAACTGCGCCAGCGCCACGGCATGATGGTGTTTTCCGTCAACTGGTTCGGACATGGCCTGCCGGACGGCCTTTATGACGCGCATGAAACGCTGCACGGCATTCACGCCGGCGACATGGAGACATCGGTGATGCTCGCCATGCATCCCGATCTGGTGGTGATGAGCAAAGCGCAGAACTTCGCCGCCCTTACCGAAACCTTCGCCAGCGAATATCGCCACATCTCGCTGGCGGGCGCAAAGCCCGGCTGGCAGATGCATGACATCAATCCCTTCGGAGCTGCCGGCAACGCCACGGCGGCGACCGCAGAGAAAGGTCACCAGACAATCGATTATGCAGCCGACCGTCTCGTCGAAGTGCTCGCCGAGGTGGAGCGCGCGCCTTTGACCTGGCTCGACAACAATCCTGCCTGGGGTGAGGAAGCACAATGAGAGCAGCAGCTACGACCGGCTCGCAGCCACTGATCGAAATCAAGAACGTCTACAAGCAGTATGGAACGGGCATTGTGGCTGTCAGCGACATGTCACTCTCCATTGAGGACGGTCAGTTCGTCAGCTTCCTTGGCCCCTCCGGCTGCGGCAAGAGCACTGCACTGCGCATGATCGCCGGCCTGTCCGAAGTGTCCGCCGGGTCGATCACGGTGAACGGCCATGCGCCGGGAAGCAGTTCCGGCCCGCAGGACGTCGCGTTCGTGTTTCAGGAGCCGACGCTCATGCCCTGGGCATCGGTGTTCGACAATGTTTACCTGCCGCTGCGTCTTGGCGGCATGTCGCGTGCGCAGGCAGCGCCGCGCGTCGAGGAAGTGTTGGCGCAGGTGGGGCTGAGCAAGTTTGCGAAAGCCTATCCGCGCGAACTTTCGGGCGGCATGAAGATGCGTGTCTCGATTGCGCGCGCAATCGTGACCAAGCCCCGCCTTCTGCTGATGGACGAGCCGTTTGCCGCGCTCGATGAAATGACCCGCTTCAAGCTGAACAACGACGTTCTGCGTCTGTGGCAGGAGCACGGGCTGACGGTCATCTTCGTGACCCACAGCGTTTATGAGTCGGTCTATCTGTCCAACCGCGTCGTGGTGATGGCCGCAAGGCCCGGGCGCGTGGTCGACGATATCGCCATTCCGGGAAGCTACCCCCGTGCGGACAATTTCCGCGCCACCCGCGAATACACCGAAAGCTGTGAAATCGTCTCCGACGCGCTCAACCAGACGCTCGGCAATGACGACATCAACCATTGAGGGCCGCGCCATGACAACCGAGACGCCAGTACTCAATTCAGAACAGAACCGCCGCGCCCGCATCGAGCGCCGCAAGGCGGTCATCATGCCGACAATGGCCATCATCATCGCGCTTCTCGTGTGGGAAGGGCTGGTGCGCTACCATGAGGTCCCTCACTACATCATCCCCGCACCGTCGCTGATCGCGCAAACGCTGGTGAAGGACTGGTCTTCGCTGATGAGCTCGATGATGTTCACGGTGAAGCTGACCATGCTTTCACTGCTCTGCGCCATTGCAGGCGGCGTTCTGATGGGCATGATCTTCGCTCTATCGCGCACCGTGGAAATGAGCTTCTTTCCCTTTGCGGTGATCCTTCAGGTCACGCCGGTCGTGGCGATTGCGCCGCTGATCCTCATCTATGTGCATGACACCTTCACAGCGCTGCTCATCTGCGCCTGGATCGTGGCCTTCTTCCCGATCCTGTCGAACACCGTGATCGGCCTGCGCAGCGCCGATCACAACCTGCGCGACCTGTTCAAGCTCTATCGCGCCACGCCCCTGCAGCGCCTGCGCTTTCTGCTCGCGCCCAGCGCCCTGCCCTATTTCATGGCAGCGCTGAAAATCGCCGGCGGTCTGGCTCTGATCGGGGCCGTGGTGGCGGAGTTCGTCGCGGGCACCGCCGGTCAGAACACGGGGCTCGCCTCGCGCATTCTGGAATCCAGCTTCCGCAACGAGATACCGCGCATGTTTGCCGCGCTGTTCCTCGTCTCGGTTCTCGGCATTGTCATCTTCCTTGCAACGAGCTGGCTGTCGCGCCTGGTGCTTGGTCGGTGGCATGAAAGCGAAATCCGCCGGGAGGCCTGAGCGTGTACAAAGGCCACGACATTCCACACGTTTCTGCGCCGGATGGGACATTGCGCCTGTCGGGCGTGGGCGTGGCCGGACTTCCCGGACGCCACGATGTCCTGGTGAAGGATGGGGTTATCGCCGATATCGTTACGGCGGCCCCCGGCGAGGCCGAAAAAGCACACGGCGGCTTCATCACGCCGCTTCTCGCCGATGTGCATGTTCACCTCGACAAGACCCACACCATCGCAAGGATCAGGGCCGGCAATCCGGCCCCGATCCAGTCCCTGTTCGACGCCATCGCGCTGATGGAAGAAGACAGGCCGAACTGGACGGCTGGCGATATCCGCGCGCGGGCCTTGCGCGCGCTCGAAGCGGCCTTCGCCCATGGGGTCGGCGCTCTGCGCAGCCATGTGGACTGGGTAACGCCGGAAGTGCCTGACGCATGGCCCATCATTTGCGAATTGCGCGAAGAATGGAAAGGCCGGATCGACCTGCAACCGGCAGCCCTCGTTCTGGGAGATATCGTACCGGAGGCCGGAAGCGCCATTGCGGCGCGGGTCGCGGATGACGGCGGCGTGTTCGGCGCCTTCTTCTACCGCAACGCAGATCTGGCGGCGAAGGTTGAAACCATGTTCAGCCTTGCCGCGCACCATGACCTCGACCTCGATTTCCACATCGATGAAGGGCTGGAGCCGGAAGCCGACGGGCTGTCGCTCGTGATCGACGCCACAGCGCGTTTCGGCATGGCCGGTCGCGTTCTGTGCGGCCATGCCTGTTCCCTGTCGCTGCGACCGGCAGACGAACTGGAGCGGATTTTGGCGGCTGGCGCGCGCGCAGGCGTGGCGCTCGTTACCCTGCCCTCCACAAACCTCTACCTGCAGGATCGCGGAAACGGCCGCACGCCAAATCTTCGCGGCCTCGCGCCGCTGAAGGAAGCACGCGCAGCGGGCATGGAAGTGATGATCGCTTCCGACAATGTCGGCGACGCCTTCTACCCCTACGGCGATTACGACCCGCTGTCCGTTCTGCGACTGGCGGTGCCAGCCGCGCATCTGGAACCGGACGCGTGGCTGGACAGCATTACCTCACTGCCCTCCCGCAAATGCGGAAGCAGCATTTCAGGGCTCATCGAAAAGGGCATGCCGGCCGACTTCATCTGGCATGCCGCAACAGACATGGGCGACCTCATCAGCCGGCCCCGCAGCGAACGCATTGTCTATCGGAGCGGTACGCCGCTGCCGACGGCAACCAACGACTGGAGAAACACATGAACCTCGCGACCAAGCCCGCGCGCGCCTATGACTGGGCCGCTTTCCGCAGCGAGATCGATGGCATTCGCGTCTATGACGATCCGAAACAGGTCGAGCTGCGCTCCCGCGATTATTTCTGGTACAGCCCCATCCTCAGCGAGGATATCGGTCATTTCATCGGCGATCTCGTCGTCATCCCCGCCGATGAGGAAGAGGTGCGCCGCGTGGCGGCAGCGGCGGCCCGGCTGCGCATCCCGATCACCATCCGTGGCGGCGGAACCGGCAATTACGGCCAGTGCGTTCCGCTGGAAGGCGGCATCATTCTCGACATGACCAAAATCGACAAGGTGCTGTCGATAGAGCCGGGCCGTGTGCGGGTTCAGGCTGGTGCGCGCATCGCCCGGCTGGACGACGCGGTGCGCGAAACCGGCCAGGAACTTCTGATGTACCCGTCGACACGGCGCATCGCCACCATTGGCGGCTTCTTCACCGGCGGCTCGGGCGGCATCGGTTCGCTGCGTCATGGCATGCTGCGCGACGATGGCAACATCTATTCGGTGAAGGTCATGACGCTGGAGCCGGAACCGAAAATCATCGAGCTGCACGGCCACGACATCCAGAAGGTGCAGCATGCCTATGGCACCAACGGCATTGTCATGGAACTGGAGATCGGCCTGACCGAGAAGACGGACTGGATTCACACCGCCGCCCTCTTCGACAGCTATGATGCAACGCTTCGCTTCTGCCTCAAGGCGCTGGAAGAGAAACTCGACTGCTATCTGCTGACCACCGTGGATCGCCGCTTCTCGCGCTTCTACACCAAGTTCGGAGACCTGTTCCCGGCAGACCGCGACGCGGTGTTCGCGATGATCGCGCCCGAAGAGCAGGAGCGCTTTGCCGAACTGGCGGCATCGTTCGGCGGGCGCGTTTCCTTCAGCATGACGCAGGACGAGCTTCACACAAACGGGCTGCAACCTGCATATGAATGCGGCTGGAACCACACCACCCTGCAGGCACTGAAAGCCGAGGAAGGCTGGACCTACCTGCAGGTCGCCTACCCGCGCCCCTTCGATCCCGAGACCGTCATGCGCCAGATGGAGCGCTATGGCGACGACCAGTACATGCATCATGAAATGGCGCGGCTGGAAGGCGAAGTGCAGATCTTCGGCCTGCCGCTGGTCCGCTACAAGGACCGCGATGACACCTACCGGGTTATCCGCGAACTCGAAGAGCTGGACGGTTGCGACATCTACGATCCGCACGCTTTCACCATTGAGGATGGTGGAATGAAGCAGATCGACACCATGCAGATCGAATTCAAGAAACTGGCCGATCCCTTTGGCCTGCTCAACCCTGGCAAGACCCGCGGCTGGACGGCCGACATGGCCGCCAAAGACTGAACCGAAGAACGAATGGGAGTGAAGTTCTTATGAAAAGCATGCACAAAGTCGCAATGACCGCAGCAGCTCTTGTGGTCTCCACGCAATTCGCCATGGCGCTGGACAAGGTTACGTTCGGCACCAACTGGCTGGCTCAGGCCGGCCATGGCGGTTTCTATCAGGCCGTGGCCGACGGCACTTACGAGAAATACGGTCTCGACGTCACCATCGAGATGGGTGGCCCGCAGGTCAACAACCGGCCGATGCTCGCCGCCGGCCGGCTGGACTTCCTGCTCACCGGCAACCTGCTTTTGTCCTTCCACAACAACGCCAATGACATTCCCACCACCGTCATCGCTTCCTTCTATCAGAAGGATCCGCAGGCGCTGATGGCGCATGAAGGCGCTTACAAGGACTTTGAAGACCTCACCAATGCGCCTTCCGTGCTGATCGCCAAGGACACCCAGTATGGTCTGTGGCGCTGGCTGGTCAGCGATTTCGGCTTCAAGGACGAGCAGATCCGCCCCTATGGCTACAGCCTCGCCCAGTTCCTGAGCGACCCAAAAATGGTTCAGCAGGCCTACGCCACCGCCGAACCGCTTTATGCCAAGAAGGAAGGGGCTGACGTCGCCACCTATCTGCTGGCCGACTATGGCTACAGCACTTACGCCAACACGATCGAAACCCGTACGGATCTGGTCGAGAATAATCCTGATCTTGTTCAGCGCTTCGTGGATGCGAGCATCATCGGCTGGAACAATTTCCTCTATGGTGATCGCAGCAAGGCCTATGAGCTGATCATGCAGGACAATCCCGACATGAGCGCCGAGACGCTGGATGGCGAGATCGAGATGCTCAAAAAGCTGGAGATGATCGACAGTGGCGACACGCTGGAAAAGGGCATCGGCGCGATGTCGCTTGACCGTGTGAAGCAGTTCTACGAACTTGCAGTCAAATCGGGTATCGTCGAGGATGGCAAGATCGACATTTCGGAAGTTGCAACCGACGCATTCGTCAACAAGGGCGTCGGGCTCGATGTGAAGAAGCAGCTCAACCCATAAACGCAAAACGGAAAGTGGAGTGATGGGCAGCCGTTCTGCCCATCACCTTTGTGCAAAGGCAATGACGCAGCAAAACGCTGAAAATCAGGAAACTCAGACGTCGCGCGCCAGGGACAAGGTTCTCGAGCGGCGGCGCATGATCCTTGCAACCATTCGCGATGCAGCAATCGATGAGTTTGCCAGCAAGGGTCTCATCGGCGCCTCCACGCAGGCCATTGCCCAGCGTGCCGGGCTGACGAAACCCCAACTGCATTACTACATCTCCAGCAAGGAAGAGCTGTATGAGGACATACTGGTCTATATCCTCGACGAATGGCAGGAGCTGTTTCTCAGCGCCTCCACCGGTGACACGCCTGCAGACGTGATCCGCGCCTATGTGCACAAGAAGCTCGAATATGGACGCAGGAACCCCAACGCTTCGCGCCTCTTCACCACCGAGATAGCCAATGGCGCGCCCGTGCTGGGCCGTCACTGGGCCCCCTATCAGGCCTCAACCCGCGAAGCGGTCGGGCTGATCCAGTCCTGGGTTGATCAGGGGCTGGTCAGAGCGGTCGACCCCCTGCTGTTCCAGATGCATATCTGGGCGGTTACCCAGCATTATGCGGATTTTGATGTTCAGGTCCGCAACATGATGAATCTGGATGAGGGCGAGGAGCCGGACTACGGGCAGATCGAAAAAGAGGTCACGTCCCTTTTCCTGCGCGCACTGGGCATCGAATAGCCTTCCCCTTCCCACCCTGCAGACAAAACAATCCGGGCCGCAGCAGTCAAAACGGCCGCGCCCTTAATCACACAAGACCCGAAAGATCACTCCCATGGCACGCATCATCTATGTGACCCACGACAACCAGCGTTTCGAGCATGATGCTGAAAACGGGTCCTCAGTCATGGAAGCCGCCGTGCGTGCCGGCGTTCCCGGCATCGAGGCTGAATGCGGCGGGGCCTGCGCCTGCGCAACCTGCCACGTCTACGTAGAGCCGGAATTCATGAACACGGTTGGCGAAGCTGACGACATGGAAACCGATATGCTCGATTTTGCCTGGGAGCCATCGGCCAACTCGCGCCTCTCCTGCCAGTTGACGGTAACCGACGCGCTTGATGGCCTGGTGGTGCGCGTTCCCGCACGTCAGGGCTAGAGCGGGCCACGAGGCAGCTTTGCGGAAATGCCTGCGGCTGCGTTCCAGCGCGCAGGCTGACGCCGCGCAGACAAGCCATGCAAATCGCCGCCATTTATTATGATAACCACCATCAAGAATAAATTAGATAAAACCTGCCCAGAAATCCCCATTCTCTAAGATATTCTGATTTATCCCCTATTTAATATTTGCATATTCATTGTATTGCTGCGCTTATCCTGATCATTTAAGTGTCTGGAAATTGTGTTGAAATTGGCTGCATAGAATGGGCGGGTGAAAGAAAAATGATCGGCAAACTTGGCAGTTTATTCGCGAGCGCCATGTTGGCGCTGTTTGTAGCCAGCCCCCTTCAGGCACAAAATATCTCTTCGAACGCAGTCGTTTTTGAAAATGTTCGCATTTTCGATGGGACTGCCTTGACCGAGCTAATGAACGTGCTGGTCGAAGGAAATCAGATCGCAGAGATATCAGCTGACCCGATCAGTACGGACGCGGCCACCACACGGATCGCGGGCGATGGTCGGACGCTGATGCCAGGGCTGATCGACGCCCACTGGCATACGTTCATGGTCCGCCCCTCGATGATGGTTGCGTCCACTGCACCATTTCCCTTTATCACCCTGCTTGCGGGCGCCGAGGCTGAGGCAACGCTCATGCGCGGCTTCACAAGTGTTCGTGATTTGGGTGGGCCCGCATTCGGCCTGAAGATGGCTATTGACAGAGGCGTGACCCGCGGGCCGCGGATCTGGCCGTCCGGGGCCATGATCTCGCAGACTGGCGGGCATGGTGATTTCCGGATGCTTTCCGAAATTCCGGCCACACCGGACACCTTGAGCTATCCTGAACGTATGGGCATGTCCGCCATCGTTGACTCGCCGGACGAGGTTCGCAAGCGCAGTCGGGAGCAATTGCTGCAGGGCGCCAGCCAGCTCAAATTAACCGTTAGCGGTGGGGTCTCGTCCCCCTATGGGCCAATCGACACAATCCAGTTGAGTGTTGACGAAATCCGGACAGCGGTCGAAGCCGCTGCAAACTGGGGCACTTATGTAACAGTGCACGCCTACACGCCAGAAGCCATACGCAACGCCATCGAGGCTGGCGCAAAAGTCATCGACCACGGCCAGCTGGCTGATGAGGCCACCGTCAAGATGATGGCTGAAAACGGTACGTGGTGGAGCCTTCAACCCTTCGTTGGCGATGAGAATGCAAACCAGCATGCGGATGCCGAACGTCAGGCCGCCTCAGCCGAGATTCACGCCGGCACCGACAGGGCATATGAGCTGGCGCGCAAATATGGCGTTAAGGTCGCCTTCGGCACGGATATCCTGTTTGATGCCGCACGCGCCGCAAGACAGGGCGCGCAGCTTGAGACAATGACGCGGTGGTACACTCCGGCAGAGGTGCTGAAGATGGCGACGGCAGACAATGCCGAGCTGTTGGCCCTGTCTGACAGGCGCAATCCCTATCCGGGAAAGCTGGGCGTCGTTGAAGTCGGGGCGCTTGCCGACCTGCTTCTGGTCGATGGTGATCCAATCGCTCAGATCGACCTGTTTGCAGATCCCGCCAAGAATCTGCTGGTCATCATGAAGGACGGTCGTATCGAAAAGAACATCGTCGCGGAGAACTGACAAAGCCGGTCGGGCAGCCCTGGTGTTGCTCGCGGGGTTCTTTTCAGGCCGGTGTTCAGGGCCGTTTTTTTGATCGTTGGATCAGCCATCGAGCCGCAATGGTCAAGGCAGATGCGCTGGGAGTTTAGGCTGATAATATGAAGTTCCGTTTCGGTTGTGCGATTTCCCTTGCTCTTGGCTGTCTCTATCCGGTGGGTGACCTCCATGCCGCTGAAGGTGGCGCTGGTGTTTATCTGTTGGGGTTGCGCAGCAGCGGCGCTGGTTTCACTCCGCCTCCGGGGCTTTTCTTTTCGGATCAGCTCTTCATGTATAACGGGTCGCTTGAAGGGCGTGTTGAGCTGGCCGGCGGCGTGCTCGCCGGTGGCGTCGACGCTGACCTCATCATTAACATTCCAACGGCGCTTTGGGTGACCGAGGCCGAGATATTCGGAGGGCGGCTTGGCTTCTCGGTAACAACGCCGTTTGGCCGCACCAGTGTCAGCGGGTTCGTGAACCCGTTTGGGAGGACGAGCGACAGTGTGTTGACGTTCGGAGACCCTGCCCTGACCACCTTCCTTGGCTGGAACGTTGGCAACTTCCACATACAGTCTGGCGTCACCGGGTATTTCCCGATTGGTGACTACAGGGAAGCTGCACTGGCGAATGTTGCTCGCCACAGGCTGGCGGCAGACGTCTATACGGCCATCACCTGGCTCGATCCCGAATGGGGCATTGATATCTCGAACACGATCGGGATCACCTTCAATGCGAAAAACCAGGCGACCAATTACAAGACCGGAATTGAATTCCACTGGGAAGGCGCGATTACCAAGCAGCTGACCGAGCGTTTCTCGGCAGGGCTCGTCGGGTATTACTACAAGCAGCTCACCGCCGATAAGGCGCCCCCGCCAATCGCCGCGGTTCTTGGCGATTTCAAGGGCGAGATAGCAGGTGTGGGTGTCCAGGTTGGTTATAACTTCCAGATTGGCGAAGCACCCGTCTCGACCCGCCTGAGATATTACCATCAGTTCAGCGCAAAAAATCACCTTGAGGGTGATTCAGTCTTCCTCTCTCTGAGCTTCCCGCTGGCGGTTAATCGGTAGAGAACATTTCAATTCACTTGAAATGTGAAAATCATTGGCTTCGGCTCGGATCTAAGTTTTGGGGTTTTTGATGGGTAGGCTGTATTCTGCATTTCAGCGCCATTTTAGTGGTGCCGGAATGGTTCTTGGAGTTTTGTTCTTCTTTGCTTCACTGACCCCCAGCCTCATCCCGCGCAGCTTCGAGGTGCAGGGTGTCCTTGGCGGCGTGGCATTCAGTGCAGGCTATGGCATCGGTGCTCTTCTTGTCGCCACGTGGCGCTATCTGCAGTTGCCGTCGGTTGATAAAGGGCTTCTGAGGCTCACAAGATTAGTTCTTTCCCTGATTTCATTGATCGTCATAGTCGTCGGCTTGTATAATTCTGCCGCTTGGCAAAATTCGGTTCGCGGTGTTCTGAACATGGAGCCGGTGGATAGCGCCTATCCTGTAAGCGTCATCATCATCGCCATTCTTACCTTCGCTTTCCTGTTTCTCTTGGCGCGCGGAATCATTGCGCTGGGTCGCGCCGTAGCAAACAGGCTTGATAAATTTCTCCCGCGACGGGTTTCAATCATCGCTGGTGCAGCGGTGACGCTCATCGTCGTTGCCACACTCGCGAACGGCCTTTTGATCGAGTACACGTTTCGTCTTCTGGACAAGTCATTTGCGGAACTCGACGCACTACACGAACCTGAACGCCCGCAGCCTTCAGTCGTCGAGCGCGCAGGCAATCCGTCTTCGCGGCTGGAATGGCCAAAACTGGGTCGAGCTGGAAGAGAGTTTGTCGCATCGGGCCCGACGGCGGCAGATATCAGCCAGGTTACCCAAAGAGCCGCAGTTGAGCCCATCCGTCTGTATGCCGGTTTGCAAGTCGCAGAGACGCCCGATGAGCGCTCACAGCTCCTGCTTGATGAGCTCATTGAGCTGAATGCCTTTGATCGGGCTGCCCTGGTTGTCGTTACGCCGACTGGCACAGGTTGGGTTGATCCGTCTGCCATCGATGGTCTGGAGTACCTGTATGATGGCGACACTGCCAGTGTCGCTCTCCAGTACTCCTATCTGAACAGCCCGCTCTCATTGGTGTTCCAGTCTGAAAACGGCCTTGAATCGTCGCAAAGCCTTTTTCGAACCATCTATAGATACTGGCAAAAACTCCCTGCCGGTCAGAGGCCCAAGCTTTTCCTGCACGGGCTCAGCCTCGGTGCGTTCAATTCCCAGCGTTCCATAACGTTCCTTGACCTCCTCGGAGACCCGATCGACGGCGCTGTCTGGAGCGGAACGCCTTTTCCAAGCGAGAAATGGCAGACAATCACCGCAGACCGAGATGCAGGTTCCACACAGTGGCTACCGGTTTATCAGGGTGGACGCTTTGTCCGCTTCATGAACCAGAATGGGGTCCCCGAGGGCAACACTGCACCCTGGGGCAATGTTCGCATTGTCTATTTGCAGTATGCCAGTGATGCGATCACGTTCTTCGACAAACACCTGCTCTACAGAGAAGCCGACTGGATGAAGGCTCCAAGAGGTCCAGATGTTTCTCCTTTGCTGAGTTGGTATCCGATTGTCAGCATGCTTCAATTGCTGGTCGACATGCCGTTATCCGATGGTGTGCCGATGGGGTATGGCCATGTCTATGCGCCGGATCATTATCTGGATGCCTGGCTTGAGGTGACAGGAGTGGAAAACTGGAGTTCTGAAGAGATAGATGCGCTTAAAATGCATCTGCATTCAAAAGCCTCAAATGCGGACGGCTACGAGTATCGCGGCGGATGATCGTGAATATGGCGGCTGAATGCCCCCTTGCAGGGTGGCCCAAGATTAAGCGCGCACCGGCGGAAGAGAAATGCTCAGCGAGAGCCCGAACGCACCAGACCTGTCTCCAACGCGATGCGCGTTGCCTGGGCGCGTGACGTCACCTGCAGCTTTTTGTAGATGCTTTTGACGTAATCGCCGACCGTATGCTCCGACAGACCGACGATCTCGGCGATACGCATATTGGTGTGACCATTGACCAGTTCCGTCAGAACCTGTCTTTCGCGGGGACTGAAATGAATGCTGCTGCTCATATTGGCGCGCGCCTCCACGCCTTCGCTCCCACCGTATTCAAGAATGTCTTCTCGTAACCGGACGCGGCTGACAAGACTGAGCTTCGAGCGCACCCTCATCTGCAACAGTTCAAAATCGACCGGCTTGGTCAGATAGTCATCTGCCCCAAGCCGCAACCCGTCCAGAACGTGGGACCGATCAGCCAGGGCGCTCAGAAACAGAAACGGTGTTCCGTCCAGATGCCTGAAACGGGCACGGATCGTGCGGAAGAGGTCAAGCCCATTCTGCCCCGGCATCAGAACGTCGCAGATGATGAGAGCCGGCGTTTCAGCCTTGAGAATATCCAGCGCTTCATCGGCGTCGGCTGCCAGAAGCACATCAAAGCCCGAATGCGAAAGCTCCTCCCCAATCTCGATGCGAATGTCTTGTTCGTCCTCGATGCAAAGTATCTTCTCCGTTCGGGCATTCTCAGGCGTCACGCCGGGCACTCCATGGAAGTTTCAGGGAAAAAATCGTCCCCGCCGGCTCAACCTGCTCGAACTCAATGTCGCCGCCATGCAGCCGGGCAAGCGTCCGCGACAGGCTCAGTCCGAGCCCGGTTCCTTCAAGATGGGCAACATTGCTCGCGCGGAAGAAGCGGTCAAAAATTCGGCCCCGCTCTGCCGCCGGAATGCCGATGCCATGATCACTGACCGCACAGACGAGCTCATCTTCCTGCCGCTCCAGCCTCACCTTGATCGGCTGAGAGGAAGGTGAGTATTTCTCCGCATTGGCGAGGAAGTTGGACAAAATCTGCTCGATCAGCACCTCATCGCCCTCGAAGTGCAGCGCCCCGTCTGGTAGCGTCACCTCAAGAGCACGCGCAGGAAAGAGCTCCCGATGATCGGCACAGACATTTTCGACCAACCCGCGCAGATCAAAATTCTCTTTCTTCAGGGGAGCTCCCTGCTCATTGAGCATATCGTTGGTGATCGTGCTTGAAATCATCATCGTCAGGCGCTGCGCCGCGTGACGAATTCTCTGCGAACGCTCCACCAGAACCGCCGGATCGATATGTTGCGCGCGGCGGATGAAGCGCTGGGCAATCATGTCGATAATGGTGATCGGCGTGCGGAACTGGTGGGAGATGGTGGTGAGGAAGTTCTTGTAGATAGCGTTGGTGTGCTGCTCGTTTTCCAGCGCGGTCCGCAACGCGGCGGTGCGCTTGTCCACCGTCTCTTCCAGCCGCTGCGAATGTTCGGCCAGAGCCAGGTTTGCGCGGTCGAGGGCGCGTAAATTGGAAAGTAGCTGCCACGCCATGTAGCCGCCTACCAGCAGAATGCCGATGACGAGGCTCATAGTGAGATAAATCGTCTCCAGCTGGCGGTCGCGCCGCGCGCCATCCTGTTCGCGCTGGGCCAGCAGCACCGTGTTGCTGAGACGCACAAAATCATTGAGCGATGTCAGGATATCGGCGTGGTTTTCCGGGCCCACAGTCGGATCGGCAACACGCGACCGCTCAAGCCCTGAGAGATTTTCAATCAGGCGGCTAAAGGTCTGTTCAGCCCCCTCTAGAGCGACAAGATAATCATGTTGGGGATTGTCCTTCAAAAGACTGAGCCGGCTGTTGAGAATATCCAGCTGCAGCAGCACCGCATCCTCGTCGCGCTCATCTTGCGGCAATAACATATGGCTGGCCAATTTTCGCGCTTCGCGCTCAGCCTGCATCACGCTCCAGAGCATGCTCTCGCCGGTATAGTCCGCAAGATCACGCTGGATGCTCATCAGCTTGAAGAAGGCATAGGACAGCGTAAGCGCAAAGCCGAGTATGACCAGCCCCACCGCAACATAGCCGCGCTTCACCTTCATCTGATTTGCAGTTCCCGGAGTTGCCACGCCCATCGGTGATCGAAGCGGGAATCGCGAAGTTCGCGAAAATCGTCACGCGGATAGACGATCCAATAAGGCCCCTTGTCACTCACGCTTAGCCGTCTGCCATCCATAAACGCAGCAATCAGCACGCCATAACGCGTGGCGTCGGCCAGCGGAAACTCGACAACGTAATCATTGAGCGCAATCGCCCTGACCGTCGCATTTTGATGGTCCTGCGGATCGATGCCAGCTGTTTCGAGTACCTTTCCAAGTGCCACCCCTTCAAACACGTGAAGATCTTCGGTCCAGGCCGTTCTGGTGATGGTTCGGCTTTTCGGCAGGGCGAGGAATTCACTTTCCGAAAAGATCGTTTCCTGACCATCTGGGGAAACGACCGAAAGGCTGCCAATACCCCCGGCATGCGAAGGCTGAACCAAAGGTTCGGACAAGGCCTGAACAATGACGAAGAAAATCCCGAAACCCCAAAACAGCCACCGTGAACCCGTATGCATGCATTTCACTCGTCACAATCAGAACTGATATACCCAATAGCCAAGGTTCCGATTGTTTTCGAGCCAAAATAAAGAGCCAGTATTCCGCACTGCGCCAGACAGCACTACACTTATGGGCATTACCGTTCACGCGCGACCATTCATCGCTAGATCGTCGACTAAAAACTGTTATCGCTGGCGGGTTTTAGCCAGCGAAGCGATTGCGTTTACACCTGACGGGTCTGAGCTTACTGGCTCTCCATCGATCCAGAAGAGCGTCTCCTCGTCAGAACCGAACATTCAGATTCGCCTTGAACCCGTGATCCTGAGCGCCGGCCGCGATCTGGCCGGCGTAGGACAGCCCCAGTGTGGAGTCGGGTGCCAAGTCGAGATCAAGCCCGGCCTTGATGACAGCGCTGTTTCGGGCAATTGGTGCGCCGGCAATGGAGAAGGCATCGCTCTCCGAAAAGGCATGGACGCTTGTCGGTATCGTGTCTCCAAAGGCATGGCGCCAGCCGAGCATGCCATTGAACGTGGCATCCATCGCGCCAAGCGTCACCGCATATTCGCCGCGGAGGCCAAGCGTCGTGAAGGTCACGTCGCTGCTGCCATGCTGGCCGGTGAGCGCAGAATTACCGCCCGTTTCGGAAAAACCGTTGGTGCGCAGGCTGACATGGGCGAGATTTGCAAAGGGCTCAAGGCGCGCGCCATTGCCCATGTCGAAACCGTAGCCGAGTTCACCGAACGCCTGAATGGTTCCGGCCGAATAGCCTGCACTCAGGCTTTCGCGAAGTCCCGGTATGGAAACCGAGCGTTGGGTGTCGATCTCGTGCCAGCTATAGGCTGCGCCGGTACGGAAGGCGAGGTCTCCCCACTGCGTGCCGCCATAAAGGCCGAGATGATAATTCTCGCTCGAGCCAGACGAGGCACGGTCTGCGACATCGAACGAGGAACGGCTGTAACCAGCAAGAAGGCCGACCCGCCAGTCACCGAGACGGCCATCCGTGCCAATCAGCAGGCCACCGCTCTTGCGGTAAAGCGATGCAGCGTTCCCATCGCTGTCGGTCGATCCCCACGAACCGAACCCCTGGCTCCAGAGCGCAGGGCCGGCATGATCGGCGGCAACCAGCGTCGCCGGGCCACCCGAACCATAGACCAGAACCGGCGTCACTGATGCGCCCACATCGCCAAAGGCCGCGCGGATGCGGTCGTTGATGGCATTGCGAACAAAGCGGCTGTCTTCGATCAGAGCGGACTTTGCCGAAGCGTGGATCTCGCCTGAAAGAGCATCGAAGCTCGCACGCACAATGTCCTCGTCGGTCATGCCGATGAGGGCCTGCCAGATGGCGTTGCTCGTGGGCAGCGTATCTGCGGCTGCAGCCGTCGCGCGCTGGTTCCGTGTCTGGCCGACATCGGCGAATGACGTGTCATTGCGTGTGAGTTCCAGCGAGATGTCATTGCCATCGCCGCCGGCGTAATCGACCGTTTCGTCAAGAAATAGAAGATTGTTGGTGACGCTGGCGAACGTGCCGGCCACCGCGCCTGCGCCCTGATTGTCGAGAATGATGTAGGGGCCGTTGAGGATTGGCCAGTCCGCCGCGGTGAGCGGCGTTCCTGTCAATGCGAGCGTCGCGCCGGAAATGTCCACCGTGCCCTGCACGATCACCTTGTCCGCGGCTTCCGGTGTCACTTCAATGGCCAGCGTCCCGTGGTTGACATAGTTGCCGGCAATGGTCTGTACACCGATGGAGTTGCCGGGCGCATGCGTGCCGCCGGCGGTAATCGTCACGGTTGATCCAGCAGCGCCAATGGTGCCCGTTCCACCGATCTGGCTGTCCGGACCAAGCATGATCGAGCCGCCGAGCGCACCACCCGCGGCGGTGCCGACGATCAGCGTTCCGTTGGAGAATGACGTCAATCCGGTAAAGGCCGAGCTGTCGCCGGTCAGTGTCACGGTACCGGACCCGCTGACGCTGAAACCGCCTGCGCCAGACAGAACACCAGCATAGTTGGTCGCCGTGTTCTGATTAAAGTTCAGCGATGCGCCGCTCGCGATGTCGACGTCTCCTGCAAAGCGGCCGGCATCCGTCACCAGCCCGCCAGCGTCGACAGACCAGCCGAGCGTGGAAGCGCCAGAAAGCGTCAGGACACCCGCGCCACGCTTGATCATCGCGCCCTCTGTGCCGTTCAGGCTGCCGATGTTCCCCGAAAAGCTTGCATCGCCCGCCTGGTCGAACACCACGGTCGCGCCGTTGCCGATATCGCCGGAGATCGATCCCGCGTTTCCGACCAGCGTTCCGGCCTCGACCAGCGTGTCGCGGTAGCCATTGGTTCCACCCAAAACCAGAGTGCCATCGCCCTTTTTGAGAAGGTCGCCTGTACCGGTGATGTCCTGGGACAGGCTGAATGTGTTGTCTGCATCCGCGATGTCGAAACCGCCGCCATCACCGCCAATCAGGATGTCGCGCGCGGTGCCGGTGTAGCCCGTGCCCGTCACTTTCAGTACGCCGCCGTCAAACCTCAGCCCGCCCGGGGCAGCGCCAAGGTTCTGGTCCGAAGCCACCGAAAGGACACCGCCCAGAAGATCGACACCACCCGAATGGGTGTTGGCGCCACTCAGAACCAGCGTGCCGCCCCCGGCCTTGCGAACAACCTTGCCCGCTCCGTCCTCAATGATCGAAGCAACCGTCGTCGTCACACCACCATCGATGTTGAATGTGCCGCCACCGGAAGCGCCGATGGAGAGCGCATCGCCCTGGATGCGGTAGTCGTCCGTGGAGAACTGCAACGTATCGAAAACCTGCGCGCCCTGAACGGTGACCGTCCCGGCTGAGCCGGCAAAAACGCCGACTGAACCGCCCCAGCCGGCATTGGCGCTGCCCGTGGCATCGGTCCAGTTGGTCGCGAAGGATTGCCAAACGCCGCTCCCGCCATCGACAGCGCCATTGGCCGCCGTCCCTGCGCCGTCCCAGAACTGCATGGTCTGGCCTGTGCCGAGAACCGACAGGTTGACCTGACCGGGAATGTCATAGCGGATGTCGGGATTGTTAGGGTCTGCCGCGGCAAACCCGCCCCTACCCGTCACCGTTCCGTCGACGAATGCGCCCGATTGCGGGCCGACATATTCGAACAGGCGATAATAGCCTGCCGCAGCCACGCGGGCATCCAGAGTTCCGTCAAGCGCAAGAGCGCCATTTACCCTGACCAGGTCATTGCCTGCACCGCCGGCAACGCCCGGGTTGTTGAGCTCGAACACCGAAGTCGAGCCTGCATTGAGGGTGAGATCGTTGTTGAAGGTCAGGGTGCCGGGGCTGTTACCGGCTGCCAGCGTACCGTCAATGGTGACGGCTCCGTTCAACGTGCCCGAGCCGCCCAGCGCCCCGTTCATCCCGACATTGACGACACCGCCGAGCGTGCCATTGCCGGCGGCGTCACCGATCAGCAGCGTGCCGCCGGAGACTGTCGTTGTGCCCGTGAAGGCAGAGCTGTCGCCAGTCAGAATGGTCGTGCCGGCAGCATGGTTCACGGTGTGCGTGCCCGCACCAGAGCTTTCCAGTGCGGCAGAGAAGGTGGTTGCACCGGTATGCTTGAAGTTGAGCGTCCCGCTGCCATCCCCGAAAATGATGTCATCCGTCTGCAGAGTGCCGGCGGCCTCCGCCTGACTGCCCAAAGCCGCGCCGACGTTGATGACACCGTCAGCTGACAGATCAGAACCCAGGTAAACCACACCTGGTCCACTTCCACCTGATCCAGTGTTGGTCGAAACCGTCCCGCCGTCCTTAACGGTCAGCGTGCCCTTGCCGCGCAGACCGATATCGAGGCTGCCGTCGTTCACCCACCGGGACCCCGCCCCAGACACGGTGACAATGCTCTCAGAGCCGAAGCTGGTTCCGATGTAGCCGTTTGTGTTTTCAACGGCACCGCCGAGATCTATGTCCAGCGTTCCATTGCCATCGAAACCGACATAGAGTTCGTCGCTGTTCTTCCAGATGGAGCCATCACCGGACACGGTAGCGGTTCCCTCGGAGCCGGTGCTTTTACCGATTTCACCGAATGTGTTCTTGACGATCCCACCGTCCTCAATGGCCAGCGTCCCGGTGCCCGCTTCGCCGACAAAAAGCCTGTCTGTCATTGTCCAGGTCGATGCCGGGCCGCGGGAACTCTTTCCGGACACTTCAGCGCTACCCGACACGCCAGAAGCGAAACCGATCACGCCGCGTTCACTTGAAACCGTACCACCGTCCTCAACCGTCAGCATTCCCCTACTGTTGAAACCAACATAGAGGTCGTCATTGTTCTTCCATTTGGATCGGCTGCCTGTGATAGGGCTTTCTCCCGATACACGAACACTGCTTCCAGTTGCGGCCGTCCCGAAACCGATAAAGCCGCCGTCGTTTATGACCGAGCCACCATTCAGAATATTCAGCGAACCAGTACCAGTCCATCCGACATGGATGTCGCCGGCGATTCCCCAGGAGCCGACAGGTACTGGGATAGAGGGATTAACGCTGCCGGTGGTTGAGACGAACTGAGCCTGAGCGGCCCCGGTTGCGCTCAGCACGGCAAGAATGCTGCACAGCGCTGTCGACAGATAAAGAGAAGGGCGCAGTCCCCGCAAGACTCTGCTACCGAATTCCTTCCGCGCCTGTCCCTCGTACACCGGATTTCCTTCCCTCAATGCCATGCACGGCATGATCTTCCGCATCAATGCCTGGTGCTTCCAATCAGCACCGTCAGCGTTACTGCCGCAGAAAGAAGGTCGGCTTCAATTCCCGTATATAGGGGGGTGGACCGCAGTTGGAGCATCCCAACCCATTGGGTCGGGTGGCTCTGTCCATGGGACTTCATAACCAGTCCCGACATTCGCGCATTTGGAGTTCCGGTGGCGCCACCACGGCGCACCGTTGGGCTCTACTGCCGCATTAGTCGAAAACCGCTTTTGAGCTCAGTATCGATGGCAGCAGACTTATAGGCGTGAATTGCCCTGAGCCTTCCAGACATTGGTACAACGAAACCCTTGGCCGCTACCCCTTCCGGCGAATTTCGGCCCGTGCCAGCATGTAGCACTCCGCTGCTTCCATGTGGTCGCGCATGATCTGCGCGGCCCGCTCGCCGTCGCCGGCCTTGATCGCCCGCATCAGGCTGATCTGATAATGCAGGCCCGCCTCGCGCAGCGCCGGGTTCGGCTCCTTGTAGATCGCCCGGCATACGGTCATGTCGCGCAGAAGGCTCACAAGGAAAATGCAATTGAAGCCGAGCAGCGCGTTTTCTGCGTGGCGCGCCAGCTCGACGTGAAAGTCGAGTTCGGCGAGACGCTGCCGGTATTCCTCTTCCGCCGTCTCCGGTTCCGCCTCATAGAGTCGGATCTTGGCCTGCAGCGCGGTGAACGCCTCGGGCGAAAGACGCCCGGCGACACTCGCTGCAAGCTGCGGTTCAAGAACCTTGCGGATCGCATAGATCTCCGCGATGGACGGTGGCTTGAACAGGAAGAGATTGTCGAGCAGCCGGATTGCCTGATCGGCGCCGACAGTGGAGACAAACACGCCGCCGCCCGGTCCAGTCTTGCTGACAACGAGCCCCTGAAACTCAAGTATCTTCTGGGCTTCGCGCAGCGTTCCGCGTGATGCTTCCTGCGTTTCCGGCAACAGCCATTCATGCGGGATGCGGTCGCCGGGTCGGAGCCCATGCGTGACGATCATCTCGCGTATGCGGTCGGCGATGATGTCCGGTCGCTTGCGGCGTTTGAGCACCGTTGAAAGCTGCGACGCCTCTGGAGCCGGTGGCGGACTGCTGCGGTCAGGCATCCTCGTTCTCTTTGACGGGGTGATGGCACGCCGCCATATGCCCCGGATGACCGGGCGCGGCCTCGAGTGGTGGTTGCTCCGATTTGCATCGGTCGGTTCCGCGCGGGCAACGGGCAAAGAACGCACAGCCCTGCGGTGGATCATATGGATCCGGCAATTCTGTATTCGCATCTTCCGGGATGAGCGACCGCTTTCCCGGAACCGGTGCCGATTTCAACAGAAGATGCGTATAGGGATGCCGCGGCGCAGAGAAGATGCGCTCTGACGCCCCGAGTTCGGCAAGCCGGCCGAAATAGAGCACAGCCACCCGGTCGCTGACGCTTTCGATCACCGAAAGATCGTGGCTGATGAAGACATAGGTGAGGCCGAACGTCTTCTTGAGGTCGTCGAGAATGTTCAGAACCTGCGCCTGCACCGAGACGTCAAGCGCGGAAACCGGCTCATCAAGGACGATCAGTTCGGGGTCGGCGGCCAGCGCACGGGCGATGCCGATACGCTGCGCCTGCCCGCCTGAAAACTCGTGCGGGTAGCGCTCCAGAAACTCCGGCGCGAGATTGACCGCTTCCATCAGCTCACGCAGGCGCTTTTCGCGCGCCCCACGGTCCAGTCCGAGCAGGTGTTTGAGCGGCGCTTCCAGAATGGTGCGGATCGTCTTGCGTGGATTGAGCGATGCGACGGGATCCTGAAAGACATACTGCACGCGCTGCGCAAGCTTCTGCGGATCGCGTCTGGCTTCGGCAACCAGATCCATCCCGTCGAAGGTGATCGCACCGCTGGTGGGCGTATCGAGACCGACGATCAGACGCGCGAGTGTGGACTTGCCGCAACCAGATTCCCCGACAATGCCGAGCGTCTCGCCCCTGCGCACATCGAACGATATGCCCTGCACCGCATGCACCGCCGGCAGGGATTTTCCGAACAACGTGCGGCCACCACCAAAAACCCGCTCCGCAGTGTCGATTTCCAGAAGGGGCGTGTCAGTCATCGGCGGTCTCCCCGGTCAGTGGGTAGAGGCAGCGCACGGCCTGCGTACCGCCAAGGCTGGAAAGTGCGATGTGCCCCCTGCGGCAATCGGGTTTCACCCGGGGGCAGCGTGCTGCGAAGGCACAGCCCGGCGGCAGATCATTGACCACCGGCGGACGCCCCTCGATGGCGTCGAGCCTCCGGCCGGGTTCGCCCAGAACCGGCACGCAGTCGATCAGCTTGCGGGTGTAGGGATGCGCCGGCGCATTGAGCACCTCTTCCGTCGTGCCCGTTTCGACGATGCGTCCCGCATACATGACGGCAACCCGGTCGCAGACGGCCGACACGACCCCGAAATCATGGGTGATGAACAGGATCGCCGCGTTGCTTTCCCGCCTCAGCGTGTCCATCAGCGAGAGGATCTGCGCCTGCACGGTCACGTCCAGCGCCGTTGTCGGCTCGTCGGCGATGATGATCTTGGCGTCATTGGCGAGCGCCATGGCAATGCAGACGCGCTGCCGCATGCCGCCGGAAAGCTCATGCGGATAGACCTTCAGTCGCTCCGCCGGATTGGTGATGCGCACCAGACGCAGCAGCTCCTCGGCGCGCGCATCCGCCTCCGACCGCCGGATCGGCCGATGCGCCATGATGGCCTCCGTAAGCTGGTCGCCAATGGTGAACAGCGGGTGCAGGGTGGACAGCGGGTCCTGAAACACATGGGAGACATCCGCGCCGCGCAACGCGCGGATGCGCTCATCGCTGACGGCGAAAAGGTCTTCGCCGTCGAGCCAGGCGGCACCGCCCGTGATGCGGCCGGGCGGTGTCGGCACCAGCCCCATCAGCGACATGGCCGTCACCGATTTTCCCGAGCCGGATTCGCCGACAATGCCAAGGCATTCGCCCTGCTTCAGGTGCAGATCGATGCCGCCCACCGCGCGATAGACGTCGCCGCCGATGTGAAACTCCGTGTTCAGATCCGCCACTTCCAAAACGCTGTCGCCATGGGTCCGGGTTTCGGGCACCGTACGGCGCTCAACGGCTGTGCGGGCCACGGGCCGCGTGAGCGCACCCGATTTCAGCCGCGGGTCGAGCACGTCACGCACGCCATCGCCCAGCAGATTGATGCTCATGACCAGCGCAAAAATCATCAGGCCGGGAATGATCGACACATGCGGCGCGGTGAAGAGGATCTTGCGGCCCTCGCCCAGCATCGAGCCGAGATCGGCCTGCGGCGGCTGCGCGCCGAGCCCGAGGAAGGACAGGCCGGCCGTTTCGAGGATCATCCAGCCAATGGTGGTCGACATGGTGATGATGATCACCGGCAGCACGTTGGGCAGGATCTCGCCAAACAGAATGCCCGCATTCGACTTGCCCGAAAGACGCGCTGCATCGACGAATTCGCGCCGCGACAGGCCGATGGTGATGCCGCGAATGTTGCGCGCGAAGAAAGGGATGTTCACCACAGCGATGGCGTAGAGCGCATTGAGCAGACCCGGCCCGAGCGCTGCCACGATGGCGAGTGCCAGCAGGATGTAGGGAAACGCCATCACCATGTCGATGCCGCGCATCAGGAAGGCGTCCACGCGCCCGCCCGCATAGCCTGCAACAAGCCCGATGAGCGAACCGAAGAAGGCGGCGATCAGCGTGGCCGAGATGCCCACGGCAAGGCTGACGCGCGTGCCCCAGACAAGCCGCGAGAGGATATCGCGCCCGAGCGCATCCGTGCCAAGCAGGTGCCCTTCTGTGAGCGGGCGCAACAGCCTGTCGGCAGGCGCTGTCGCGTCAGGGTCGGGCAGCGGCAGGAGCGGCGCCAGAAGCGCGGCCGCGATGATCAACACCAGCAGCACCAGCCCGGAAGCCGCAAGCGTGTTGTTGAGAAGCAGACGGATCGGACCAGGACGGCCTGCCCCGCGCGCCCTGCCCTTCGCTGCGGTGGAAACGGCTTCACTCATCAGCGCAACCTCGGATCAAGAAGCGTCTGCACCACATCGGCGGCCAGATTGAAGAGAACATAGGCGGCGGCCACCACCAGAACACCGCCCTGCACCAGAAGCAGATCGCGGGTGGAAATGGCGTTGACCAGCATCGAACCGATGCCCGGCCACTGGAACACGGTTTCGATATAGACCGCACCGCCGAGCACGAACCCGGCCTGAATGCCGATCACCGGAATGACGCTGACAAGTGCGGCCTTGAAGGCGTGACGGTAGATCACGCGCCTTTCGCTCAGTCCCTTGGCGCGCGCGGTGCGAATGTAGTCCTGCCGCAGCACTTCAAGCATGGCCGTGCGGGTCAGCCGGGCGATAACGCCGGTGGCGACGACCGCCAGCGTCAGCGCCGGCAAAAACAGGTGATGAAGCAGGTCCGACAGATCGCCGCCACCATAAATGGCGTACATGCCACTGGCGGGGAACAGCCGGATCTTGACGGCGAACGCCAGGATGAGAAGCAGGCCGAGCCAGAAGGACGGTATCGAAATGCCGATCAGCACCAGAACGGTGATCACCTTGTCTGCCAGACCATACTGGCGCACGGCCGAGACGACGCCCGCCAGAAGCCCAAGGATCGAGCACAGCACCAGCGCAGTGCCGGCCAGGATCAGCGTGGCCGAGAAACGCTCAAGCACCTCGTCCAGCACCGGTCGGTTGAGCGCATAGGAGCGTCCGAGATCGCCCTGAAGAAGGTTCCCGAGCCAGATCAGATATTGCTGGGGCAGTGGCTTGTCGAGGCCGAGATCGGCATTGATCCTGGCCACGTTCTCAGGCGTCGCATAGGAACCGAGAATGGCCGTTGCCGGGTCGCCGGGGATCATCGCCATGATCAGGAAGACGATGATCGAAAGTCCGAACAGGACAGGGATGGCGGCAAGGAGGCGCTTGGCTATGTAGGCTGCCATGGCTGGGGCCTCGTTTCAGATTCGGTTATGGGCGCGGTTCGCCTTTGGTCCGGTGCCCTGCATGCCACCCTCGCCCTTCGCCTTTCGACAAGCTCAAGAGGCTCGGGATGAGGGCTGTGGATGCGCAGTGCGTCGTTTGAACATCTTGCATGTGCGCCGTCGCCCCACCCTCATCCTGAGCTTGTCGAAGGACGAGGGCGGGAACCACGTCCACACCCCTAGGGCTTGGCCACGTCCTGCAGCATGAGGAAGAAGGACGGCTGGAGCTTGAAGTTCTCGACATTCGCGCCGGTCACCGCATTCTGCTTCCAGTTGGCGACGAAGACCCACGGTGCATCGTCCTGAACGATCTCCTGCATCTCCTTGTAGAGCGCAGCGCGTTCGTCCTGATCGGTTGAGGTGCGGGCCTTGTTCAGGAGTTCGTCGACCTTCTCATTGGCGTAGTAGCCGGAGTTGAACCCGCCCTTTTCGGGCCAGGCTTCCGAGCGCAGCGCCAGGAAGGGCAGCGTGTCCGGCGAGTTGGTCATCCATGCCATTTCGGCCATGTCCGCCTTGCCTTCGAGGCCGGGATTCACCTTGCCAAGGAACGTGTTCCACTCATAGGTCTCGATGTTGACCTTCATGCCCACGGCCTGCAGATCGGCCTGAATGGCCGTGCCCATGGCGATGGGGTCGAGCATGCCCGAGCCGCCCTCGGTGACGTAGAAGGTCAGTTCCTCACCACCATAACCGGCCTCTTCCAGAAGCTGTCGGGCCTTGTCCGGATCATAGGGATAGGGCTGCAGCTCTTCATTGTAGGCCCATGCGAAGGCCGGCGGCGTCGGGCCCGCGGCCACGTCTGCCGTGCCCTGCAGGATGTTCTCGACCAGCGCCTTCTTGTTGATGGCGTAATTGGCAGCCTGACGCACCGCCTTTTCGGTGAACGGCCCCTCCTTCATGTTGAGGATGAGGAACCAGACATGCGGGCCCGCCTGCTCGTAAACGCTGAAATTCGCGTCATCGCGGAACTGCTGCAGGCTGTCCGGCGGCACCTCCACCATCACGTCCAGACCACCGGAGAGCATTTCGGCAATGCGGGTGTTGGTGTCGGTAATCGGACGGTAGATCACGGCCTCGAGCGGCGGCGCGCCATCCCAATAGTCTTCGTTGCGTGTAATGACGACGCGGGAATTGGCCTGCCATTCCTCGAACCTGAAGGCCCCGGTTCCGACCGGGTTGCGGCCGTAGTCCTTGCCGTGTTCCTTCACCGCCTCGGGCGAAACGATCAGGCCTGTCGGATAGGACAGGTTCGACAGGAAGGGCGCGAAAGGCTCTTTCAGCGTGAACTCGACAGTCAGGTCGTCCACCGCCTTCACCGCGTCCACAGACGAGAAATAGAAGGCGAGCGGGAACGGTCCCGTGTCGTGATAGGGGTGATCTTCGTTCAGCATGCGGTCGAAGTTGAACTTCACCGCTTCCGCGTTAAGCGGCGTGCCGTCATGAAACGTCACCCCTTCGCGCAGCTTGAAGGTGTAGGTGATCCCGTCATCGGAAATCTCCCAGCTCTCCGCCAGCGCCGGTTCCGGCTCCAGCGTGCCGTCCTTGTAACGGGTCAGGCCGTCATAGACGTTCATCAGGATGCGGAAATCGTTCACGGCTGTCACCGCATGGGGATCAAGCGACTTCGGCTCCGCGATCTGCCCCACAACCAGAACGTTGGGCGGGGTCTGCGCAAAAACCGGCGATGCGAAGAACATCGTACCGGCAGTCATGGCGGCTGCAATCAGTTTCCTCATGGAGGTTCCTCCCTCTGTTGCCCATAATTAATCCTAACAATCTATCCATTGGCAAGCATTTATTATAATAAATAGACGGTGCGTCATTTCTCCGGGCTCATCGACGCCGAATAAACGTTTGAAAAACAGGCACGTCTCATGGCCAACACACCCGTCATAAATTCACAGCGCCTGCGCGCCCTGCTCGACGGGGTCAACACCTTCGGTCGCAATCCGCAGACCGGCGGCTTCAACCGCGTCGGCTACAGCGACGCGGACATGGCCGTGCGAAACTGGTTTCTGGAACAGATGCGCGCTGATGGGCTGACCGTGCATCGCGACCCGGTCGCCAACCTGTTCGGAAGATACGGCCCGGCGGACGGTCCATGCATCATGGCCGGTTCGCATCTCGACACCGTGCCCGAGGGCGGCGCCTTCGACGGAGCGCTCGGCGTCTGTGTGGCGCTCGAATGCGTGCGCGCCATGAAGGACGCCGGCTTCACGCCGACGACCGCCATAGAAGTGGTCGCCACCGCCGAGGAGGAAGGACGGTTCGGCGGCATGCTGGGTTCGCAGACCATTGCCGGCCTGGTGACCGGTAAATGGCTGGATGAAGCCCGCGACGCCGACGGTATCCGACTTGCCGACGCAATGGGTGATCAGGGCCTGAACATCCGTGAGGCGCTCGACGCCGCCCGCCCGCCCCGCGACGTCAAAGCCTTCCTCGAACTTCACATCGAACAGGGTCCGGTACTGGAACAGGCTGGCATCCCCGTCGGGATCGCCGACAGTGTCGCCGGCGTCATCAATCTCGCCGTGTCGCTGGTCGGCCGCGCCAACCATTCAGGCACCACGCCGATGGCGCTCCGCGCCGACGCCTTCGCCGGTCTCTCGGCGGTCGGCCAGGCGGTGCGTGGCGTGATTGCCGAACACGGCGGAGAGCGCAGCCGCATCACCATCGGCAAGGTGGCGCTTCAGCCCAATTTCATTCACACCGTGCCGGGCTGCGCCGATTTCATCATCAACATCCGTGACACCGATCCCGGCACGATGGCGGCTCTCGCCCAGGCCATGGAACAGGCCGTGCGCGATGCAGCGCAGGTAAACGGCCTCAGCTTTTCCATCGAGGAGCAGAGCCAGATGGAACCGGTCCGTCTCGACGGCACACTCGTCTCACTGTTGAACGGGGAAGCGGACCGGCTCGGGCTCAAAGCCCTCACCATGCCATCCGGCGCAGGCCACGACGCCCAGACGATGCAGACCCTGTGCCCCTCCGGCCTCATCTTCGTACCGAGCCACAATGGCGTCAGCCATGCGCCGGAAGAGTGGACCGACTGGGAAGCCATAGAAAAAGGCACACAGCTAATGCTGTCAGTGCTCATCAGGCTCAGCGGCTCCGTCGCCGCAAAATAGCGGCACGTATTCCAGGCATTCACCGCATCAAAGAATGCCCCGCACAATCGCGATAGAGTTTGCAGATACCAGCCCGGTTGCCGGAGGCAAAATGGTGACCGGGAGGCGCAGTGACTTGCGATTGGCGGCTAACGGGTCCCCAGATTTTCTCCCGGCAGCCCAGTCTACTGTTCTCCGCCCGGAACTCCGACGGATATTTTCTCACTCGAACGGGAACGTCTGCCCTAAAAAAGCTAATGTTCGTCCGGCACGGGGAAACCCAGTGGAACGCCAGTCGCAGGCTGCGAGGGCATGTTGATAGTTCGATCACATCCAATCTGAAGTGGGCCTTTGAAACCGCCAAGTTGCTCGGAATGGAGGGCCGGTTTCGACACCATGCGGCGTAAGGGCACAGCGGCGCGCCGAGAGTTGTTTTTGTTTTTATTTCAACTATGTAGAAGGCATGGATAAAAAGTCGTTCCTTATATTCCGTCGCGGTTGCCGGATGATGCATGTCATCGCCCGGGGCGGATCTATATAAGTGATGTAACCTTATTAGTTCGGCTCCGGGTCGTTTTCTTGAAAGAGAGATCGCCTGTTCTTTTGCGCAGTTTTGACTGTGTATCTGGAGTTCGACATGTCCATCCGTTCCACGCTGTCCCTATGCCATGGCTGTACTGCCAGTCTGCCCCGCGCTGCGGTCCGGTGCCCTTGGTGCTCAACCCTGGTAAATACCCTCTCCGGCGGCGTTCCGTTCGCCGATTACAAGGCGCGCCTTCGCGGCTGCGGGCAAATCCGGCCTGGCAGCAAAGTGCACGGTCTGAGGGCTGGCGGGAGATGACAGCCTGCGGCCTGTTGGTCGCAGCCGCCTCTTTGGTCTGACAGTCAGGACTGTCCAGAATTCACAATGGTTTCGCAGGAGCCAAAACGCCATGGCGTTATCAATCTCATCTCCAATCGAACGTGTGCGCATCCAAATCGGATCGTGACCCTGGCGCTGGCCTAACGGCGCCAGGGAGATGTTCTGCAAAGACTAAGGTTCAGAATTATGGAGAAGAGACATGGCCAAGAGAAAAGGCGACCAAAAGCGGAAGCAGCCAAAGGGCAAGAAGAAGAGCAACCTCAACCAGCCCGATCCAGTAGCCGATCAGCTGATGCCCGCAAAACGCAAGTAGGCGCGCTCATTCATTCAGCGCAGAGAAGCTCGCAGACCCGCCCTGTGGCTGTGGCAGGGTGGGTCTGCGCTCTGCCTACAGGAACAATCCGTCCGGTCCTGCCAAAGGCGGACCCACAATCCTTCTAAATGGGATGAAAGGAGGGCGTGCGATGATACCCGTTCGTGTTTCCTTCGCTGTCGATTTTTCAACTGATAGAACATCAAACACCCGCAAGGCGGCCTTGTGGTCTCTCGCCGCCCGGGTCGCAGATTTGCTGCCAGAGGCCAGCAAACTCGATATTGCAAGTGCCCTCTACGCGCGCGAAAGGCTGGGAACCACTGCCATGGGCGGCGGTGTCGCCCTGCCGCATACGGTGCTCACTGATGAAGACGCCTCAATGATTGTGGTGCGGCGTCTCGAGAGGCCGGTGGAGTTTGATGCTCCAGACGGCATGGCCGTCGACACACTCGTCGCCCTGATGGGTGGCAAACATGACATCAAGTGGCTGCGCGCAGCCCTGCTGCGGCTCGGCAGACTGGCGCAGCAAGGCCCGCTCAGGCATCAATTGCGCATGGCCGCAACGCAGAACGAGGTCGCAGCAATACTCATCGAGCTCGGTCTTGATGTTCATTTCGATCAGAAACTCTGTGACACAGGGGGCGATTTCCGCTCCGAAGGGAGAGCTGGGTTGGGCCTGATTGGCAGCGCACAACACTTCACCGCCGTTCGGTAAGAATTCAGGGCAAGCTCCAGCCGGGGCCGCCGGGTTTTCCGGCGGCAATCCGTTCGACCATGCACCAGTGCATACAAATGATCACCGCAGGCCATCAATCCTGTGCTATCAGCTGGTGCTACGGAAAAACTCAAACAGCGGCTTCTGTCACGTCCCCCGCTCTTGTTACCTTGCGCACTTCCTGGACCTGTTCGAAATGCTCAACAAACTGATCTCAAGCCAACGTTACACGGTGTTTGTCTTATGCGGGCTCATAGCCCTGGCTGCACTGGTTGGCACGGTGCTTTACACCCCCTGGTTTCTGCTACCCGCCGTCATCTCGACCGCGCTGTTTCTGGTAGGCGTCCATGATGTTCGCCAGAGGCGGCATTCCATCCTGCGCAACTATCCGGTGGTCGGGCATCTGCGGTTCCTGCTTGAAGGCTTCCGGCCCGAAATCCGGCAGTACATCATCGAAAGCGATCATGAAGAGGTGCCGTTCAGCCGCGAGGCCCGCGCACTTGTCTACCAGCGGGCCAAAGGTGAGGAAGACAAGCGCCCCTTCGGTACGATCGAGAACGTCTATGGTTCAGGCTATGCATGGCTGACGCACTCGGCCACCCCCGTTACCATTGCTGATACCGACTTCCGTGTTCGCATCGGTGGTCCCGCCTGCCGCCAGCCGTATAACTCCAGCCTGTACAACATTTCAGCCATGAGCTTCGGTTCGCTGTCGGCCAATGCCATCCTCGCGCTCAACACAGGCGCCCGGAAAGGCGGCTTTGCCCACGACACCGGCGAAGGCAGCATCAGCCGCTATCACCGCCAGGGTGGAGGCGATCTCGTTTTTCAGGTTGCATCCGGATATTTTGGATGCCGCTCGGATGATGGCAGTTTCTCGCCGGAGAAGTTCGCAGAGCTTGCCGCCGACCCACAGATCAAGATGATCGAGGTCAAGCTAAGCCAGGGCGCCAAGCCCGGTCACGGCGGCATGCTGCCGGCGTCGAAGATTTCCCCGGAGATCGCCGAGGCTCGCGGCATTCCCATGGGCATTGACTGCGTGTCGCCTCCTGCGCACTCCACATTCTCCACCCCCACCGGCCTGATGGAGTTCCTCGGTCAGCTACGCGAGCTTTCCGGAGGAAAACCCGTTGGTTTCAAGCTCTGCATAGGGCACCGCCGCGAGTTCATGAGCATGGTCAAGGCAATGCTGAAGACCGGCATTGTTCCCGATTTCATCGTTGTGGACGGTGCAGAGGGAGGAACGGGGGCCGCTCCGGTAGAATTTGCCAACCGGGTCGGCATGCCGATGCTGGAAGGCTTGACGTTTGTGCACAATACGCTGCGCGGCGCCGGCATTCGCGACCAGGTCAAGATCGGTGCTGCAGGCAAGATCATCTCCGCATTCGACATTGCCCGCGCCATTGCGCTCGGTGCGGACTGGTGCAACGCCGCCCGCGGCTTCATGTTTGCCGTTGGATGTATCCAGGCACAGGCATGCCACACCAACAAGTGCCCCGTTGGCATCGCCACCCAGGACCCGGTGCGTCAGCGCGGCGTCGATGTTGCCGACAAGAGCGAACGCGTAGCCCGCTTCCACAAAAACTCCATGAAGGCGCTGGGTGAACTTGCGGGGGCAGCGGGCCTGAGCCACCCCAGCAACTTCATGCCCTACCACTTCATGTTCCGGCAGAAAGACAATGAGTTCCTCGATGGCAATGAGGTCTATCCCTATCTCCCCGATGGATTTCTTTCTGCTCAAACGGAAATTCCAGAACTTGCCGAATGGTATAGCCGTTGGGAGCGCGCCAACGCAGACAGCTTCGCTCCACCACTCATCCCGCAAGCCGCATTCGAACGTCGACAGATCAAATCGATGCCCTCGAAACAGCACGAAGTGGCAAAGTAAGTCACGACCCGGGCTGATCGCTTCGTCACATCAGATGGAGCGGGGTGCGCAGATCCGCCTCAGCGCAGCCCCTCCGTGATAACCACGAGCGCCAGTTGTCCGGGGTCAGGAAGGCCTATGGATTTTTCCGCAAAGATGCGCGCGCGCCCCGCCTGATTTGGCTTTTGCGTGAACTCTTCAACCGTATCCTTCGCAGCCTTGAGGGCAACATCGATCAAAGCGCCGGACTGTGTCACCTCAAGCGCGCGAGCCTGTGCGTCCAGCCCATCCAGAACGGTTTTCTCGCCAAGGGAAGATTTGCCCCGCGCCAGCATGGCGTCACGCGCCTGAGCCAGCAGCCCGGCGATCTCGTCGGCCTCGAACTCTTTTCTGTCCCTGAGCGTCTTCGCTGCCGCCATCATGCCGGTGGATACAAGCGTGCCGAAGGAGGAGGAAGACGCCTGTTGGAAGGTTTTGGCCATTTCGAAAAATGCACGACCGGCATCCTCGTTCAGATCAAGCTTTGCGCAGGCTGCGAAACCCTCGGCGACGGTGATGCCCAGATCGCCATCGCCCAGTTGCGCATCAGCTTCACACAGGAAGTCGCGGTTCTCTCGGGCATGATCGGCGATGCGTGCGAGAGCCGCCTTCAGTTCACTGGACGTGATCGGCATGTCAGACCTTCCAGAACGCGCAGTTGGCCGGAGCCAGAAGAAGGTCTTCCAGTTCCTCGTCGAGCTTGAGAATGCTCAGTGACGCGCCCGTCATCTCCATCGAGGTGGCATAGCGCCCGACCAGAGGCATGACCACCTCCACGCCGATCTCCGAGAGACGCCCGGCAAGGCGGCGGTAGAGAATGTACAGCTCCTCATGGGGCGTGGCGCCCAGCGAATTGACCAAAACGGAGACACGATCCCCCTTTGCGAGCGGACGATCTGCCTGCAATGTGTCGAACATCTCATCGAGGATGTCGTCCGCAGGCTTGATCGGACCACGCCAGGTACCAGGCTCCCCGTGGATGCCCATGCCCATTTCCATCTCGTCCTCGCCGATGACGGAGCTCGGCTTTCCGAGCTGCGGGATGATGCAAGGCGTCATCGCCATGCCCATCGACACGACATTGTCGGAAGCCTTTTTGGCCAGCCGGGCAACCTCGTCGAGATCCGCCATGCGCTCGGCGGCTGCGCCGGCGATCTTGAAGGCATAGATCATGCCGGCAACGCCCCTGCGCTTCTCCATCTCGTCGCGCGACGCGGAGGCTACATCGTCACTGACCGCGTGAGAGGCGGTGCGAATGTCATCTTCGAAGGACACCATCTCCGCCGCCATGTCGAAGTTCATGACATCGCCGCCGTAATTGCCGTAAAGGCAGAGAACCCCTGCCCCGGCATCGACTGCCCGGATGGTTTCCGCCATCTGGTCCGCCGACGGGCTGGCGAAGACGTTGCCGATGGCGCAGCCATCCAGCAATCCCGTGCCCACATAGCCCGTGAAAACCGGCAGATGCCCGGAGCCGCCTCCGGTCACGATACCGACCTTGCCCTTGGTCCTTTCACCGGAGCGCACGATGATCCGGTGCGCCGGTTTGGAATAGATTTCAGGATGCGCCGCGACGAGCCCATCGAGCATTTCGTCAACATAGTTCTGCGGATCGTTCAGGATCTTCTTCATGATTTTCCTCAATAGGTCAGGCTTGGGGAGTCAGTTCCGGCTTCCGGCGAGAGTTCCGCCAGCATCTGCTGGTGCGCCAGGCGCGAAGCACCGAACAGAAGGCCCACATCGCTCGGGCCGACAATGAACTGGTAGCCGGCGTCACGAAGCGCGGCATAGCTGCGACCACCGCCGGTGATGGTTCCGAGGCGCAGTCCGACATCGCGTGCGGTCTCCTCGATCTGCTCCTTCAGCTTCTTCAGTTCGTGGTGTTCAAGCTGCTCCAGAAGGCCAATGGAGCCCGACAGATCGTTGGGGCCAACAAAGGCCATGTCGATCCCGTCAACAGCGGCGATGTCCTTCAGACGCGCCACCGCATCGACATGCTCGCACTGCACCATCACCAGCAGATCTTCATGCGCCTTCTGCGCATAATCGGCGTTGCGCCCATAAAGGGAGCCGCGCACGATGGGTGCCGCATAACCGCGCGCACCGCGTGGCGGATAAAGGCAGGACCGGGCAATGGCCCTGGCCTGTTCAACGGAATTGACCATCGGCACGATGATGGACTGCGCACCGCGATCCAGTGCGCGCTTCAGCGTGGTATCGGAGGAATCCGGCACCCGCAGCACGGCCTGACCGCCCGCGGCCTGCACGGCGCGTATCAGGCTGAGACCATCTTCCAGCGGCGCGGCCCCATGTTCACAGTCGATTACCACGACATCCCAGCCCGCGTTCACGACAATGTCGCAAGCCTCCGGCGATCCGGTGTTGATCCAGGTGGCGGCGATGGTCTCACCGGCCATGAGGCGTTGTTTCAGAAGGTTGGTCATGCGTCGTTTTCCATGGTTCGCGGAGTTTTGTCCGGGCGGATGATCGCCCGGATTGCACGGTAGAGGCACAGGCCCCAGATCAGGATCGCCGCGACGCCGAGAACCAGCGAGATATCGCGCGAGAAGAAGGGCAGAAACTCGCCCTGGGATTTAATCATCGAGGTCATGAAGTTCCGCTCCAGCACCTTGCCCAGCACGACGCCGAGAATTGCCGGCGCAAGCGGGATGCCCCCCAGCGTCATGGCAAATCCGACTATGCCGAGCGTGATGATGATCCAGATCGAAAAGGCGGAGTTCATCACTGCGAAACCGCCAATCAGAGACAGGCCGAGGATCAGCGGCATGAGCAGGCTTTTGGACATGCGCATGAGCTGGCTGGCAAGCAGGATGGCCACCGCGCCGGTGAAGACCATCGCCACATTCGCCAGCAGGAATGCACCGAAAAGCGTGTAGACGAGATCGCCGCTGCGCTCGAAGATGTCGGGTCCGGGGTTCAGCCCTTTCATCATCAGAACGCCGATGGCGATGGCCGTTACGCTATCTCCGGGAATGCCAAAGATGAGCGCAGGCGTCCAGGCGCCGCTGACTGCGGCATTGTTGGAAGCGCCGCCATCGACGATGCCCTCATAATGCCCCTTGCCGTATTTCTCCGGTGTTTTCGAAAACCGGCGTGAGACCGCATAGGCAATCCATGCAGCGACATCAGAACCGGCCCCCGGCAAAACACCGATGAAAACACCCAGAGGCCCGGAGCGGATCACACTGACCCAGCGCTGGCACACCACCTTGAACGCATCGCCGATAGCCTGCCGCAGCGGCTCCATTTTTAACGATTTCGCTTCAGAACGCGGGGTCCTGGGCTCCAGCGCTGCACGGAACAGCTCTGTAAGCGCAAAAAAGCCGATCATTGCCGAGATGAAATTGACGCCGTCATAAAGATCGTAGAGGCCGAATGTGTAGCGCGGCATGCCGACCGCGACATCAATGCCGACACAGGCAATCGCCAGGCCGATAAACAGGCTGGCGAAGGTCTTCGCCGGCGGCGCGTCCGACACGAAAACGGCGCAGCTCAGGCCCAGCGCCGCGAGCCAGAACATCTCATAGCTTGAGAAATTGGTCGCGAAACCGGCCAGCATCGGTGCGGCGAGACTGAGTGCAATCACGCCGATCACCCCGCCGGCCGCACCGGAAAACAGCGAGACGAAAAGAACAGTGCGCGGCTTGCCCGCATGGGCGATGGTGGAACTGTCGGCCACATAGGCCGCTGACGCCGGAGTTCCGGGAATGCGCAGCAATGCGCCGCTTATGTCGCCGGCGAAGATGCCCGTTGACGTCGTTGCCACGATAGCGGCAATGGCCGGCACCGGATCCATGAAGAAGGTGAACGGCACAAGCAGCGCCACCGCCATGGTTGCCGAGAGACCGGGCAGCGCGCCAACCAGCGCACCGTAAAGTGTGCAAAGCACGATTGTCAGCAGAAGTGCCGGGTCTGCGAGCTGCGAAAGGACCGCTGTAAAGTCCATGGATCAACCTCCCTCCACTTTCGCCTTACCAGGCAACCGGAAGGAGAAGGCCCCAGGGGAGTGCAACCTTCATGATCGAATAGAAGATGAAGTGGAACACTCCTGTCGCCAACACCGAAAGCAGAAGCGCTGCAGGCAGCGAACCGCCGAAAAACAGGGTCGCGGCGAAAAGCAGCGCGACGGTGGAAATGTGGAACCCGACCGGGTCCAGCGCCAGAGCGTAGAGCACGATCATGGCGACGAGCAGCGCCACGCGAACGACACCCCGGCGATCGATCCGCATTGCCACTGCGCGGCTGCTCTTTTCACGACCGAAAAATATGAGCAGGCCGGACAGGGCCATCCCGAAAGAAACGATCTTTGGAAAGAAGCCGGCTCCGAAAGCAGTGCCCGCGGGGGGATCGAACCCCCACGCGCCTGCAAACATGGCCGCGCCGGCGGCGATCAGGGCCAAGCCTGTCACCGCATCGCGGGTGAACTGCATGTTACTGACCCTTGGCCATCCCGATTGCCTTGACGGTGCTGCCGAGGCCTTCGTCATACTGCGTCATGAGGTCGAGCAGTTCCTTGCTGCCACCCCAGACCACCGGGGCGCCAAGGCCGGCGCGGAACTCTGCCCATTCCTTCGTTTCCACGATGTCCTGGAGAGCCGCTTCATAGCTGCAAGCAATGTCTTCCGGCATGTTGGCCGGTGCCGAGATGGTCGTGTAGGCAGACAGGGTCCAGCCGCTCGGCAGTTCCTTGGCCGTGAGCGGCACATCGGGATACGCCTCACTCGGCTTGTCGCTCATATAGGCAAGAGCCTTGACTTCGCCGGCATCGATGAGCGTCTTTCCTTCCAGAAGCGATGGCGTGACCATGTCGACGCCTCCGGCCAAAAGCTCCTGCAATGCGCTCGCCGAACCTTCGGAGGGAACCCAGCGGATGGTCTCGGCTTCAAGCCCTTCGGCGTTAAGCATGCCAGCAAGCGCCAGATGCCAGATACCGCCGAGCGCCGTTCCCGATGCCGTCAGTGTGCCGGGGTTCTCGCGTGCGTGATCCAGCAGCTCTTCGAGAGAGCCGAACGGGCTGTCCTTGGAAACCAGCACACTGGCCGCAGGCTGATTGATGAGCGCGATCGGGGTTATGTCGTTATAGGTCAGATCGGTGAGACCGAACCAGTGCATCGTGTTGATCTCGACCGTTGCGGCGCCGATCGTATAGCCATCCGGCTTCGCGCGGGAGATGGCCGAATGCCCCACGACACCGTTGCCGCCCGTGCGGTTGACGACGTTGAAGGGAACGCCAAACTTCTGCTGAAGCATGGTTGCGAGCTGTCGCGTATTGGTGTCCGTCGTGCCGCCTGCGCCCCACGGGACGATGACGCTCACCGGTCGTTCCGGCTTCCAGTCGCACGCCGCATAAGCCGCAGAAGTCCAGGCTGTCGCCGCAAGCGCGACCACAGACACAATTGTCCTTTTCATGATCTCTCTCCCAAGATTTGCGGGTCGAAACCCTCTCCATCCTTCAAAAGCATGACACGGGTATTGGAGCCTAGTCAATCGTTTTAGTAAAACGATTGACTTCAACCGATGAGTGATTGACGTATGCCCCATATCAGGCAACAAGCTGACAGGCAGGGGAACAAACAACAGCGGACCACGATGAAGGCACGCGTAACGCTGAAAGACATCGCTGCGGCGACGGGGCTCTCCGTCTCAGCCGTCTCGCTCGCACTGCGCGGCGACAGGCGCTTTCCAAAGGAGACGCTTGATCGCGTACGCACAGCGGCAGATCACCTTGGCTATATCTACAACCAGGGCGCGGCCGATCTGCGCATGTCACGCAACAATACGATTGCCGTCTGTCTCGGCGAGCTTTCAAACCCGATATTCAACGACATGCTGATTTCCGCAGAGCGTGAAATCCACCGTCGCGACCGGCGGCTTCTTCTGGGCATCACGCGGGAATCGCGCGAGCGTCAGGCCGACTTTTTGCGGCAGGCCTTACAGATAGGCTGTGAGGCCCTGCTTCTCTGCCCGGCCTATGGAACCACACGCTCCGATCTGGATGAGATCCTTGTGAGAAACGGCCGGCTGCTCCTGCCGACGGTGCTTTTCTTCCGTTCAATCGACGGCTTCGCCGCACCCCAGGTGGTGAGCAACGAATTTCATGCCGGGCAATTGTCGGCGCGCGCAGCGATGGATGCCGGGCATCGGCGCATGTACTGGATCGGCGGCGGGCAGGAAACCAGCGCCTCCCGGCAACGCGAAGCGGGCGCGGTATCCGAGTTTCGTCAAGCGGGGCTTGAGCCCGTCGGCATTCTCCACGGCCCGACCTCACGCGCTTTCGGGTTCGAGGCGGCAACGCGCATTCTCTCCGAAGACAGGTCCGATGATATCGCCCTGCTTTGCTTCAGCGATCTGATCGCGCTTGGGGTGATCTCGGCCTGTCACAAAATGGGCCGGCGTCCCGGCGAAAACGTCTCGGTAATCGGTTGCGACGATATGGACGAGGTACAGTTTTCCGTGCCGCCGCTGACCACCATCCGCACTGACATTGAGAGTATCATTCACAGAGCGATGCAGGCTGCTGTGGACCACGAAGAGGCCCACACCGTCACGTTCGAGCCAAAGCTGGTGCTGAGGGACAGCCTGCGCACCTTGTAGAGACGCCCCCACCTGAGTGGTTTGTCGTTTCACGAGAACAGTCGCACTCAAACACACTGAACGGCACGGCAATATAGCGGACACGGTGGCGTCCTGACCGGGTTGGTCGATGTCATTTCTCTGCCAATAGACCATCGCCGGCGGCTTCCCGTCCCATGATTGCCCCAAGGGAGAGGCCCCCGCGCCGCATTGCGTGGGCTCAGGGGCAAAACTCGCCCGGCGCAGCAAATTCCGGCCCGCGCGCACATTCGTAAGCGCTGGCCCCAAACACTGCCGGTTGCCCGTCGATCCCCGAAAACGACGCCAGCCTTTTCCAGATCGCGGCAACCGAGTCATCGAGCAGTCCACCCCAGCGATAGGCGGCATCCATTCCTTCGTCCTGCCCGAGGTTCACATCGATGACGGCTTCAATCGCCCACGCGGGAATCTGCGGGTCGGAAGGAGCCATGTCTGACTCAATATTGTCGATCTCGCCCAGCAGCAGATCGGTGGCCACCACCGAAGTCACGACATTGTCCGAGGGAACCGGCCATGGGTTTTCGGAAACGGCGCTGACAGGCTCCATTTCTCCCCACGCGGCAGCCGTCTCGATCGGCGAACCAAGGTCGAGGCAGGGGGCACCAAAGCAAATCTCGTCCTGTGCGACCTTCGCGTCCATTTCCATACGCCCGGCGGCCAAAATCATGGCCCTGTTGCCCATCACCGGCCTGGTAATCAACCGCCACCCCGCATGTGGGCCAACACCGAATTCACTGGCATTCGCCACGTTTTCACGACCCAGCGTGTCGACGAGGTTTTGGTGAATGGCTGGTCCGAGATTGAAGCGAACCACTTCGATATAGCTGATGGGAAGAGGTGCACCGCCGGGCTCCGCCTCAATCCAGTTCGTCGCGTAACGAAGCCGATAACGCACTCTTTCCAGCGCTTGTTCAGATATCTCAAGAGCAAAAACAGACAGGGGTATCGGGCCAATATCAGCGGCGGGCAAAAAGGCAGATCGCGGATTGGCAGGGGAAAGAGCCCCGTTGATTTCGTCCCGCAACCGGTCCGGGTCAACTGCAGTGTAGCCGCTCTCGTTTACGAACTGCGCATGTGGATCCGCATGTACGGCATGCGGAACAAGGCCCGTCATCATTGCCGCCGAGAAAAGGGCAATTGCGATTGTGGTTTTCATCGTGCCTCCGGAACTGCGCGAAGATAGGTCAGCTTGCTGCATTGCTTCGCTTACTCCACATCAATGATGGCGCGACCGAGCACCGCCTGGCCAGAGATGTCAAGATAACGGAACTCGTAGCGACCGGACTGCTCGGGCATGACGAAGGTCAATGCCCCCTCCGGATCGATCGGTTGTGCGGAGATCCACGCAAACAGCGCCTGATCTTCCCGAGCCAGCGCAATACGCTGATCCGCGCCGTCCGAACCTCCGGTCCATGTAACAGTCACGGTTTCGCCCGGTGCGGCAGCCCGAGGGGCTGACAGGCCCGCGCCTTCATCGAGGCTGGCCGTGGCTTCAACCACCTCAACGACATGCCGACCGAGCGTGACCCCACCTTCATTGAGCACATAGCGCAATTCATAGAGGCCCGGCTCATCGGGAGCAGCTATGTCGCGCTGCGTATCTGCGCCCACGCGGTGGAAAATCGTATAGGCCCCCTCATCGGCACCCACCGGAACAATGGTCACCCAGTCACGTGGATGGACAGGAACAGACCAGGAGAACCGCAGAGTGTTCCCGGCGCGAACCCTTTCCGGCCCCGTGATGGATGCCTCGGCACCGGTGATTTCTATCGGAGCGCGAGCCAGCGTGACACCGCCTTCATTGAGAACGTAGCGAACCTCGTAGAGACCTGGTTCGGCCGGCGCTACAAGGTCACGCCCATCGTCCGAGCCCACCCGATGGAAAGCCGTGTAGGTCCCCTCATCGGCCCCCACCGGAACAATGGTCACCCAGTCGCGCGGATGAACGGGGTTGGACCAGGTGACACCAAAGCTGCTGCCCGCCATCGCCGTTTCCGGCGCGCTTATCGAGGCCTCAGCCCCCATGACTTCGATCGGCGCGCGGGCAAGCGTGACACCGCCTTCATTGAGAACGTAGCGAACCTCGTAGAGACCCGGGTCAGCCGGGGCAACAATGTCACGCCCATCGTCCGAGCCAACGCGATGGAAAGCCGTGTAGGTTCCCTCATCGGCACCCACGGGAACAATGGTCACCCAGT
>MRWG01000447.1_pt1 | contig 49988 bp, 39 predicted proteins | sample 1013341 | NCBI WGS metagenome assembly MRWG01 (sample SAMN06117577, study PRJNA244670) | biofilm metagenome | biome: Water; feature: Cathode Biofilm; material: Biofilm; isolation source: microbial consortium enriched at the cathode of a solar microbial fuel cell | place: USA: District of Columbia ... | reverse complement strand
GTCGACATCTCCATGCTGGGCCGCGCGAAGAACATCACCATCACCAAGGATGAGACGACGATCGTCGACGGCGCCGGCAAGAAGAAGGACCGCGTCGACGACGCCATGCACGCGACCCGTGCCGCGGTCGAGGAGGGCATCGTCGCCGGTGGCGGCGCCTCGCTGCTCTACGCCATCAAGGCCCTCGCCAAGGTCGAGACGGCCAACAACGACCAGAAGGTCGGCGTCGAGATCGTCCGCCGGGCGCTGTCGGTTCCCACGCGGCAGATCGCCAACAACGCGGGCGAGGACGGTGCCGTCGTCGTCGGCAAGATGCTGGAGTCGAAGGACACCGCCTGGGGCTTCGACGCCCAGACTGGCAAATATGTCGACCTGGTGAAGGCCGGCATCATCGACCCGGCCAAGGTGGTGCGTTGCGCGCTGCAGGATGCCGCCTCTGTCGCGGCCCTTCTGATCACCACGGAAGCGATGGTCGCCGAGCGTCCGGAGCAGAAATCCGGCGCCGGTGCCGGAGCCGGCATGGGCGACATGGGCATGGACTTCTAAGTCCGGCCCGGCCGACCAGACGAAACGGGGAAGGGCGGTGCCTGCGGGCGCCGCCCTTTCGCTTTCCGGGCCGCGTAGGCTTCGTTAAATTCCCGCCCATGCAGATCATCCATCAGCTCGCCGACTACCCGCGCGAACGGCGCGGCGCGGTCCTCGCGCTCGGCAATTTCGATGGCGTCCATCGCGGCCACCAGGCGGTGATCGGCCGCGCCGGCCGTATCGCCCAGGCCGAGGCGCGGCCCTTCGGCGTGCTCACCTTCGAGCCGCACCCGGTCAGCTTCTTCAAGCCGGAGGTGGAGCCTTTCCGCCTCACCCCCTTCCGTACCAAGGCGCATCAGCTGCAGGCGCTCGGGCTGGAACTGCTGGTCTCGCTTCCCTTCGACCGGACGCTTGCCGGGTTGACCGCAGACGAATTCATCGAGCAGGTGCTGGTCCAGGGTCTCGGCGTCGGCCATCTGGTCGTCGGCTACGATTTCTGCTTCGGCAAGGGCCGCACCGGCACGGTCGAGACGCTCAAGCAAGACGGTCGCTTCACCGTCACCGTGGTCGATCCAAGCGGCAGCGCCAGCGGCGAGGTCTACAGCTCGACCCGCATCCGCGACTATCTGAAGGCGGGCGAGCCGGGGCAGGCCGCTGCGCTCCTCGGCCGGCCCTTCGAGATCGAGGGGACGGTGGTGACCGGCCGGCAGCTCGGCCGCACCATCGGATTCCCGACCGCCAATATCGACCTCGACGACTACATCCGCCCGGCCTACGGCGTCTATGCCGTGCGCGCGGGCGTGAGTCCGGCCGAGGGCGCGCCCTCCGACTGGCATGACGGCGTCGCCAATTGGGGGCGCCGGCCGACCGTCGACGGCATCGGCGAGGTGTTCGAGGTCTATCTCTTCGATTTCGAGGGCGATCTCTATGGCTGCGACCTGCGCATCGCGCTGATCGAGTTCATCCGCCCGGAAGAGAAGTTCGACGGGCTCGACGCGCTCACGGCCCAGATCGCCGAGGACTGTCAGGCTGCCCGCGTGATCCTGGATACCCGCGCCGCCGGGGCGTGAGGCGCGACCCAAACCAAGAAGCCTTCCCCCTTGATGGGGGAGGGTTGGATGGGGGTGACGCGGCCGGAACCGGCCTCGACCGAAGGCGGTGCGGACGGCCGCAACCCCACCCGGACCCTCCCCCACGAAGGGGGAAGGAGAGACATGAAGGACCGATGATGAGCGACACGAGACCCGATCCGCGCACCCTGCTCGCCCAGGCGCTGCACTATACCGACCCGGCGACCGGCGCCGTCAGCCCGCCGATCCATATGGCCAGCACCTATGCGCGCGACGCGGACTACGGCCTCGTCGCCGGCGCCAGCTACAGCCGCGCCGACAACCCGACCTACCTGGCGGTCGAGCGCGTGCTGGCCCAGCTCGACGGCGCGGCGGAGAGCCTCGTGCTCGCCTCCGGCATGGCGGGCATCACGGCGGTGCTGGAGACCGTGCCGGCGGGCAAGCGGGTGGCGGCCCCCTCGATCCTCTATCACGGCACGCGCGAATGGCTGGAGCGCATGGCCAAGACCCGCGGCGTCCAGCTCGACTTCTTCCGGGCGGGCGAGCCGGGGGCCTTGGAGGCCGCGATCCATCCTGGCGAGACCGACCTCGTCTGGATCGAACCGATCGTCAACCCGACCTGGGACGTGATCGACATCGCCGGCGCGGCCGAGGCGGCGCATGGCGCGGGCGCGGCGCTCGCGGTCGATGCCACCTGCACGCCGGCGCTCACCTGCCGGCCGTTGGCGCTCGGCGCCGATATCGTCTTCCAGTCGGCGACCAAGTATCTCGGCGGGCACAGCGACCTGGTGGCGGGCGCGCTGTCCACGGCCGACAAGGAGAGCCCGCGTTGGCAGCAGGCGAAGCGCCTGCGCAGCCTGGCCGGCGGCGTGCTCGGCCCGATGGAGGCGTGGCTGCTGCTGCGCGGCATGCGCACGCTGGCGATCCGGTGGGAACGCGCCTGCGAGAACGCGATGGCGATCGCCAAGCATTTCGACGGCCACCCGAAGCTCGACGGCGTGCTCTATCCCGGCCTGCCCGGCCATCCCGGCCACAATGTCGCGGTCAATCAGTTTACGGACGGCTTCGGCGGCATGCTGTCGTTGCTCACGAAGGGCGATTTCGCCGCCACGCAGCGCGTCGCCACCGCGACCAGGGTGCTGCTGCCCGCCACCAGCCTGGGCGGCGTCGAGAGCCTGATCGAGCATCGCAAGGCGATCGAGCCGCCGGACAGCCCGGTGCCGGACAATCTGCTGCGCCTCTCGATCGGGATCGAGGCGGTCGACGATCTGATCGGGGATTTGGAACAGGCACTGTCTCAGCTCTAGGGCGCGTCGAACACCGCCCGCTGCGGACTGGAAATCCCCGGCCATCTGGCGTACACCGAGCCGCGCGCGACGGGTGGCGCGGGTTTCGAGTGAGAGATGGATCGCCATGGGTGACGAGGCGAAGACGGGTGCGGACGCGCCCGACTACAAGGACACGATCTTCCTGCCGCACACGGATTTCCCGATGCGCGCCGGCCTGCCGCAGCGCGAGCCGGAGATTCTGGCGCGCTGGGCGGAGACCGACCTGTGGGGCCGGCTGCGCGCGGATTCCAAGGGCCGCGAGAAGTTCATCCTGCATGACGGGCCCCCTTACGCGAACGGTCATCTGCATATCGGCCACGCGCTCAACAAGATTCTGAAGGACGTCATCAACCGGTCGCGCCAGATGACCGGCTTCGACGCGCCTTACGTGCCGGGCTGGGACTGCCACGGCCTGCCGATCGAATGGAAGATCGAGGAGCGCTACCGCGAGCAAGGCCAGGACAAGGACGCGGTGCCGATCGTCGAGTTCCGAAAGGAATGCCGGGAGTTCGCGGACCATTGGATCGACGTGCAGCGCGAGGAGTTCAAGCGCCTCGGCGTGCTGGGCGACTGGGACAATCCCTACCTCACCATGGCCTACGAGGCCGAGGCGGTGATCGCCAACGAGCTCGGCAAGTTCCTGATGTCGGGTGCCTTGTTCCGCGGCGCGCGGCCGGTCTGGTGGTCGGCGGTCGAGAAGACCGCGCTGGCCGAGGCCGAGGCCGAGTACATGGAGCACAAATCGACCACCATCTGGGTCAAGTTCCCGGTGGTGAAGGCGGCCGATCCGGCCCTGGACGGCGCCAGCATCGTCATCTGGACGACGACCCCCTGGACCATCCCGGGCAACCGCGCCGTCGCCTGCCACGAGGACTTCGACTACGCCGTGGTCGAGGTGACCGAGGTCGCGGAGAAGTCCGGCGCCGCGGTCGGCGAGCGCTTCGTCGTGGCGGAAAGCCTTGTCGAGGCCACCTGCGAGCAGGCGGGCGTCACCGGCCACAAGATCGTCGCCACGCTGAAGGGGGCGCAGATCATCGGCTCCACCTGCGCGCACCCGTGGCGCGGCCATGCGGAGGCCGACGGCCACTACGATTTCGACGTGCCGGTGCTGTCGGCCGAGTTCGTGACCGACGACCAGGGCACGGGCTTCGTCCATATCGCGCCGGGCCACGGCGCCGACGACTGGCATCTGGGCCGCGCCAACGGCATCGAGGTGCCGCAGACGGTGGGCGAGGACGGTTGCTTCTACGATTTCGTGCCGCTGATGGAGGGCGCCGCCGTCATCACCCAGGACGGCAAGGACGGCCCGGCCAACGGCACCGCCATCCGCCTGATCGCGCATGCGGGCAAGCTGCTGGCCAAGGGCAGCCTGCGCCACCAGTATCCGCACAGCTGGCGCTCGAAGGCGCCGCTGATCTTCCGGAATACCGCGCAGTGGTTCATCTCGATGGAGACGAACGATCTGCGCAAGCTGGCGCTGAAGGCGATCGATGAGACCGACTTCTACCCGAAGGCGGGCCAGAAGCGCCTCTATTCCATGATCGAGAGCCGGCCCGACTGGTGCGTCAGCCGCCAGCGCGCCTGGGGCGTGCCGATCCCGGTCTTCGTCCACAAGGAGACCGGCGAGCCGCTGCGCGACCAGGCGGTCGTCGACCGCGTCGTCGAGGCTTTCCGGGCCGAGGGCGCGGACGCCTGGTTCGAGAGCGACCCGTCGCGCTTCCTCGGCAACGACTACAATACCGACGACTACGAGCAGGTGCGCGACGTCGTCGACGTCTGGTTCGATTCCGGCTCGACCCACGCCTTCACGCTGGAGGCGCGAGCGGACCAGCAATGGCCCGCCTCGCTCTACCTCGAAGGCTCCGATCAGCATCGCGGCTGGTTCCATTCCTCGCTGCTGGAGAGCTGCGGCACCCGCGGCCGTGCGCCCTACGAGGCGGTGCTGACCCACGGCTTCGTCATGGCCGAGGACGGCCGCAAGATGTCGAAGTCGCTCGGCAACGTCGTGGTGCCGCAGGAGGTCAACGACAAGTACGGCGCTGAGATCCTGCGGCTGTGGGTCGTCTCGGAGGATTATTCCGGCGATCTGCGCATCGGCGAGAGCATGCTGAAGCAGCTCACCGACTATTATCGCCGGTTCCGCAACACGCTGCGCTGGCTCTTGGGCAACCTCGCCCACTACGAGCCGTCGAAGCGCGTCGCGGTCGAGGATATGCCGGAGCTGGAGCGCTGGGTGCTGAGCCGTCTCGCCGCCATGGACGCGACCGTGCGCCAGGGCATCGAGGGCTACGACTTCAACGCCATCTTCCGCGAGCTGCACGAGTTCTGCGCGGTCGAGCTCTCCGCCTTCTATTTCGACGTGCGCAAGGATTCGCTCTATTGCGACGCGCCGGACGACCCGACGCGGCTGGCCGCCTTGACGGTGCTCGACCAGGTGTTCGACTGCCTGACCGCCTGGCTCGCCCCGATCCTCTGCTTCACGACGGAGGAGGCCTGGCTCGCCCGCACCGGCGACGCCGCCGACAATTCCGTCCATCTGCGCCAGATGCCGGACGTGCCGGCCGATTGGCGGGACGAGGCGCTGGAGGCGAAGTGGCAGACAGTGCGCCGGGCCCGGCGCACCGTGCTGGCCGCGCTCGAGCGCAAGCGCAATGAGAAGGCGATCCGCGCCAACCTTGAAGCGGCGCCGACCGTCCACGTGCCGGCCGACATCCAGGGCGTGCTGGCGAGCGTCGACTTCGCCGACGTGTGTATCACGTCCGACATCACGATCAGCGACGCGGCGGCGCCGGATGACGCCTTCCGTCTGCCCGACGTGGCGGACGTGGCGGTCACCTTCGCCCGCGCCGAGGGCGAGAAGTGCCGACGCTGCTGGAAGGTGCTGCCCGATGTCGGCACCCATGCCGACGCGCCGGGCGCCTGCGGGCGTTGTGCCGAAGCGTTGAAACGGATGCCGGCCGCGGCCGAATAGCGACAGACGGGGTACCATGGCACGCAAGCTCGCGCCGGGACGAACGGGGGCGAACGGCTTCAGCATGAAGCCGAAGCGGGGCCGTCTGGGCCTCGGGCTCGGCGTCGCGCTGCTGGTGCTGCTGCTGGACCAGGCGGTCAAGCTCTACATCGTGAATGCGGTGATGACGCCGCCGCGGGTCATTCCCGTCACCTCCTTCCTCGATCTGGTGATGGTCTGGAACCGAGGCGTCAGCTTCGGCCTGTTCGGCGACGGCGGGGTCGGGCCCTATCTGCTGGCCGGGCTGGCGGTGGCGATAGCGGCCATCCTGGTCGCCTGGCTGCGCAAGGCGGAGACGGGACTGCTCGGCCTCGGTCTCGGTCTCGTGGTGGGCGGCGCGATCGGCAATGCGATCGACCGGCTGCATTGGGGAGCGGTCGCGGATTTCGTCTCGATCTCGCTGCCCTTCATCCCGCTTCGACTGTTCAATCCCTGGCCGGCCTTCAATGTCGCGGACGCGGCGATCAGCATCGGCGTGATCCTGGTCCTGGTCGATGGCTTGTTCCCGCCGGGGAAAACGCTTAAATAAACCCCTGAAAAAGCGTGGATGATGCGCGCAAGCGAAGGGGTGCGGCCGGGGCCGCGCGGATTGCCCTTCGTTCGAGGCGAGCGGGGACGGACGCCAGAAAGCATGACCGAGAGATCGGCGACCAGTCTTGATGGGTTCCTGGGCAAGGCGGCGGCCCTGTTGCTGGCGGCCGCCACGCTTGGTGCCTGCACGGCCAACAGCGGCGAGATCCTCGGCCTCGACAAGCGCACGCCGGACGAATTCGCCGTGGTCTCGCGCGCGCCCCTCACCCTGCCGCCGAACTACGGATTGCGCCCGCCCGATCCCGGCGGCCAGCGCACCCAGGATCTGCGCCCGCGCGAGACCGCGCAGGAGGCGCTCTTCGGCCGCGACGCCGCCCAGCGCCTGCGCCAGCAGAAGGAGGCGCTGGTCCAGCAGGGCGCCTCCGACGGCGAGATCGCGCTCCTGGAGAAGACCGGCGCGCTGGAGGCCGACCCCTCGATCCGCCAGGTGGTGGAGGAGGAGAGCGCCGCGCTCGCCCGCGAGCAGGAAAGCTTCGTCGACGATCTGGTCTTCTGGAAGGACAAGCAGCAGCCCGGCGACGTGGTCGATTCCGCCGGCGAGCAGCGCCGCCTGCAGGAGAATGCCGCGCTCGGCCGCGATGTCACCGAGGGCGACACGCCGCTGATCCGGCGCGACAGCGAGAAGCCGCTCTTCGAGTGGCCGTTCTAGGCCGGCGCCCGCCGCCGTGATTCCGTGCCCAGGGATCGCCGCATTCCGGGGCTGGACCGAAGCCGCCGCAGTCCCCATTTCTTCCGAGGTATCGTCGCGGACGTCCGATGGGCGCCCGGCGGGCCGCCCGCTACACTTTTCGCCGGAGTGAGAATGTCGCCGATGGATGAAATCACGCGACGCCCCGCCCGCCTGCGGCTGTTGGGGCTTTCGGTTCTGATCGCCTGCACCCTGCTGCTGGCCGGGCCGGCGCGGCAGGCCGCGCTGGCCGACGTCTTCGGGGCGGAGAGCTTCACGCTCGAGAACGGCTTGCAGGTCGTGGTGGTCGAGAACCACCGCGCCCCGGTGGTCACCCAGCTGCTGATGTACAAGGCGGGCGCGATCGACGAGACGCCCGGCGCCTCCGGCGCGGCGCACGTGCTGGAGCATATGATGTTCAAGGGCACGGAAGAGGTCGGCCCCGGCGAATTCTCCGCGATCGTCAGCCGCAATGGCGGCCGGGACAACGCCTTCACCGGTCACGACTATACCGGCTATTTCCAATCCGTGGCGTCCGACCGGCTGGAGCTCATCATGCGACTCGAGGCGGATCGGATGCGCAATCTCGTCCTCGACCAGACGCATTTCGAGCCGGAGCTCCAGGTCGTGCTGGAGGAGCGCAACCAGCGCATCGAGAACGAGCCCTCGGCGATCCTGAACGAGCAGGCGGGACCCGCCCTCTACTACAACCACCCCTATGCGCGGCCGATCATCGGCTGGCGGCATGAGCTGGCGGCGCTGACGCTGGACGACCTTCGGGCCTACTACGAGCGCTTCTACGCGCCGAACAACGCGGTCCTGGTGATCAGCGGCGACACGACGCCCGACGAGGTCCGCGCGCTGGCCGAGAAGTATTACGGTCCGATCGAGCCGTCCGAGATCGACCGCGATCGGCCGCTCGCCGAGCCGCCGCATCAGGCGGAGCGAACCGTCACGCTGCGCGACGAGCGCGTGCGCCAGCCGAGCTGGTCGCTGCGCAAGCTGGCCCCCAGCTACGGCACCGACGGGGCGAGCGAGCGGATCTACGCCCTGCAGGTGCTGATGGACATCGTCGGCGGCGGCAACACCTCGCGCCTCTACCGCGCGCTGGTGATCGAGCAGGGGATCGCGGTCTCCGCCGGCGGCTGGTATTCCGAGGGCAATCGCGGACCCGGCACGATCGGCGCCTACGCCCAGCCGGCCGAGGGCCATACGCTCGACGCGGTCGAAGCCGCGGTGCGCGCGGTGCTTCGCGACGTCGTCGAGAACGGCGTCACCGAGGACGAGGTCGCGCGCGCCATCACCCGCCTGCAGGATTCCGCCGCCACCGCACGCGACAGCCTGATGGGCCCGGCCCAGGTCATCGCGCGCGGGCTGGTCGAAGGCCTGACGCTCGATGAGATCGAGACCTGGCCCGAGCGGATCGGCGCGGTGACGACCGAGCAGGTGAACGCGGCCGCCCGCGCGCTCCTCGGCGCGCAGGGCGAGGTCACGACGCGCCTGCTGCCCGCCGTCGATGCCGGCGCGTCCGACATGACGTCCCCCGAAGGCGAGAAGGAGCCCTCCTGATGGCGCGTCTCATGCGGTCCGCGGCGGTCCTGCTGCCGCTCCTCGCGCTCGTCGTTCTTCTGATCCCCGAGGCTCGCGCGGTCGAGGTCGAGCGGGTCGAGAGCGACAAGGGCATCACCGCCTGGCTGGTGCGCGACGACACCGTTCCGGTGACCGCGATCGAATTCACCTTCGCCGAGGCCGGCGCGATCATGGATGCCGAAGGCAAGGCTGGCACGGCCAATATGGCGAGCGCGCTGCTCGACGAAGGGGCGGGCGCGCTCGACAGCCAGGCCTTCCAGGGGCGGCTCAACGACCTTTCGATCAAGCTCAGCTTCTCCGCCGGGCGTACCGACTTTTCGGGCAGCTTCTACAGCCTCAACCGCTACCGCGAGGAGGCGGTCGACATGCTGCGCCTCGCACTCACCGAGCCGCGCTTCGACGAGGAGCCGGTCGAGCGTATCCGCCGGCAGATCCTCTCCGGCTTGCGCCAGGCCGAGAGCGATCCGGGGTCGATCGCCTCCAAGGCGCTGATGAAGACCGTCTTCCCGGGCCACCCCTACGCCGATCCGACGGAGGGGACGCTGGCGAGCCTGCCGACGATCACGGTCGAGGACATGCAGCGCTTCCGGCGCGAGGGGCTGACGCGCGACCGGCTCCATATCGGCGTCGTCGGCGATATCACGCCGGACGAATTGAAGCCGATCCTGGACGCGGTCTTCGGCGACCTGCCGGAAAGCGGCCGCCGTCCGGAGGTCGCGGACGTGACGGTCGACGGGCCGGCCGGCACGGTGGTTGTCGATCAGCCGGTGCCGCAATCCACCGTCTTCTTCGCGCAGCGCGGCCTCGCGATCGACGATCCGGACTACTATGCCGGCATGGTGCTGAACCATATCCTGGGCGGCGGCTCGTTCGAATCCGTGCTGATGCAGGAGATCCGGGTGAAGCGCGGCCTCGCCTATTCGGTCTACAGCTTCCTGCAGCCGATGGAGCATGCGGCCCTGCTGCGCGGCGGGCTTGCCACCCAGAACGACCGGGTGGCGCAGTCGGTCGATCTCGTGCGTGAGGTCTTCACGAACATCAAGCGGACCGGGGTGAGCGCCGAGCAGGTCGCGAACGCCAAGACCTATATCACCGGCTCCTACCCGCTACGCTTCACCAACACGAGCTCGATCGCCGATCAGCTGGTCGCCATGCAGCGCTACGATTTCGGTATCGACTATATCGACAAGCGCAACGGCTATGTCGAGGCGGTGACGGTGGCGCAGGTGAACCGGCTGGCGAAGGAACTGCTTTCGCCGGAGGCCCTGACCATGGTCGTCGTCGGCCAGCCGGTCGGGATCGACGCGACGCTTCCGACGCCCGACGGCGTCGGAGGCTGAGCGGTCAGCGCCCAGGGTCGGCGCCATCGGGCGGCGCCTCGCCGGGCCCGCCGGCCTGGCTGTCGATCGGGCCGGTGGGGCGGCGCTTCCGCTCGGGCGGCGGCACCAAATTCCCCTCCGCGTCGCGCGGCGGGTTCCCGACGGGGCCGCGCTGCGGATCGCCGCGCTCCAGATGCAGGATTTGGTGGTCGTAGGGCACGACGATCCCCGCGTCGCGGAAGCGGCGCACGATCTCGGTGCGCAACTCGCTGGCGATGAAGAAGGCCCACATGATGTCGTCGGTATAGACGCGCAGCTCGAACTGCAGCCGGCTCGCACCCACGCTCATCAACAGCACCACCGGCTGCGGCCAGCGCACGACGCGCGGATGGCGCCGCGCCACCTGCAGCAGGACCTTCTCGACCTTCTTCGGATCGCTGTCGAGCGCCACCCCGATCGGTACATCGACGCGGCCGTACTTGTCCTTGTGCGTCCAGTTCTTGAGCGCGGAGGAGAGCAGGTCGGCGTTCGGCACGATGACGCTCGCGCGTTGCCAAGTCTCGATTTCGGTCGCGCGCAGGCTGACCTGCTTCACGAACCCCTCGTTCTGGCCGACCACGACCCAGTCGCCCACCTTGATCGGCCGCTCGATCAGCAGGATCAGCCCGGAGACGAAGTTGTTCACGATGTTCTGAAGCCCGAAACCGATGCCGACCGAGAGCGCGCCGGCGATGATCGCGATGTTGGAGAGATCGACTCCCATCACCGCGATGGCGAGCGCGACCGCGATCACGAACCCGGCATAGCCGACGCCGGCGGTGACCGAATGCTGCACCCCTTCGTCGACCGCGGTCTCGGGCAGCACCCGCTCGGCCAGCATCCGCTTGGTGGTGCCGGTCAGCGCCAGCACGACGAAGAAGGCGACGAACCCGAACACGATGTCGCCGACCGAGATCGTCACATTGCCGATCGTGAAACCCTCGAAGGCTTCGCGCATCCAACGCAGGATCTCGAGACGCGACAGCCCCCAGTTCGGCGCCACCAGCAGAATGCCCAGCACGATCACCAGGATATCGAGCAGCGCGCGGCTCCAGAACTTGAGGCGCGACCGGGTCTTGTGCTCGACGCCGAGGCGTTCGCGCAGCAGGCGGCTCGAACAGGCGAGCCCGATGAGTTCCCGGAAGAGGCCGCGCAGGATGTAGAGCACGCCGACGACGAGGCCCGTCCCCAGCAGGTTGTTCAGCAGGTAGTTCCCGAGCGCCGTGAAGCCCGCGGCGGGCGCGATCACGCCGACGACGGCGAGGCTCGCCAGCACCAGACGCAACACCTTCCAGAAGCCGGCCCCGGCCTCGGCGCGTGCGGCCGCCGCGGCGCCGACAAGCCCGGCCGGCTGCTCCACCTCCGGCTCGTCGTCGCTGTCGGATGCCTCTTCCTCCGGCTCGACATGGGCGGCCTTCGGCGCGTTCTGCGCTTCGGATTCCGCGCGATCCGCCTCTTCGGCGTCGATGCTTTCCGGACGGCCAGCTTCGAGTTGCCACAGGCTTGGTCGCAACAGCGCGAAAACGCACACGCCCTGCAGGCTGTTGAAGACGAAGCTCCAAACCGCGTTGAGCGCGGGCGTCCGTAAGTCCTGCAGGCTTTCGACCCGCTGCGTCGCCAGGAAGAGGAAGACGTCGATGCAGAAGAACAGCGCGATCAGGCGGATCAAGAGGAGGATCCGGCCGGCGTTCTCCGGCCGCAGCCGGGTCAGCCGCCATTCGGGATGTTCCGGCGAGAGCACCGCCTGAGGCAGCGCGGTGGCGATCACGTACATGATGAGCACCGACGCGGTGAGCCCGATGACATCGCCGAATTCACTGTGGATGACGGCGCTCTCCGTCTGGGTGCGCGCCACGATGATGCCGAGGATCGCGGCCGGGATCAGCCCCTTGGCGAGCGCGGCGGCGATCGCGGCCAGCAGCCGCTGGCGATAGGCCGGCGGCTCGTCGGTCGGGTGGCTGCCGAACCGCCGCATCAGCAGGCGCCGCACCAGCCAGGCGACCAGGAAGGCCGCGAAGATGAAACCGAAGGCGCTGGCCAGCATGCGCTCGGGCGCACGCTCGGCGTAGGGCAGGCTCGTCCACCAGCTCCGCGCAGTCTGGCGCACGCCCTGTAGGAAGGCCCAGAAATCCCGCGCCGCCGCGGCGACGGTCTTGGGTTCGTAGGGCAGCGGCCCGCCACTCGACAGCCGCTCGATCAGCCGCGTGCGCTCGCTGCGCGAAAGCCGGCGTTCCAGCGCGTCGGTCCGCGCGATCGCGAGGTCGGAAAGTGCGACCCGCGAACTGTAGAAATTAATCTCGTCCTGGATCTGTTGACGTTTGTTCCGGATGTCGGAAGGCTCCGGCGGCTCGCCCTCGACCGGTTCGGGTCCCAGCGCCTCGAGCCGCTGCCGCGCCGCCTCGAGCGCCGACTGCGCCTCATTCTTCGCCGCTGTTGCCTTCTGCCGGACGTTGGCCAGGGTCTCGAGCATCGCGCGGGAGCGTTCGGGATCTGCGATATCGCCGGAAAGCGTACGCTCGACCCGGTCGAGCTCGCGGTTCCAGTCCGCGACCGTGACGCTGAAGGAGAGGGAATTCCCCCGCCCGACGGCGCCGCTTTCCTGCGCGACGGCGGAGGCCGAGAGCAGCGGCGCCCAGCGCGGCGACTCGGTGGCGCAAATGCCGGCCACCGTCAGGGTCAGCAGGACCAGGATCGATCCGCGCGACAGTCGCATCGAGGCGGCCTTTCAAGCACTTGCGCGTCAGACGACGAGAGGAGGTTGGACTGTATCACAGCCATCCGCTATGAAAACGACCATGGTCCACGCACCCGCAGCCCCCGCCTCGCCCACCGCGCGGTCCGAGCCGACGGCGGAGCACTACCGCCAGTCGATCGAGCATTGCTTGGCCGACGAGATCGGCCCGGGCGGGCTGACCGGCGCGGACCTGGATCAGCTCTGCGACGACCTCGACGGCGCGCTGGAACGGCTACGCGCGCGCATGGCCGCGCCGGACGAGGCGCTGCCCTTCCTCAGCCTCGCCGAGCGGCGGGACGATCTCGACGCGCTGGAGGATATCGCCCGACATTATCGTGAGCGCTTCGAGGACATCCTGGTGCTCGGCACCGGCGGCTCCAGCCTCGGCGGCAGCGCGCTCTACGAGATGGCGGCGAGCGAGCGGGTCGCCGGCCTGCCAAAGCTGCATATCATCACCAACGTCGATCCCTTCATCTTCGAACGGCTGGTGCGCACGCTCGACTTCCAGCGCACCGGCGTCATCGTGATCTCCAAGTCCGGCAAGACGACCGAGACGATGATGCAGTTCCTGGCGGTGCTGCCGCTCATTCGCGCGCGCGTCGGCGATGCCGGGTTGGCCGAACGGATCACGCTGATCACCGAACCGGGCCCCCGGCCGCTGCGCCAGTTGGGCGCGCGCTTCGGCCTGCCGGTGCTGGACCACGACCCCAAGGTGGGCGGACGCTATTCGGTCTTGAGCGTCGTCGGCATGCTGCCGACGATGATCGCGGGCCTCGACGCGGCGGCGGTGCGCGCGGGCGCGCAAGCCGTGCTGCGCCAGGCGCTGGACCCCTCCGCCAGCGCGCGCGACCTGCCGCCGGCGCTGGGCGCGGCGGTCGCCGTGGGCTTGGCGCGCTCGCGCGGGGTCGGGGCGACGGTGATGCTGGCCTATTCGGACAGGCTGGGCTCGCTCGCCCGCTGGTACCGTCAGCTCTGGGCGGAGAGCCTGGGCAAGAAGGGCCAGGGGACGACACCGATCTACGGCACCGGGCCGGTCGACCAGCACAGCCAGCTGCAGCTCTGGCTCGACGGGCCGTCGGACAAGATGTTCACCGTGCTCGGCGGCCCGCAGGAGGCCGGCGGCGCCGCGCTCGACGCCGATTTGATCGACGATCCGTCGCTCGGCTACATGGCGGGCCGCACGCTGGGCGACCTGATGGACGCCTCGCGCCGCGCCACGGCCGAGACGCTGGCGGCCCGCGGCCGGCCGGTGCGGCGCATCGACATGGCGCGGATCGACGAATCCTCGATGGGCGCCCTGATGATGCATTTCATGCTGGAGACGGTGCTGGCCGCCGACCTGCTGCAGGTCGATCCGTTCGACCAGCCGGCGGTCGAGGACGGCAAGGTGCTGATCCGCCGTTACCTGCACGAGATGGGAGAGGGCTGAATGGCCGAACCCGCGCACGCGTCGGACGCAACCGCCGCCGGCCCGGGCCCCACGATCCGCCGGCTGCCCGAGGGGCTGGTCAACCGCATCGCCGCCGGCGAGGTGGTCGAGCGGCCGGCCTCCGCGGTCAAGGAGCTGGTCGAGAACGCGATCGACGCCGGCGCGAAGCGTGTCGAAGTGACGGTGCGCGATGGTGGGCGGGCGCTGATCGCGGTCGCCGACGACGGCCGCGGCATGAGCGCGGAGGAGCTGACCCTCGCCGTCGCGCGGCACGCCACGTCCAAGCTGCCGGAGGACGATCTCTTCCACATCACGACGCTCGGCTTCCGGGGGGAGGCGCTGCCCTCAATCGCCTCCGTCAGCCGGCTTTCGATCACCAGCCGCCGGGCGGACGCGGACAGCGCCTGGCGGATCGCCGTCGATGGTGGGCGCGAGCGTCCGGTCGAGCCGGCCTCGGGCAGCCCGGGCACCCGGGTCGAGGTGCGCGACCTGTTCTACGCGACGCCGGCGCGCCTCAAGTTCCTGCGCAGCGCGCGGGCGGAATCGATGGCGATCCAGGATGTGCTGGAGCGGATCGCCATGGCCCATCCGGAGATCGCCTTCGCGCTGGAGGATGACGGCCGGCGCAAGCTCTCGCTGGCACCGGCGCAGGGCGACCTGCTGGACGCCCGGCTCGACCGGCTGGGCGCCATCATGGGACGGGAGTTCCACGCCAACGCGCTGGCCATCGATGCCGAGCGCGAGGGCGTGCGCCTCACCGGCCATGCCGGGCTGCCGACCTTGAATCGCGGCAACGCGCAGAAGCAGTTCCTCTTCGTCAACGGAAGGCCGGTGCGCGACAAGCAGCTGATCGGCGCGGTGCGCGCCGCCTACCAGGATTTCCTGGCGCGCGACCGGCATCCGATGCTGGCGCTCTTCATCAGCTGCGAGCCGCGCTGGGTCGACGTCAACGTCCACCCGGCCAAGGCCGAAGTGCGCTTCCGCGAGCCGGGGCTGGTGCGCGGGCTGATCGTCGGCGCCCTGCGCCACGCGCTGGCCGAGGCCGGTCACCGGGCCAGCACCACTGTCGCCGACACGGCCTTGGGCGCGATCCGGCGCGACGGGGCGGGCCCGGCACCCTTGCCCTATCGAGGCGGCGGCGCGGGCGGCGGCTATGCCTACCGCCCCGCTTCGGAAGGCGGCTGGCCGAACCGCGATCTGGCGGCCAGCGCCTACACGTTCCAGGCGCCCGACGGGCGGGAGGCGTTCCAGCCTTCGGCCCGCGCGGAGATGGATGAGGAGCCCGCGCCCTACGACCCCGAGACCGGGGAATCCCCGCCCAGCGCCGAGGAGCTGCAGGCCTATCCGCTGGGCGCCGCGCGCGCGCAGCTGCACGAGACCTACGTCGTCGCCCAGACCCGCGACGGCATCGTCATCGTCGACCAGCACGCGGCGCATGAGCGCCTCGTCTATGAGCGGATGAAGCACGCGCTGGCGGCCGGTGGCGTCGCGCGTCAGGGCCTGCTGATCCCGGAGATCGTCGATCTCGGCGAGGACCGGGCGGAACGCGTGCTGGCGCGGGCCAAGGAGCTCGACGAGCTCGGTCTCTCGATCGAGGGCTTCGGGCCGGGCGCCGTCGCGGTGCGCGAGACGCCGGCGCTCTTGGGCGAAGTGAACGCGCAGGGGCTTCTCAACGATCTCGCCGACGAGCTGGAGGAGCTGGGCGACGCCTTCTCGCTGAAGGAGAAGCTGGAGGATGTCTGCGGCACCCTGGCTTGCCACGGCTCGGTCCGCGCCGGGCGGCGGCTCCAGACCGAGGAGATGAACGCGCTCCTGCGCCAGATGGAGGCGACGCCCCATTCCGGCCAGTGCAACCACGGCCGGCCGACCTATGTCGAGCTCAAGCTCGCCGACATCGAGAAGCTGTTCGGGCGGCGGTGACGGCTCTCGTGCCTGGTCGATGAGATGGCCGGGTCAAGCCCGGCCATGACGCTTTCCGCGTAAACCGAATTCGCCATCCCCGGGCTCGACCCGGGGATCTCGCGGCGGTACGCGCGGAATCCGGGGGAATCTTTCTCCCTCTCCCCCGGTGGGAGAAGGGTCGGGGAGAGGGGGCGGTTGCCACGGGCGTCCGTGTCGGCCGTAGGCACCCCCTTCCGACCTTCCCCCATGAAGACGGAGGGGTGGAAAGGCGCTACTCGGCCGCGGCCGCGACCGGCTCCCCTTCCGCGCGCAGGGCCCAGATCGGCCGGCGCGCGTCGGTCGCGGGCTGGTAGGCGTGGGTGATGGCGCGGGTCGCGTCCAGCCACTTCTCCGCCGTCTCGCCGTCCTTCACCTCGAAGGCATCGAAGCCGGCGCGGGCGAGGAAGAGATACTGGTCGCGCAGCACATGGCCGACCGCCCGGATCTCGCCCTTGAAGCCGTAACGCTCCCGCAGCAGGCGGGCATAGGAATAGCCGCGCCCGTCGGTGAAGCTCGGAAAGTGGATGGCGACCAGCGCGATCCGATCGAGATCGCCGGCGAGCGCCGCCGGATCGTCGCCGGGCTCCAGTTGCACGCCGAGATCGGCCTGCGCGCGGATCAGGGCCTCGCGTTCCGCCGTGAAGCGTTCGAGCGAGACGAGTGCCGGGATGTCCGGCTGCAGCGGCCCCTCGTCGGCATAGCGGTGCCAGCGGTCCGAGGCGAGACGGCCGTCCTTGATGAGCGCCATGGCGGGATCTCCTTGCTTCGCGCGAGCGGGCCGTCAGGCCGCCGCCTGTTTCGCCGGGTAGAGGCGGTCCTTGAAGGGCTGGAAGCCGAGCCGCTCGACCGCCTGCAGGAAGGTCTCGTCCGGGCCGTGGCGTTCCTCCAGATAGGTCTCGACGACGGTCTCGACCGCGTCGACGACGCCGTCGGCATCGAAGGCGGGGCCGACGATCTTGCCGATCGCCGCCTTTTCGTCGGCGCGCCCGCCGAGCGTCACCTGGTAGTACTCGACGCCCTTCCGGTCGACGCCGAGGATGCCGATATGGCCGACATGGTGGTGGCCGCAGGCATTGATGCAGCCGGAGATCTTGAGCTCCAGCGGCCCGATGTCGAACTGGCGGTCGAGGCTCGCGAAGCGCTCCGAGATCTTCTGCGCCACGGGGATCGAGCGCGCGTTGGCCAGCGCGCAATAGTCGAGCCCCGGGCAGGCGATGATGTCGCTGATCAACCGGTTGTTGGGCGTCGCCAGATCCTGCTCGGCGAGCTTGGCGTAGAGCGCGGCCAAATCCGCCTTCGCCACATGCGGCAGCACCAGGTTCTGCGCGTGGCTGACCCGGATCTCGCCCTGGCCGTAGGCGTCGGCGATGTCGGCGATCGCCTCCATCTGCGCGTCCGCCATGTCGCCCGGCACCCCGCCGATGGGCTTCAGCGAAACGTTGACGACGGCGTAGCCTTCGGTCTTGTGCGGCTTCACATTGGCGCGCACCCAGTGGCGGAAGTCGCGGCTCTCGAACTGCGCGCGCTCGAAGTCTGTGTCTTCCTCCGCGCGCGGCGGCAGATCGGGTCCGTCGAAATAGCGGGCGATGCGGGCGTATTCCGCCTCCGGCAGGTCGATCGAGGTCTCCTGGGCGAGCTGTTCCCACTCGGCCTCGACGAGGCGCGAGAGCTCCTCGATCCCGACCTCATGCACCAGGATCTTGATGCGCGCCTTGTACTTGTTGTCGCGCCGGCCGAGCATGTTGTAGGTGCGCAGGATCGCTTCCAGATAGCTCAGCAGCTTCTCCTTCGGCAGGAACTCGCGGATCGTCTTGGCGATCATCGGGGTTCGGCCCTGGCCGCCGCCGACCAGCACCTCGAAGCCGACGGCGCCTTCCGCGTTTCGCTTCAGCACCAGCCCGATATCATGCACCTTGACCGCCGCGCGGTCGTGCGTCGTGCCGGTCACCGCGATCTTGAACTTGCGCGGCAGGAAGCTGAATTCCGGGTGCAGCGAGGACCATTGCCGAATGATCTCGGCCCAGATGCGCGGATCCTCCACCTCGTCCGCGATGGCGCCGGCATAATGGTCGGCGGTGACGTTGCGGATGCAGTTGCCGCTGGTCTGGATCGCATGCATCTCGACATCCGCCAGCTCGTCCAGGATCGCGGGCGTGTCCTTCAGCGTCGGCCAGTTGAACTGGATGTTCTGGCGCGTCGTGAAATGGCCGTAGCCCTTGTCGTAGGTGCGCGCGATATGGGCGAGCCGGCGCATCTGGCGGGAATCCAGCGTGCCGTAGGGGATCGCGACCCGGAGCATGTAGGCGTGGAGCTGCAGGTAGAGCCCGTTCATCAGCCGAAGCGGCTTGAACTCGGCTTCCGTGATCTCGCCCGATAGACGGCGGGTCACCTGGTCGCGGAACTGCGCCACGCGCTCGCGCACGAACTGGGCATCGAATTCGTCGTACCGGTACATGGGATCAGGCGGCCTCTCGGTTCGCGGTCTTGCCTCCGGCCTGCTTGCCGAAGTGGGGGTGGGTGCTGGGCCCGCGCGCGCGGATGCGCTCGCGATAGCGGGTCGGGCGAATGGCGCCGTCGCCCGAGCGCTCGACATCGATCAGATAGGGCTCGACCAGCAGCTGGCGGGCGACGGCCTCGGCGCCGGCCGCTTCCAGGGCGGCGTGCCCGTCCTCGTCCGCCTCGACGCGGGCCGCGGTCACGTCCTCGACCCAGTAGCCTTCGGGCCCGAGGAAGAGGACGGCCCCGTCGGAAAGGCGGTTGGCGGTGATGATCTTCTCGCTCATCGATCGGACCCCTGTCTTGTCAGCCGGCCAGCGCGTGCTGCGGCGCGGCCAGATGGGTGAGTTTCGCGGCGTCGGCGTGGCGCACCACCTCGCCGACCACCAGCAGGGCCGGGCCGGTCACCCGGTTGTCGGCGACGAGGCGCTCGAGATTCTCCAGCCGTCCGGTGAAGAGCCGCTGGTCGGGCAGGCTCGCCTTCTCAATTACCGCGACCGGCCGGTCGGCCGGCGCGCCATGCTCGATCAGCTTGTCGGCGATCAGCCCCGCCGTGCCGACGCCCATATAGACGACGAGCGTCTGCCGCTCCCGTGCGAGCGCCGGCCAGTCGAGGTCCGGCATCCCGCCCTGGAAGAAGCCGGTGACGAAGGTGACGGCCTGGGCGTCGTCGCGATGGGTCAAGGGAATGCCCGTCGCCGCACCGGCGCCGGTCGCGGCCGTGATGCCGGGCACCACCTCGACATCGACGCCATGGGCTTCGAGAAAGGCCTTCTCCTCCCCGCCGCGGCCGAAGACGAAGGGGTCGCCGCCCTTGAGGCGCACGACGGTCTTGCCGGCCTTGGCGTGCTCGACCATCAGGCGGTTGGTCTCGTCCTGGCTGAGGGCATGGGCCCCCTTGCGCTTGCCGACATGGAAGCGCTCCGCGTCGCGGCGGACATAGTTCAGGATATCCGGGCCGATCAGGCTGTCGTGCAGCACCAGGTCGGCGCGCTGCATCGCCTGCAGCGCCTTCAGCGTCAGCAGGTCCGGATCGCCCGGCCCGGCGCCGACGATCAGAACGCGGCCCGTCATCGGCGCCCGGGCGGCGCGGCCGTTCAGCAGTTTCAATGTACGCTCGCGCGCGCGGGCCTCGTCGCCCGCCAGCACGTCGGCGGCGGCCGGGCTCTCGAAGAAGTTGTCCCAGAAGCGCTTGCGCCCTTCGCCGGTCGGGACCATCGCCTTGACCGCGTCGCGGAAGCCGTCGGCGAAGCGGGCCAGCCGGCCGAGCCCCGCCGGCAGCACGCTTTCCACCGCCGCGCGCACCCGCCGCGCCAGCACCGGCGAGGCGCCGCCCGAGGAGATGCCGATCACGATCGGGCTGCGGTCGACGATCGCCGGGAAGATGAAGTCGCACTGCGCCGGCCGATCGACCGCGTTGACGGGCACGCGGGCCGCCTTCAGGACGGATATCGCCGCCAGCGCATCGATCTCGTCCTCGACCGCGACGATCGCCAGCATCGCGTCGGCGGCGTCGCGCGCACAGACGGGTCGGTCGACGGGCTCGACTGTGCCGGCTTCGATCGCGGCCGCGACCTCGCGGTGCAGCGCCTCGCCCGTCGGGAAGAGGCGCACCCGCGCGCCGGCGCGTTGCAGGAAGCGCAACTTGCGCGCGGCCGTCTCGCCGCCGCCGATCAATAGCGCCGTGCGGCCCGTGAGCTTCCAGAATGCGGGCAGGACGTCCATGGTCCGGTCCTTCGCAAGGCGTGGGCGTTAATTCCCGCGCAAAAGAGTGTGCAATTCAGGTTTGCGCTAAAATATGTGTAGAATAATCATTTGTCCAGAGTTCACTGTGAAAATTACCGTGAGCGTGGCCTGATACCACGCGGCGGCACGGCGATTGCATCGCATCCGGGTGGGAGGCAGAAAACCATGAAACTGACGAGCATCCTTTCTCCGTTGGGCGCGCCCGGTATGGGCGCCCCCGGCACGAATTCCGAGAGCGCCGGCCTGGGCCGCATGGCCCCGGTGCGCCGGTCGCGACCGGCGTTGCAGGCGATGATGATGGAGCGGCTGCCGGATCCGCCACCGCTCGATCGGGTCAAGGACGTGGTCGACATCAGCCAGGAGGCGAGCTTCGTGCTGGCCGCCTCGCAATACGATCCGCACCATATGGCGCCGAATGAGCTCTATGAGATGGCCGGCATGCTGCGCCAGGCCGGCGCCATCGGGGCGGCGGACTACGCGCTTCTGTTGAGGGGGCCGCAGGGCGACGGCTACCGCCTGGCCGATCCCGAGGCGCCGCGCGACATGATCGCCGACTGGCAGATGCGGCTCGCCTCGCACATGGACCGGCCGAACCTGGGCGCGATCGGCGCGGACACCCGTGCGCTCAACGTCCTCGGCCGCGTCGCCGCCGCGCGCGAGCAGTTCTGACGACCCGCCGACGGCGTCGGCTGGCCCCTCGTGAAACCCCTTGCCCGCCCCATCCCGCGATCCTAGCGTGAAGGGGCGTGGTGCCGAATTGTTTGTGTACGAACAATCTGGCATGATGAAAGCCGCCGGGTGGAGTGATCTCGATCAAGGGCCGAACCACCGGTCCGCGCTTGGATGAGGTCGGACGCCGTCGCGGCACCACACGGGCCGGTTCGCGAGGATGGAAGTCGATCGCATGAAGGGTTCAGCCGAGGGCCGCATGGAACGGGATGCGGCCGGCACCGAGCGCGAGGCGCTGGAACACGCCGTCGTACGGTTCGCCGGCGACAGCGGCGATGGGATGCAGTTGACGGGCGGGCAGTTCACGCTCGCCTCCGCGGCCGCCGGAAACGACCTCGCCACCTTCCCGGACTTCCCGGCCGAGATCCGCGCGCCGGTCGGCACCACCTTCGGCGTCAGCGCCTTCCAGATCAATTTCGGCGCGCGGCGCATCCGCACGGCGGGCGACGCGCTGGATGCGCTGGTCGCGATGAACCCGGCCGCGCTCAAGACCAATGTCGCCGACTTGAAGCCGGGCGGCCTCCTGATCCTCGATACCGGCAGCTTCACCAAGCGCAATCTGGAGAAGGCGGGCTACGCGGACGACCCGCGCGAAGGCCGCGACCTCTCGGCCTCTCGGGTGCTGGAGATCGACATCTCCAAGCTGACCATGGAGGCGGTGAAGGAGATCGACGTCTCCAAGAAGGAGGGGTTGCGCGCCAAGAACATGTGGGCGCTCGGCCTCGTGCTCTGGCTCTACGGGCGGGAGCGGGCGCTGACCGTCGATTGGCTCGGCACGAAATTCAAGGACAAGCCGGAAATCCTGGCGGCGAACCTCGCCGCATTGAACGCCGGCCACGCCTATGCCGAGACGGCGGAACTGCCGTCGGGCGTGCACGCCTACGCGGTGGCGCCGGCCGACCTGCCGCCCGGCCTCTACCGCAACGTGACGGGCGCGGAGGCGCTGGCCTGGGGGCTGATGGCGGCGGCCGAGCTCGCCGACCTGCCGATGGTGTTCTGCAGCTATCCGATCACGCCGGCCTCGCAGTTGCTGCACGCGCTCGCCAAGCTCAACGGCCACGATGTCACCACCTTCCAGGCGGAGGACGAGATCGCCGCCGCCGTCGCCGCCATCGGGGCGAGCTATGCCGGGCGGCTCGGCGTCACCTCCAGCTCGGGGCCGGGCATCGCGCTCAAGACGGAAGCGATCGGGCTCGCCATCATGGCGGAACTGCCGCTCGTCGTCGTCAATTCGCAGCGCGGCGGCCCTTCGACGGGCCTGCCGACCAAGACCGAGCAGTCGGACCTGTTCCAGGCGGTCTGGGGTCGCAATGCGGACGCGCCGATGCCCGTCGTCGCCGCGCGCAGTCCGGGCGATTGCTTCGAGGTGGCGATCGAGGCGGCGCGCATCGCGGTCGAGACGCGCAGCCCCGTCATGCTGCTGACCGACGGCTATCTGCAGAACGCGTCGGAGCCCTGGCGCATCCCAACGCTCGCCGACCATCCGGCGATCGACGCCGATTTCCGGACCGATCCGGAAGGGTTCGAGCCCTATGCCCGCGATCCCGAGACGCTGGCGCGGCCCTGGGCGGTGCCCGGCACGCCGGGGCTGATGCACCGCATCGGCGGAATCGAGAAGCAGGCCGGCAGCGGCAACATCTCCTACGATCCGGAGAACCACCAGGCGATGACGCTGGCCCGGGCCGAGAAGGTCGCCCGCGTCGCCGACCGGCTGCCCGAGCAGACGGTCGATCAGGGCGGCGACAGCGGACCGCTCGCCATCGTCGGCTGGGGCTCGACCTACGGGCCGATCAGCCGCGCCGTCACCACCATGCGCGCGGCCGGCTTCGACGTGGCCCATATCCATCTGCGCCAGATCTGGCCGCTACCGCGCAATCTCGACGCGCTGCTCGGCCGCTTCGATCGCGTGCTGGTGCCCGAGATGAACAATGGCCAGCTGGTGAAGCTGTTGCGCGCCGAGCTGCTGGTCGATGCGGAGAGCCTGCCCAAGACGACCGGCAAGCCCTTCAAGATCGCCGAGATCGAGGAGGCGATCCGCGCCCGCCTCGCCGGGCCGGAACTCAAGGAGGCGTCGGCATGACCGATCAGCGCCCGCCAGAGAAGCTGACCGCGAAGGATTTCGCCAGCGATCAGGAGGTACGCTGGTGCCCCGGCTGCGGCGACTACGCCATCCTGAAGGGCGTGCAGAAGACGCTCGCCGACATCGAGGCCGACCCGGCCAACACGGTCTTCATCTCCGGCATCGGCTGTGCGGCGCGCTTCCCCTACTACATCGAGACCTACGGCTTCCACACGATCCATGGGCGCGCGGCCGCGCTGGCGACGGGGGCGAAGCTCGCCAATCCCGATCTCGACGTCTGGATCGTCGGCGGGGACGGGGATTCGCTCTCGATCGGCGGCAATCACCTGATGCACCTGCTGCGGCGCAACCTCGATTGCCAGTATCTGCTCTTCAACAACGAGATCTACGGCCTGACCAAGGGGCAGTATTCGCCGACCAGCCACGCCGGCACGCGCTCGCCGTCGACGCCGTTCGGCTCGCTCGACCAGCCGGTCAGCGCGGCGCGCTTCGCGCTCGGCGCCAATGCGACCTTCGTCGCCCGCACCGGCGACGTCATGCAGGCCCATCTGGTCGAGATGCTGAAACGCGCCCACGGTCACAAGGGCACCGGCTTCGTCGAGATCCTGCAGAACTGCATCGTCTATAACGATCACGTCTTCGGCCACATCATGGACAAGGAGGTCCAGGCCGACGCGCAGATCCATCTCGCGCACGGCGCGCCGATGCTCTTCGGGCCGGACGGCAAGAAGGGCCTCCGCCTGAAGCCCGGCAAACTCGCGCTGGAGGCGGTGACGCTGGGCGAGGCCGGGATCACCGAGGCCGACATCCTGGTCCATGACGAGACCGACGCCACCATGGCCTTCCTGCTGGCCGCGATGGAGCCGCCGGCGCTGCCGGTCGCGATGGGCGTGCTCTACGCCGCCGAGACCGGGGCGGAGGATACCTATGACGGCGCCATGCGCGCCTTTCGCGCGCGGCGGATCGAGCAGACGGGCGGCGCGCATACCGACCTCGACGCCGTGATGCGCCAGGGGCATACCTGGACCGTCAGCTGAGCTTGTCCCCGACGGCACGGATCCAGGCTGGTCGCGCGGCGGCCGTGCCCCCATATCGCTGATGGCGGCGGTGCCATTCGCCGCCGGGAGCATGCGTCATGGAACTGAACGCCGACTTCGCCCAACGCGCCGTCGTCCGGCCCGAGGACGGCGAATGGATCGCCTCGCCCAGCGCCGGTGTCGACCGCTGGATGCTCGACCGGCTGGGGGATGAGGTGGCGCGCGCCACCTCTCTCGTGCGCTATGCGGCCGGCAGCCGCTTTCCGCGCCATACCCACGGTGGGGGCGAGGAGTATCTGGTGCTCGACGGCACCTTCTCGGACGAGAGCGGCGATCACGGCCCCGGCACCTATGTCCGCAACCCTGTCGGCACCGGACACGCGCCCTTCACCGATCCGGGCGCCACGATCCTGGTGAAGCTCTGGCAGTTCCAGGCCGGCGACGACCGGCCCGTCACGATCGATACGGGCACGGGCGAATTCCAGCCGACCGGCCGGCCCGGCGTCAGCAAGCTGCCCCTGCATGAATTCGGCACCGAGAAGGTCGCCCTTTTGCATTTCGAGGCCGGCACCGAGGTGCCGCCGCACGACCACCAGGGCGGCGAGGAGATCTACGTCATCGACGGCGACCTCGCCGACGAGCACGGCACCTACCCGGCCGGCACCTGGCTGCGCAATCCCGACGGCAGCCGGCACGGCCATCGCAGCGACGGCGGCTGCCTGCTCTACGTGAAAAGCGGTCATCTGACGCCGGGCGCCCCGGAATTGACGGCGCCCGACGCGCGTTAGGCGGATTCGAGGCCGCGGCCGAAATGGGCGCTCCGCAGGACGGCGACGATCTCGGGCCCTGTCCGCTTTGCGGGCGGCCGATGGTGGCCGGCCCGTCGGTCGACCGGCACCACTGGGTGCCGAAGAAGGTCGGCGGCAGCGACTGGGATTGGCTGCACCGGATCTGCCACAAGAAGCTGCATAGTCTCTATGACGAGAAGACGCTCGCGCGCCGGCTGCCGGACCCCGAAAGCGCGCGGGCGGACCCGGAAATCGCGCGCTTCATTTCTTGGGTGCGCAAACAGCCGGCGGAGGCCGCGGGAGGCCACGACCGGCCGAAAAGCCGGCGGCGCAGGTAGGATCGCGGATCGCGCCGGGCCGGCTCAGCGCCGGCTTACTCCTTCTCGTCCGTCGCCCGCTTCGGGTCGAGGAAATCCTCGAACTTCCGCCGACGGTCGGGCCCGGTATAGTCGCCGACACGGACGAAGGGGCGGGGCGACTCGATGATCGCCTGAAGGCGGCTGTAGACGCCGTGCGCCGTCACCGGCTTCGCCAGGAATTCCGAGACGCCGGCATCGCGCGCCTCCTCGACCCGATGGCGCTCGGTATGGCCGGTCAGCATGATGATCGGCAGGTGGGGGCTGGGGCTGTCGTCGGCGCGGCGGATGCCACGCACGAACTCGATACCGTCCACCGGCTTCATCATCCAGTCGACGATCGCGACGTCGACCGGTTGCTTGCGCAGGATCTCCAGCGCTTGGCCGCCATCCGGCGCCTGCTCGATCTGATCGATCCCGAACGCCTTCAGGATCCCGCGCAGCAGGTGGGTCATGTGCGGATTGTCCTCGACCAGGAGGATGCTCATCTTGCTCAGATCAAGGGTCATCGAACCATTCGCTCTCCCGGCACCCGCACCTCGACCGTCAGCCTAGTGTGAATCCAGTATCGACGCCAAGACTTGCCCGCATCCCGAGCGCGTGCGCTCACGCCGCCTTCACCCGTCCGCGCTTCAGGTCCTTGAGCGCCGCCAGCGCCGCGTTGCGCCCCGGGATGCCGGAGACGCCGCCGCCCGGATGTGCGCCCGACCCGCAGAGATAGAGCCCGGTCAGCGGCATGCGGTGGCGCGCATGGCCGGGCGCGGGGCGCAGGCTGTAGATCTGGTCGAGCGCCAGCTTGCCGTGGAAGATGTCGCCGCCGACCATGTTGAGCCGCCGTTCGATGTCGAGCGGCGAGTGGATCTGCCGCCCGACGATCGCCTGCCGCAGGTTCGGCGCGCGCTCGGCGACCGCGTCGATGATGTGGTCGGCCACCTGCTCGCGCACATCGTCCCATGATTTTCCGTCCGGCAAGTGGCGGCGGAAATGCTGGCAGAACAGGCTCATCACATGGTGCCCCTCGGGTGCCAGCGTGTCGTCGGAAATCGAAGGAAGGCACATCGAGACCACCGGCTTCGCCGACCAGCCGTCGGCGCGCGCGCTGTCGTAGGCCGCCTGCAGATAGTCGAGCGAGGGGCAGATATCGATGGTGTTCTGCATCGCGGCGAGGCCGGTCTCGTCATGCGCGACGGTCTCGAACTTCGGCAGCTCCGAGAGTGCGAGGTTCATCCGGAAGGTCGCGCTCTCCGAGCGCCAATGCTCGATCCGCCGGCGGAAGGCCTCGGGCATCTCCTCCGTCGGCAGCAGGCGGCCGAACAGGATCTGCGGGTGACAATTAGCGGCGACCAGCGGCGCGCGCACTTCCCGCCCGTCGGCCAGCGCCACGCCGCGCACCACGCCTTTGTCGCGGATCACCTCCGCGACCTCGGCGCCGGTCTCGATCGTCACCCCCTTGGCGCGGCAGTATCCCGCCATCGCCTGGGTGATCGCCCCCATGCCGCCCTTGGCGTAGGCCCAGCCGCCGGTGCGGCCGTCGACCTGGCCGAAGGCGTGATGCAGCAGAACATAGGCCGTGCCCTGCTCGTACGGGCCCTGGAAATTGCCGATCACGCCCTCATAGCCGAACAGGCCCTTGATCGGATCGCTCTCGAACCATCGGTCGAGGAAGTCGCCGACCGACATGGTCATCAGCTCGGCCAGCGTCGCCTGGTCCTCGGACGACAACTTGCGCAGTCGGTTGGCGGTCCCCAGCAGCGTCATCAGGTCGGGGAACCCGCCGCCGAAATCGGGCGGCGGCTCGTTCGCGATCGCCCGCACGAGGTCGCCGAAGCGCACCAGCATCGCCTCGAACGCCTCGAAGGCTTCGGCATCGGCCTTGGAGAAGCGGGCGAGCGCCGCCTTCGCGGCCGCCGGATCGCTCGGCAGGTATAGATGGTCGCCCTGCAGGATCTGCAGGCTGCCGCCCGGCCGCTTGATCAGCTCGAGCCCGTGCTCATGGAGCGCGAGATCCTGCATCACCCGGCGGTCGAGCAGGCTGACCAGATAGGAGAAGACGGAGTTGCGGTAGCCCGGGTGGAACTCCTCGGTCAGCGCCGCGCCGCCGATGAAACCGGCGCGCTCCAACACGCGGACCCTGAGCCCCGCGCGCGCCAGATACCCCGCGCAGGCAAGGCCGTTATGGCCCGCCCCGATCACGATCGTATCCGCTTCCTCCGCCGCCATCGCCTTCGCCTCGCCGTTGTCTTGGGTGGTGTCTCGATTTCGCCCGCTGTTCTAGGCCTTGGGCGCGGATCGAGAAAGCCCTCTCCACCGGCGTCGCCCGACGGATCGGGGCGGGCTTGAAAGCAGGCGCGCGGCGGGACACTTCTCTGGTGGATGGAGCGACGGAGGAGCAATCGAATGCCGGACGGCGGCGAGCCGCGCGCAGTCGAGGTGACGGAAAGCCTGGCGGACGTCGACCGCGCGGCATGGGACGCCTGCGCGGGCCCGGAGAATCCTTTCGTCAGCCACGATTTCCTGTCCGCGCTGGAGGAAAGCGGCTCGGTCGCCCCCGACACCGGCTGGTTGCCCCAGCATCTGCTGCTGCGCGACGAGGCAGGCGCGCTCGAAGGGGCGGCGATCTGCTACCTCAAGGGCCACAGCATGGGCGAGTACGTCTTCGACTACGGTTGGGCCAACGCCTATGAGCGCGCTGGCGGGCGCTACTATCCGAAGCTGCTTTCCGCCATTCCCTTCACGCCGGTGACCGGCCCGCGGCTCTTGACCCGCGCGGCCGCCGACCCGGAGGCGACGGCGCACATGCTGGCCGCCGGTCTCGTCGAACTGACGGATCGGCACGGCGTCTCCAGCCTGCATGTCAATTTCCTGCCCGATGACCAGGCCGAGCTTCTGGGCGAGCACGGCTTCCTGATCCGCAGCGGCCACCAGTACCATTGGCGCAATGACGGCTATGGAAGCTTCGAGGATTTTCTCGGCGCCCTCTCCTCGCGCAAGCGCAAGGCGATCCGAAAGGAGCGCCGCCAGGTGGCGGATGCCGGCATCCGGATCGAGACGCTGACCGGCGAGACGCTGAAGCCCGAGCATTGGGACGTCTTCTACCGCTTCTACGTCGATACCTACGACCGCAAATGGGGCGATCCGTACCTGACGCGCGCCTTCTTCGACCTGCTGCAGGAACGGATGGCCGACCGGGTCGTGCTGGTGATGGCCTATGACGGGTCGCGGCCGATCGCGGGCGCCTTGAACCTGAAGGGCACGGACGCGCTGTTCGGCCGCAACTGGGGCTGCGTCGGGGAGTACAAGTTCCTGCATTTCGAGCTGTGCTACTATCAGGCGATCGACTTCGCGATCGCGCACGGACTCGGCCGGGTCGAAGCCGGCACCCAGGGCGAACACAAGATCCAGCGCGGCTACCTGCCGGTCGAGACGCGCTCGGCGCATCTGTTGCCGAATCCCTCCTTCCGCGACGCGGTCGCGCGGTTCCTGGCCGAGGAACGCCGCCAGGAGGAGCAGATCCGCGCCATGCTTCAGGAGCATTCCCCCTACCGACGGGAATAGCCGGCGCCCGCCCATAGCTCGCTTGTTGCCGGTGGAAGCCCTCTTGCGGTACAAGATTTCGGGGCCTTCCCGGGGCGGGGAGATTTATCGGATGGGAATCGGTGAGAGGACCGCGATCGCGCTTTACGATCCGGCGGGGGACTCGAGCGCGGAAATCTGCGCGTTGCTCGCGCCCTTCGGGTACGACGTGCAGGCGGTTCGCGATGGGGCGGCGCTGGTCGAGACGGTGCGGGAGACCGGGCCGAGCCACATCCTGGTGCGTCTCAAGGGCAACGACGATCATGCGGGGGAGCTGAAGGCGCTCGCCACGGCAAAGGTCGCGGGCGATCGCGGGCCGGCGCTGGTCTTCATCGCCGACGACGCCTCGGTGCGCGCGCGCCTCGCCGCGGTGCGGGCCGGCGCGGAAGCCTATCTGACCCCGCCGCTCAACGCCCTGACATTGGTCGATCGGCTGGAGGGGCTGAAGCGCAACGGCCGCGGCGCGCCCTACCGGGTGATGATCGTCGACGACGACGCGGTGATGGCCCGCTACTACAAGGCGATCCTCAGCTCCGCCGGCATGACCGTCATGGTGCTGACCGAGCCGCTGAAGGTGATCCAGCACCTCGCCGATTTCCGTCCCGAGCTGATCCTGATGGACCACTACATGCCGGAGGTTCAGGGCCGCGAGCTGGCCGCCGTGATCCGCCAGGAGGCCGCCTTCGATTCCATTCCGATCGTCTTCCTCTCGGCCGAGGACGACACCGGCACCCAGCAGCGGGTGATGGGCATCGGGGGGGATGATTTCCTCAACAAGTCGATCCAGCCCGAGCATCTGTTGAGCGCGATCGAGACGCGGGCGCGGCGCTTCCGGGCGCTGCGCGCCACCATGCTGCGCGACAGCCTGACCGGCCTTCTCAACCACACCGCGACGAAGGAGCAGCTCGCCGTCGATATCGCGCGCATGGCGCGGGCCTCGAGGCCGCTCAGCCTCTGTCTGCTCGATCTCGACCATTTCAAGCAGGTGAACGACAGCTACGGCCACCCGGCGGGGGACCGGGTGCTGCGTGCGCTCGCTCATCTGCTGAAGCAGCGTTTGCGCGTCTCCGACGTGATCGGCCGTTACGGCGGCGAGGAGTTCGCGATCGCGCTCCCCGATACACCGGTCGAGGACGCCGCGCGCGTCTTCAACGAGATCCGCGAGAGCTTCGCCGCCATGCCGCAGCTGCATGAGGATGGCAGTTTCCAGGTCACCTTCTCCGCCGGGCTCGCCGCCTATCCGCAGGCGGCCGATCCGGCGCGGCTGACCGATGCCGCGGACAAGGCGCTCTACAAGGCCAAGGCGGCCGGCCGGAACCGGGTGGTGCTCGCCGGCGTCGCGGAGTACGAATCCGTGGGCGGCGCGGCGAAAGGCGTGCTCGCCGGCTAGGCTTTGCGGGACACGGTTCGCCCGGGTTGGAGACGCTATGAGCAATCCTGTCGCGGCCGGACGGCGGCCCGTCGCCCTGCGGCGTAGCTGGCTTTTTGCCGGCGGGGCGGAGGAGGCGGGCTTGCGTAAGCGCGCCACCGCGTCCGTCGACGTGCCGATCCATGAGCTGGAGGATTTCACGACGCCGGCCCAGCGGCCGGCCGCGCGGGCGCTGATCCCGGCGCTGATGCGGGCCTGGCGCGACGGCGGCCGGGTCGCGGCGGTGCGCATCAACCCGCTGGAGACGGCGGACGGCCCCAAGGATCTCGCCGCCTGCTTCGCGGACCCGGCGCGTGGGGTGCCGGACGCGATCCTGATGCCCAAGGTGGCGGTCCCGGCGCAGATCGACCGGCTCGACGCGGAAGTGACGCGGCTCGAGGCGGCGGCCGGCCTGCCCGAGGGATCTGTCGAGCTGGTGCCGAACATCGAGGGCGCGCGGGGATTGATGCACACCTACGCGATCGCCACCGCGAGCCCCCGCGTCACCGCCTGCCTGGTGGCGAGCGAGGATATGGCCGCCGATCTCGGCGCGGAGCGCGGCCGCGACGGGCGGGAGCTTTCCTATGTGCGCGAACGTTTCCACCTGGAGTGCCGGGCGGCCGGGGTGATTTCCATCGACTGCCCCTACACCTTCACCGATATCGAGGGGCTGGAGGCCGAGACCCGGGACGCGCGGCGCCTCGGCATGACGGCGAAATCCTGCATCCGGGTCGATCATGCGGAGCGCATCAACACCGTGCTGACGCCCGACGCGGAGGCCGTGGCCCACGCGCGCCGCGTGATCGCGGTCTTCGAGGAGGCGCAGGCGAAGGGTCTCGGGACGGTCGAGCTCGACGGCGTCAATCTGGAGCTGCCGATCGTGCTCAATGCGCGCCGGCTGGTCGAACGCGCGGACGCCTTCGCGGCCTACGCCTGATCGGTCCACTTTAGCGCGAGCGTTCCCGCAGTTCCTTGCGCATGATCTTGCCGGTCGCGGTCATCGGCAGGCTGTCGGTGAATTCCACGATCCGTGGATATTCGTGCGCGGCCAGCTTCGTCTTCACGTGCGCCTGGATCTCCTCGGCCAGCGCGTCGGAGGGCGCGTGCCCCTCGGCCGGCACGATGAAGGCCTTGATCGCCTGCGTGCGCACCGGGTCGGGCACGCCGACGACGGCGGCCATGGTGACCGCCGGATGGGCCATCAGGCAATCCTCGATCTCGCCCGGACCGACGCGATAGCCGGCCGTCGTGATCACGTCGTCGTTGCGGCCGACATACCAGAAATAGCCGTCGGCATCCCGTCGCCCGGTGTCGCCGGTCACCAGCCAGTCGCCCGCGAACTTCTCGCGCGTCGCCTCGTCGTTCTCCCAATATCCCAGGAACATCACCGGGTCGGGCGCCTTGACGGCGATATTGCCTTCCTCGCCATCCGGCAGCTCGTTGCCCTGATCGTCGACGATGCCGACCCGGTGGCCGGGCACGGCGCGGCCCATCGAGCCGGCGCGCACCTCCATCAGGCTCGCGCAGTTGGACAGCACGAGATTGCATTCGGTCTGGCCGTAGAACTCGTTGATGGTGACGCCGAAGGTCTCCTGCCCCCAGGCCAGCAGCTCCTCGCCCAGCGTCTCGCCGCCGCTGCCGATCGAGCGCATGGCATGGCCGAAGCGTTTCGGATCCTTCACCTGACGCATCAGCTTCAAGGCCGTCGGCGGCATGAAGGCGTTGCGCACGCCGAAATCCGCCATGATGCGGAAGCTGTCCTCGGGGTCGAACTTGCCCGCGCGATAGGCCAGCACGGGGACCCCGTGATGCAGGCTCGGCAGCAGCACGTCGATCAGCCCGCCGATCCAGGCCCAGTCGGCCGGCGTCCAGAACAGGTCGCCCTGCTGGGGGAAGAACTCCTGCGGCAGCTCCACCCCCGGCAAATGGCCGAGCAGCACCCGGTGCCCGTGCAGCGCCCCCTTGGGCGGGCCGGTGGTGCCGGAGGTGAAGATGATGATCGCCGGATCGTCCGGCCCGGTGTCGACCGCCTGGAAGCGGTCGGAGGCGGCGTCGAGCCCGGCATGGAGATCCTCGGCCGCTTCGCCCGGACCGTCGACCGAGAGCACCAGCGAAAGCTCGGGCAGACGGTCGCGGATCGCCGCGATCTTGGGCAGGCTGGCCGCATCCGTCACCAGCGCCTTCGCCCCGCAGGTCTTGAGGCGGTATTCCAGCGCCTCCTCCCCGAACAGCGTGAAGAGCGGCACCGCCACCATGCCCGCCTTGTAGGCGCCGAGATGCGCGAAGGCGGTCTCCGGCGCCTGCGGCAGCAGCACGCCCACCCGGTCGCCGCGCGCGAGCCCTTTCGCCGTCAGCAGGTTCGCCATGCGGTTGGATTGTCGGGAGAGGTCGCCGAAGCTGTAGCGCGTGACGGCACCGTCCGGCGCCCGATAGATCAGGGCCGGCTTCTCGGGCGGGTGCCTGTCCGAGCAGTCGACCCCGATATTGTAGCGCTCGGGGATCGGCCAGCGGAATCCGTCATAGAGGCGGCGGTAATCCTCCGCGCGACTGAGCATGGGGCGGCCTCCCGTTTCCCTTCTTGCGTTGCGGCAGATTGCGCCAGCATCCGGCGCCGCTTGCAAGCGGGGAAGGGGCAGCTTGCAAGCGGGGAAGGGGCAGCCGGCCTCAGCCGAAGCCGTTGTCCGCCAGCCACTGGGCCACCGCTCCGGCGCTTACATGCGCTTCCCGGCCCAGCATCATCCCATGGCCGATATCGGGCAGGATCTTCGCCGGGCTGCCCAGCGCGCGGCCGGTCGCCCGCACATAGGCCGGCGGGATCAACGCGTCCTTCTCCGCGCCCAGCACCTGCATCGGCAGTGCCCCGCGCAGCGCCGCCGGCGCGACCCGGACCGACCCGTGCAGCTCCATGACCGCACGCTGGCTCTCGCCGGTCATCCGGGAGTAGTAGAGATCCGCCATGCCGTGCGGCGTATCCGGGGTGAAGAGCGCCTGTTTCAGCGTCTCCACGCCCGCCGCCTGCGGATGGCCGGACTGGACGAGGCCGATCCCGTAGAACAGCGAGGGCTGGAAGGCCATCATGCTGAGGCTCGGCCCCATCAGGCCGCCGGGCGGGACGGTCGCCATCAGCACGAGCCCGGAGGCGCGCGCGACCCCGTGCTGCTCGAGATAGCGCATCGCCACGAACCCGCCCATGGAATGGCCGATCAGGATGGGAGGATGCTGGAAATCCTCCAGCACGGAGGCGAGGTCGCGGACATAGTCCTCGATCCCGAAACCGTTGAGCGAGTCGCGCCCGCCGCTCTCGCCATGGCCGCGGAAGGAGAAGGCGGTGCTGTCCCAACCCTGGCTCGCGAAGCCGGGCAGGAAACTCTCCGCCCAGCACCAGGCGCCGGCGAAGGCGCCGTGCAGGAACAAGAGCGGCACCTCGCGCCGCTCCACCCCTTCCGGCGGGCGCGCGCGCAGAATCTCCAACCCGATCCGCCCCCCACCCTCGGGCATCAGAAGGTCGCTTCCAGCTCGTCGATGAAGCGCTCGATCACGCCGAGGCCCTTCTGCCAGAAGCCCGGGTCGGAGGCGTCGAGGCCGAAAGGCGCCAGCAGGTCCTTGTGGCGCAGCGTGCCGCCGGCCGCCAGCATCTCCAGGTACTTCTTCTGGAATTCCGGATGGCCGCCCTCATAGAGCGCGTAGAGCGAATTCACCAGGCAATCCCCGAACGCGTACGCGTACACGTAGAAGGGCGAATGGACGAAATGCGGGATGTACGCCCAGAAGTTTCGGTACTCCTCGTGGAATCGGAAGGTGTCGCCCAGGCTCTCGACCGAGCAGTCGAGCCAGATCTCGCCGATCCGCTCGGCCGTCAGCTCGCCCTCGCGGCGCTCGTCATGGACCCGGCGCTCGAACTCGAAGAAGGCGATCTGGCGCACGACCGTGTTGATCATGTCCTCGATCTTGTGGGCCAGCAGCGCGCGCCGGCGCACCGGGTCCTCGGTCGCGGCCAGCATCGACTGGAAGGTCAACATCTCGCCGAAGACGGAGGCCGTCTCCGCCAGCGTCAGCGGGGTGTCGGCCATCAGCAGCCCCTGGTCCGCCGCCAGCACCTGGTGGACGCCGTGCCCAAGCTCGTGCGCGAGCGTCATGACGTCCCGCGCCTTGCCCTTGAAATTGAGCAGCAGATAGGGGTGTGCGCTCGGAACCGTCGGGTGCGCGAAGGCGCCGCCCGACTTGCCGGCGCGCGGCGGCGCGTCGATCCAGCCATGCTCGAAGAATCGCGCGCCGACATCGGCCATCCTGGGGTCGAACCGGCGATAGGCGTTGAGTACGGTGTCGCGCGCCTCGTCCCAGCCGATCTCGCGGTCGTCGTCTTGCGGCGGCGGGGCGAGCCGATCCCAATAGTCGAGCGTCTCGGCGCCCATCCAGCGCGCCTTCAGCTTGTAGTAGCGGTGCGAGATGCGCGGATAGGCCTCGCGCACGGAGCCGACCAGCGCGTCCACCACCTCGTCCTCGACGAAGTTGGCGAGGTTGCGGCTGGAGACCGGCCGCGGGAAGCCGCGCCAGCGATCCTCGACCTCCTTGTCCTTGGCGAGCGTGTTGGTGATCAGCCCGAACATCTGGACGTGCTCGCCGAGCGTCCGGCCGAGCGACTGCGCCGCGTCGCGGCGTACGCTGGCGTCGCGGTCGCTCATCAGATGCAGGATCTCGGTGTTGGTCAGCTGCTCGCCGCGATAGGGGAAACGCAGGCCGGCCAGCTGCTCGTCGAAGAGGCGCACCCAGGCGGCGCGGCCGGCGACCGCCTTCTCGTGCAACAGCTTCTCGATCTCGTCGTCGAGCTGGTAATCCTTGAAGGCGCGCAGGTCGCGCAGCCACGGCCGGTAGTGCGCCAGCGCCTCGCTCGCCGCCAGCTTCTCCTCCAGCGCCGCGTCGTCGAGGCGCCGCAGCTCGAGCTCGAAGAACAGCAGGATCGAGGAGATGTCGGTGACCCGCTCCTGCGCGTTCTGATAAAACTGGCCGATCTTCGGATCGGAGACGTTGCCCGCATGCCGCAGGCTGGCGAAGCTCATGATCCGCCCTAGAATCTCTTCTACGCGCTCGTACTCGGCGATCGCGCCCGCCAGCGCGTTGCCGTCGAGTTCGGCGAGCTTGCCGGCATGGGCTTCCGCGAAGCGTGTGGCGTCCTTTTCCGCGGTATCGAAGTCGCGCGCGATCTCGGGCGAGTCGACACCCGGATAGAGATCGTCCAAATTCCAGAGCGGCAGGCCGTCGTCGTCTTTTTTGACGGCTTCCGCCGCGGCGGCGGTGTCGGGCATGGTCGCTATTCTCCTGTCGCTGACGGGAGGCAATATGGGGAAGCGTTGCGGCGCGGGCAATCCGCGAGGGGACGCCGGCCCGAAAAACAAGACGCTGACAGGGACAGTCGGGAACGCACAACATGATCGATTACGGGCAACTGCGGACCTTGCCGCAGCTTTTTTTCGACCAAGCCGATGCCTATGGCGACGCCTCCTATCTGTTCGCGAAACGCGGCGGGGAATGGCATGGCCAGAGCTGGCGCGAGGTCGCGTCGCGGGTGGCCGGCCTCGCCGCCGGGCTTGAGGCGGTGGGCGTCACCGCCGGCACACGCGTCGCGCTGATCTCCGAGAACCGACCGGACTGGACGGTCGCCGACCTCGCCATCATGGTGGCGCAGGGCATCACGGTGCCGGCCTACACCACCAACACGATCGACAACCACGTCCATGTGTTGAGCGATTCCGGCGCCTCGATCGCCATTGTCTCGAACGCGAGCCTGGCGCAGCGCCTGCTGCCGGCCTGCGAGACGGTCGGGATCGAGACCGTCATCGCCATGGAGCCGCTGGGCGAGGCGGTCCCCGACGGGATCGCGGTGCACGACTTCGAGGCCTTGATCGAGGGTCATGCCGGCGAGGCCGCGATGGCCCGCGCGCGGGAGCGGGCACTCGCCCCGAAGCGCGAGGACATGGCCTGCATCATCTACACGTCCGGCACCGGCGGCGCGCCGACGGGCGTGATGCTGAGCCACGGCAACATGATCTGCAACGTGATGGGCGCCGACCATTTCCTGCGCGGCCTGCCCGGGCTCAAGGAGGGGGAAGAGGTCTTCCTCTCCTTCCTGCCGCTGAGCCATTCCTACGAGCACACGGTGGGCCAGTTCATCCCGATGGCGATCGGCGCGAAGGTCTATCACGCCGAGGGGCTCGACAAGCTGATCCAGAACATCGCCGAGGTGCGTCCGACGATCATGACCGCGGTGCCGCGGCTCTACGAGTCGATCCGCGGCCGCATCCTGCACGGGGCCGCCCAGGCCGGGGGCATGAAGGAGAAGCTCCTGCACAAGGCGGCCGATATCGGCGCCCGGCGCTATGACGACCCGGCGAGCCTCGGCCTCGGCGACCGGTTGATCGACCCGCTTCTGAACAAGCTCGTGCGCCGCAAGGTGCGCGAGCGGTTCGGCGGGCGCCTGAAGGCCTTCGTCTCGGGCGGCGCGCCGCTCAATCCGGACGTTGGGAAGTTCTTCATCGCGCTGGGGATGCAGGTGCTGCAGGGCTACGGCCAGACGGAATCGGCGCCCGTCGTCTCGGTCAACCTGCCGGAGCGGAACAAGCTCGACACAGTCGGCCCGCCGCTCAAGGGCGTGGAGGTGAAGATCGCGGAGGATGGCGAGATCCTGGTGCGCGGTGAGCTCGTCATGCTCGGCTACTGGAACCAGCCGGAGAAGACGGCCGAGACGGTCAAGGATGGCTGGCTCCACACCGGCGATATCGGCGAGCTGGACGCGGACGGCTATCTCAAGATCACCGACCGCAAGAAAGACATCATCGTCAATTCCGGCGGCGACAACATCTCGCCGCAGCGGGTGGAGGGCGTGCTCTGCCTGCAGCCGGAGGTCGGCCAGGCCATGGTCTATGGCGACAAGCGCCCGCATCTGGTGGCGCTGGTCGTGCCCGAGCCCGAATGGCTCAAGGGCTGGGCCAAGGAGCAAGGCAAGCCGGGCCAGGATCTCGCCGCCCTCAGGGACGATCCGGACCTGCACAAGATGCTGATGGCGGCCGTCGACCGGTCGAACATGGAATTGTCGGTGATCGAGAAGGTGCGCCGCATCGTGCTTCCCGATGAGCCGTTCACCATCGACAACGCGATGCTGACCCCGTCGATGAAGATCCGCCGACACGTCATCAAGCAGGTCTTTCATGATCGATTGGAGGGACTTTACGGCCGCTGAGACACGCATCCCTTGCGCGGCCGGACCGGTTTTTGAGACACTTAGGTAAAAGTACGTCTCGGGAACCGGGGACCCGATGGGGGAGAGCGAGCGTGAGGTTCTGGACACCGTCCAGTCGCTGTACGACGCGGCGCTGGGTCATGCGGAGTGGTCGGATGCGCTCGGCCAGCTGACCGACTGCCTGGGCGGAAACGGCTACAATCTCTTCGTGCTCGACCATCGGTCGATGACGATCCCCTTCTCGGTCAGCGTCGGCATCCCGCCCGAGCTGCTGGCGGAGTATGGCGCCGAATACGCCCAGATCGATCCCGGTCTCGCCTACTACAATCGCAATCCGGTTCGGCCCTTCTACTACACCTACCTGCACTCCAGCGAAGCGGAGATCCGCCGTCACCCCTATTACGACTTCCTGGAGCGCAGGGGCGGCGATCCCTACTATCTGGCCTATACATTCGATCTCGGCGAGGATCGCTCGGCGATCGCGACGCTGCAATTCTCCCGCGCGCAGGGTCATGCCGAGCGGGAGGATTTCCGCCGCATGGAACTGTTTCGCCCGCACATCCGGAATTGCGTGCGAATCCAGTCGCTGTTCCAGGACATGGATCTCGACCGACAGGCCGCGCAGGACGCGCTGAACCTGTTGCCGGTCGCGGTCTTCCTGCAGGACCGAACCGGTCGGATCTCGTTTGAGAACGAGGCCGCGCAGGCGATGCTGGGTGCGGGCGACGGCCTGACCCTGCGCGCGGGCCAGCTCGAATTCGCCTGTCCCAAGGCGGATGCCGGCTACCGAAAGGCGCTGGCCGCCTGGGCGCGGGGCGATGCCGGGTCGGCCGATCCGCCACCCGCCGCGATCCGGGTGAGCCGCCCCTCGGGCCGCGCCGACTACGTGGTCCAGCTGCTGCCGCTCAAGGGGCGCCATCCCTGGATCGCGGGGGGCAGCTGCGCCTATGTCACCCTCGTCTCCGACCCGGGCCGCGGCGTGCGGCTCGCGGGCATGGAGCTACAGGCGCTCTTCGGCCTCACCGCCACCGAGGCCCAGGTCGCGACGCTGCTGGCGCACGGTCAGCAGCCGGCCGCGGTCGTCTCCCGGCTTGGCATCACCCGGAACACGCTGAACACCCACCGCAAGCGCATCTTCGAGAAATTGGGCGTCTCCAGCCAGGCCGAGCTGGCCCGTTTCCTGATCGCCCTCTGAGGCGGTTCCCGGCCCGATCGTCACCCCATGGGGTGATGCGCGGCGCGGCCTCTCTCGGGAACTCTTCCCTCCTGACATGACCACATCGGACAGGAGGATTCCATGCCGTGGAGACTGATTTCGAGGGGGCTCGCCCTCGCCGCCGCCACAATTTTGTTCGCGGCCTGCCAGACGGCGGGCCCCGAGGAAATGCCGGTCTCGGGCGATCTGCCGGTGATCGAGGCGCCGGCGGAGTATCCGGAAGGCACGGTCATCCACGCGATCGTCGATGGCGAGCGGAGCACGCAGGAGCTGATCGCGAAGGAGGGCACCCGGGAGACCTGGCGCCGCGACGATGGCTGCACTTTTACCCGTGACAGCCGGTACGACCGCGTCTTCAGCCCGGCCGTCTCGTGGCAGGACTGCAATTCGACCGGCACGATCCGGATCCGGGAGAAGGAGGGCGGCCTCTGGCCGATGCAGGTGGGCGTGACGGTCTCCTACGACGCCGTGGGCAACACCCAAGGGGGCGGCAGCAACTGGTCGGCGGACTACGACTGCGAAGTGACCGGGACCGCCCGGATCGAGGTCGCCGCCGGCACCTTGGACACCTACAAGGTGGAATGCCGGACGCCGTGGCGGCGGATGACGTCCTACGTCGCGCCGGGGCTGCGCCAGACCGTTTATTTCCGGCAGGCGCCGACGCGCGCCAACTCGAACTCGCCGAACATGACCTGGCAGTTCGTGCGCGTGGAAACCCCGCCGTCGAGCTGACGGCTTCGCCAAGCGGCTTCGGCGGGAAGGGCCGGCCTGCGGGTCGGCCCTTTCCGTTTTCGGGCCATGGGCGTCGACCGGACGCCGGGTTGCTTCATTTCAAGCGTTGCCCTATCCGCGCACGCTCGTTAAAACGCCGCCGGTTTCCAGGGATCGAAACGGATAATCCGAAGGATCGAGCGACAAGAGGGAGCGCCAGACCATGCGCGTCTATTACGACCGCGACGCGGACGTCAATCTGATCAAGTCGAAGAAGGTTCTGATCGTCGGCTATGGCAGCCAGGGCCACGCCCACGCCGCCAATCTGCGCGACAGCGGCGTGAAGGACGTGCGGGTCGCCCTGCGCGAGGGGTCCTCGACCCGCAAGAAGGCGGAAGATGCCGGTTTCACCTGCATGACGCCGGCCGAGGGCGCCAAGTGGGCCGACGTCGTCATGATGCTGACGCCGGACGAGCTGCAGGGCGACATCTACAAGGATGATCTGGCCGCGAACATGAAGGAGGGCGCGGCGATCGCCTTCGCCCACGGCCTCAACATCCATTTCAACCTGATCGAGCCGCGGGCCGACTTGGACGTCTTCATGGTGGCGCCGAAGGGCCCCGGCCACACGGTGCGCAGCGAGTATCTGCGCGGCGGCGGCGTGCCGACGCTGATCGCGATCCAGCAGGATCCGTCGGGCAACGCGCACGACATCGCGCTGTCCTACGCCTGCGCCAACGGCGGCGGGCGCGCCGGCGTGATCGAGACCAGCTTCCAGGAGGAGGTCGAGACCGACCTGTTCGGCGAGCAGGTGGTGCTCTGCGGCGGCCTGGTAGAGCTGATCCGCGGCGGCTTCGAGACGCTGGTCGAGGCCGGCTACGCGCCGGAGATGGCCTATTTCGAGTGCCTCCACGAGGTGAAGCTGATCGTCGACCTGATCTATGAGGGCGGCATCGCCAACATGAACTACTCGATCTCCAACACGGCCGAGTATGGCGAGTACAAGACCGGCCCGCGCATCATCACCGACGAGACCAAGGCCGAGATGCGCGCCGTGCTGGAGGATATCCAGTCGGGCCGCTTCACCCGCGACTGGATGCTGGAGAACAAGGTCAACCAGACCAGCTTCAAGGCGACCCGCCGGCGCAACGCCGAGCACCCGATCGAGGAGGTCGGCGAGAAGCTGCGCGCCATGATGCCCTGGATCGGCGAGAACAAGCTGGTCGACAAGGAAAAGAACTAAGGCGGACGGCCCATTCGCCGGCCGGTGAGGGGCGCCCCGATCGGGGCGCCCCTTCTTTATGGGGGGCGTTGCGGATATCCTCGCCCCCATGTCGATCGTACTTCGCCCCGCCCGGCCGGAGGAATGCGCCGCGCTGACCGAACTGGTGATGCGCTCCAAGGCGCATTGGGGCTACGACGCGGGCTTCCTGGCCCGCTGCCGGAGGGTACTGACGGTCGATCCGGCGCTGATCGCGCGTCATCCCAACCGGGTCGCGGAAATCGACGGGGCACCGGCGGGGTTCGCCGCCTTCGAAAGTATTGGGGGCGGCGTCGACGTGCTTTTACTTTTCGTCGATCCGCCGGCCATGGGGCGCGGCGTCGGGCGTGCGCTGTTCGCCTGGATCGAGGCGGCTGCGGCCGATTCCGGCGCCTCGGTGATCCGCATCGAGGCCGATCCGGGCGCGGAGCGCTTCTATCTGCGCATGGGGGCGGAAAGAGTCGGCGAGGCCCGATCCGAGGTCGACCCGAATCGGTTGCTTCCGGCGTTGCGAAAGCGGGTGGGCGGGCCGCTGTCCGCGGGCTGAACCCCCGAGATTCGCTGGAAAAAACCGTTGCCGGACCGCATGAATCATCGTACATCCACCAAGGCATCAACGGTCCCATCCTACCGCGCTTCCTGACGCCCTAGAGGCGCCATTTTTTTCGGGCAATATTTGCGTGGTGGGCGGATTGTTTTTGCGGTTAAGTCTTCGTCAATATTTTCTGCGGTACCTTGGTAGACGTGTTGGTTCGAGGTGGACGTGGAAAGCTGGCGTTGGGGCTTGACCGACGGATGCGACGGGTGCACGCGTCCCGGGCCCAGCAAGAGAGACGGCGCCGGCGGACGCGGGACTTTTGGGGGATCATCCTCATGACGGGGAACGCGCAGGAACAGCGTGCGGCGATCCGACCCGCCACGCTCCGGCCGTTTCAGGAGGGGCGTTCGAGCCGGCGCGAACGGGCGCTTCGCGCGCAAGACTGCGGCCGGGTGTTGTCTGACCAGTGACTTTCGGAGGCTGAACGCCAATCATGTTCTCGCGTCTTCTCGGTTTCCTTTCCGCTGACATGGCCATCGATCTCGGGACGGCGAACACGCTCGTCTACGTGAAGGGCCGCGGCATCGTGCTCAACGAACCTTCGGTCGTCGCGATCGTCGAGGTGAAGGGCAAGAAGCAGGTGCTCGCCGTCGGCGACGAGGCGAAGATGATGCTCGGCCGAACGCCCGGCAACATCCAGGCCATCCGCCCCCTCCGCGACGGCGTCATCGCCGACTTCGAGGTGGCGGAGGAGATGATCAAGCACTTCATCCGCAAGGTGCACAACCGCCGCAGCTTTGCGAGCCCGCAGGTGATCGTCTGCGTGCCCTCGGGCTCGACCGCGGTCGAACGCCGCGCCATTCAGGAATCGGCCGAGAGCGCCGGCGCCCGGCGCGTGTTCCTGATCGAGGAGCCGATGGCGGCCGCGATCGGCGCGCAGCTTCCGGTGACCGAGCCGACCGGCTCCATGGTCGTCGATATTGGCGGCGGCACGACGGAGGTCGCGGTCCTCTCGCTCGGCGGCATCGTCTATTCGCGCTCCGTGCGCGTCGGCGGCGACAAGATGGACGAGGCGATCATCGCCTACATCCGCCGCAACCATAACCTCCTCGTCGGCGAAGGCTCGGCCGAACGCATCAAGAAGCAGATCGGTTCCGCCTGCCCGCCCGAGGAAGGCGACGGCATGTCGATGGAGATCAAGGGCCGCGACCTGATGAACGGCGTGCCCAAGGAACTGGTCATCACCGAGCGCCAGATCGCCGAGAGCCTGGCCGAGCCGGTTGGCGCCATCATCGAGGCGGTCAAGGTCGCGCTCGAGCAGACGCCGCCGGAACTCGCCGCCGACATCGTCGACAAGGGCATCGTGCTGACCGGCGGCGGCGGCATGCTGCGCAATCTCGACTACGTGCTGCGCCACTCCACCGGCCTGCCGGTTTCGATCGCGGACGACGCGCTTTCCTGCGTCGCGCTCGGTACGGGCCGGTGCCTGGAGGAGATGCGCACGCTGAAGAACGTGCTGATCAGCATGTACTGAGGACGGCCGGCATCCCGCCGATAACGTGGCGGGCGTCGCATAAGGCCGCGGAGGAAACGTTAGGGCAGTGAACGACAGGTCCGGAACCGCACTCAGACTGGCTCAGCCGCTGCGCTCGCTGGCGCAGCGCTCGGCCTTTCTGTTGCTTCTGGCCGGCGCCGTCGGGCTGATGCTCTGGGGCAAGACCGACCCGCAGATCTTCGAGCGCGCGCGCACCGCCGTCACCGACGCGACGGCGCCGATCATGGATGTCATCTCGCGCCCCATGACCAGCGCGGAAGCGTTGGTTCAGGAAGGCCGGGAGCTGATGCAGATCCGGGCGGAGAACGAGCGCCTGCGGCTCGAAAACGCCCGCCTGCAGCAGTGGCAGGCCGTCGCCCGCAAGCTGGAGCACGAGAACGCGCAACTGCGCGACCTGCTGAACTTCCGGCGCACCGATGCGCGGCGCTACATCACCGGCCGGGTGATCGGCTTCGGCGGCTCCTTCGTGCGCGCGCTGCTGCTGAATACCGGCGCCGAGGAAGGGGTCCGCAAGGGGCAGGCGGCGGTGTCCGGCAACGGGCTTCTCGGCCGCGTCGCCGAGGTCGGCGAGCGCTCCGCCCGGGTGCTGCTGATCACCGACCTGAACAGCCGCATTCCCGTGGTCATCGAGGAGACGCGCGTGCGCGCGATCCTGGCCGGCGACAACACCGCCGAGCCGCGGCTGATCTATCTCTCGGCCAATTCCGACCTGGCGGTCGGCCAGCGCGTCGTCACCTCCGGCCATGGCGGCGCCTTCCCGCCGGGCGTGCCGGTGGGCAAGGTCGCGGCGGTCGGGGAATCCGGCGTGCGGGTCATGCCCTTCACCGATCCGGACCGGCTCGAATTCGTCCAGCTGATGGATTTCGGTCTGGGCGGCATCCTGGACGAGGAGCGGATGGCGCTCGACGCCGAAGCGGACGCCGAGGCCGAGGCGGCCGCCGCGGTCGCCCCGGCGGCGGCGATGGGCGCCTCGGAAGTGGCGGAGACCCCGGCCGTGGTGCCGGCGCCCGAGCCCGCGCCCGAGGCGGCCCCGGCCGCGCAATAGCGCGGGCGAGCCCAGCGCCCGAAGGCCCGCTCGCGGGCTTGGGCGGCTATGACGAAGTGTGACACCGATGGTGAAGCAGGGACCCTGGATCAAGCTCGACAATTTCGCGCGCTCGCTCGCGCCGGGATTGATCACGCTCCTGCTGATCCTCTTGTCGGTGATGCCGACCAAGATCCCAGGGTGGAGCCATATCGCCCCGGCGCTGGTGCTGATGAGCGTCTACTACTGGGCGATCTACCGGCCGGACCTGCTGCCGCTGCCCGCCGTCTTCGCGCTGGGGCTCATCCAGGACGTGCTGGCCGGCACGCCGATCGGCATCAACGCCTTCACGCTGCTGGTCGCCTACGGGCTCGTCGTCTCGCAGCGGCGCTTCTTCCACGGCAAGAGCTTCGGCGTCGTCTGGTGGGGCTTCATGCTGGTGGCGGCGGGCGTCATGACGCTGGAATGGCTCGTGATGTCGGCGCTGATGGGGAGCGGACCGATCGATCCGCGCCCGGCGCTGTTCTCGCTGATGCTGACCGCGGTGATCTACCCGGCGGTCGCGACCTTCTTCATCGCCGCGCACCGGGTGTTGCCGGTGCCGGACCATTGAGCGGCCGGGGAGGGACGCGCGCGCGATGAAACCCGAGAAGACCCGATCCAAGCTCTTCAACCGGCGGGCGGCCCTGCTGCTCGGCGGCAAGATGCTGCTGTTGGGCGGGCTGGGCACGCGGCTCTACTACCTGCAGGTGGTCGAGAGCGAGCGCTACAAGGTTCTGGCGGAGGAGAACCGCATCAACTTCCGCCTGCTGCCGCCGCCCAGAGGCTTCATCACCGACCGCAACGGCGACTATCTGGCGATCAACATTCAGAACTACCGCCTCGTCCTCGTGCCCGAGCAGGCGAACAACGCCGACGGGGTGGAGGCGACGCTGCTCAAGCTCTCGCACCTGATCGACCTCGGCGAGCATGACGTGAAGCGCGTGCTGCGCGAGACGCATCGCCGGCGCGCCTTCGTGCCGATCACGGTGCGCGAGAACCTCTCCTGGGAGGAGGTGAGCCGCCTCGGCGTCAACACGCCCGAGCTGCCAGGCGTCAACATCGATGTCGGCCAGACGCGCCACTACCCCTATGGCCGCAACATGGCCCACGTCATCGGCTATGTCGCCGCCGTCTCTGAGAAGGAGCTGGAGAAGAGCGACGATCCGCTCTTGGAACTGCCCGGCTTTCGCATCGGCAAGAACGGCATCGAGAAGGAATACGATCTGGCGCTGCGCGGCACCGCCGGCACCAGCCAGGTGGAGGTCAACGCGCTCGGCCGCGTGATCCGCGAGCTGCGCCGCCAGGAGGGACAGCCCGGCCACGAGGTGCGGCTCACGCTCGACATGCGCCTGCAGGATTTCATTGGCGAGCGGGTGAAGAATGAGAAAGCGGCCGCCGTCACGGTGATGGACGTCCATTCCGGCGCGATGCTGGCGCTTGTCTCGACCCCCAGCTACGATCCCAACGCCTTCAGCGAGGGGCTCAGGACCGAGGAGTGGCGCGCGCTCGTCAACAACCCGCACCATCCGCTCACCAACAAGGCGATCGCGGGCCAGTACTCCCCCGGTTCCACCTACAAGATGACGGTCGCGCTGGCGGCGCTGGAAAGCGGCATCAGCCGCGACCACAATGTCTTCTGTCCCGGCCATATGACGCTGGGCGACCGGCGCTTCCACTGCTGGAAGCGCTGGGGTCACGGCAACATGAACATGGTGAGCGCGCTGGAGGAAAGCTGCGACGTCTGGTTCTACGACGTGGCCCGGCGCATCGGCGTCGACCGGATCGCGGCGATGGCGAAGAAGCTCGGCCTCGGCGAGCCGACGGGCATCGACCTCTCCGGCGAGCGTCCGGGCCTGATCCCGACCAAGGCCTGGAAGCGCGCGACGCTGGGCCAGCCCTGGCACATGGGGGAATCCCTGGTGATCGGCATCGGCCAGGGGTATGTGCTGACGACGCCGTTGCAGCTCGCGGTTTCGACCGCGCGGATGGTCAATGGCGGCAAGGCGGTGACGCCGCACCTGGCGCAGCACGATATCGACGGCGCCAAGGTGGAGCGGCGCGAGGGCCAGAATTTCCCCGACATCGGCATTCCCGAGGCGCATCTGAAGATCGTGCGCGAGGGGATGGAGAAGGTCGTCAACGGCGATCGCGGCACGGCCCGCGCCTCCAAGCTGCGCGAGACCGACGTCATGATGGCCGGCAAGACCGGCACCAGCCAGGTCCGCCGCATCTCCAAGGCCGAGCGCGAGACCGGCATCCGCAAGGGCGAGGACATCGCCTGGCGGCTGCGCGACCATGCGCTGTTCGTCGGCTACGCGCCGGCGACGGATCCGCGCTATGTCGTCTCGGTGGTGGTCGAGCATGGCGGCGGCGGCTCCAAGGCCGCGGCCCCGATCGCCCGCGACGTGCTGGAGGAGGTGCTGCGCATCGAGGGCCAGGCGATTTCGGATGCCGGCGACGCCGCCGACGGGAAGGGGACGGGCTGATGCGGGTCAGGCACGGGGAACTGCGCGCGCCGGAGCTGACGCTGGGCCAGAAGGTCTGGCAGCTCAACTGGGGCCTCTTGCTGCTGGTCGCGGCCTGCACCGGGGTCGGGCTCGCCATGCTGTTCTCGGCCGCCAACGGCGACTGGGACCCCTGGGCCTCGCGCCACGCGGTGCGTTTCGGGCTCGGCGTCGCGGTCATGATGGTGGTGGCGCTGATCGATATCCGCCTTTGGATGCGCTACGCCTATGTGATCTACGCGGTGGCCCTGCTGCTGCTGGTCGCGGTCGAGCTGGCGGGCACGATCGGCATGGGCGCGCAGCGCTGGATCGATCTGCGGTTCTTCCAGCTGCAGCCCTCCGAGATCATGAAGATCGCGCTGGTGCTGGCGCTCGCGCGCTATTTCCACACGCTGAATTTCGAGGATATCGGCCGCATCGGCCATCTGATCACCCCGGTGCTGCTGGTGGCCGCGCCCGTGGTGCTGATCCTGCGCCAACCGGACCTCGGTACCGCGATCATGCTGGCGGCGGGCTCGGCGGTGCTGTTCTTCCTGGCCGGCGTGCGCTTATGGAAGTTCGCGCTGGTCGGGCTGGCCGGCTTGGGCTCGGTGCCGATCGCCTGGAACTTCCTGCACGACTACCAGAAGAAGCGCATCCTCACCTTCCTCGACCCGGAGAAGGACCCGCTCGGCAGCGGCTATCACATCCTGCAGTCGAAGATCGCCATGGGTTCCGGCGGCATGACCGGCAAGGGCTTCATCCGCGGCACACAGAGCCACCTCAACTTCCTGCCCGAGAAGCAGACCGACTTCATCTTCACCATGCTGGCGGAAGAGTTCGGGCTGATGGGCGGCCTCGCCCTGATGGGGCTCTACGCGCTGATCATGATCTACGGCTTCGCCATCGCCGTGCGCGCGCGCAGCCAGTTCGCCCGTCTCGTCGGCATGGGGGTGACGACGACCTTCTCGCTCTACGTCTTCATCAACATCGCGATGGTGATGGGGGTGATCCCGGTGGTCGGCGTGCCGCTGCCGCTGGTCTCCTACGGCGGCACGGCGATGCTGACGGTGATGATCGGCTTCGGCCTCTTGATGAACGTCTACGTCCACCGCGACACCCGCATCGGCCGGCGCTGGTCCGACCACGGCTGATCCGGGGATCGGACCGCGAACCCAAGGGTTGGCAATCCAAGTTCGAGCCGCTATATACCCGCCCGCCCCCCGAGATCGGGCGGCAAACCCTGAACGAAATCGGGGGCCGTTAGCTCAGTTGGTAGAGCGGGTGACTCTTAATCACTAGGTCATAGGTTCGAGTCCTATACGGCCCACCAATCCCAAAACGCCCCGACCCGCGCCGGTCGGGGCGTTTTGCTGTTGCGGGCCGGAGGATTCAGACCAATCGCCGCGCGATCGCCTCCTCCCAGCGTTCCTCGTAGACCAGCTCCTCGCCCTCCCAAGCCTGCAAATCGGCATCGATCAGGAAGTGGGTGGCGGTCGAGGTGAGCCGGGTGCGGGTCTCGGTGCGGACCTCCCAGCCGTCGCGACGGAAATTGTGGGTCCAGAGGATCTCGCCCTCGACCGAGCGGTAATCCGCGCCGGCGTACCGATAGATTTCCCGCCCCTCGCCGGAGAGCCAGAGGCCGTGGTCCGCGATCTCGTGCGCGCCTTCATGCTCCAGCACGGCGATCTGGGTCTCGTCGGTCGAGCGGTCGTGGGTGACGAACCATTCATAGGCCTTGGGCTCGTCGACCTCGAGCGGGAGCGGCGCTGCGGCGACGGGCGGCGCCTGGAACGGGTTGGGCTCGGCCCCCTCGCCGCCGCGCACCGGCAGGTGCAGCGCCGAGCGGCCGGGGTGGAGCGTCAGCGTCACCGGCTCCGGCGCCGGCCAGCAAAGCGGGAAATAGTTGGTGGAAAGGCCGAGCCGGATGCGGTGGCCGGTCCGGAAAGTCTGCGCCACATGCTTGAAGGGCAGGCGGACGGTGTAGACCTCCCCCGGCACCAGCTCCTGCGGGTTCTCGTGCCCGTCGCGGTGGGTCAGGTTGAGCAGCCCGTAGCTGACCCGCGTCGCCGCCCCGTCGGGCGCCACGTCGACGAGGCGCGCGGCGGCGAGCGCGACCGGCCGGTCGACGGAGACGGTCAGGGTCAGCACCGTCTCCCCCAGGATTTCGACGTCGGACTCGAGCGGCGCGGTCTCGAAGCACAGGCTGCCGGCATCGTCGGCGCGCTGGTCGTCCGGCTGGTCGCCCGGATTGGCGTAGGAGCACCATTTCCCGCCCTTGAGCCCGACCCAGAGCGGCGAGGCGATGGCGAGCGTGGTGCCGTCGTCCGCGGCGCGATCGCTCCCCCAGGTGAGCCCGCCGCCGGCTGTCAGGGCGAGCGGGGTCGGCGCCACGTTCCGGCTCGGCCAGGTCTCTTCCGCGATCCAGCGGCCCTCGCGCTGCGTGTAGTGGGCCTGCGGGCGGGCGTGGTCCTGCAGGAAGACCTGCAGGCGCGGCTCCTGCATGATGCCGTTGTCCGCGCCCTTCAGCCAATGGTCCCACCAGCGCAGTTCCTCGTTGAGCCAGTCGATGGCGGGCCCGGGCTCGCCCAGATGCGGATAGCGGTGGGACCAGGGGCCGACCAGCCCCTTGACCGGCGCGTTCAAATTCTCCAGCAGCCGGAAGATCGTGCGGCAATAGCCGTCGGCCCAGCCGCTCACCGCGTAGATGGGGATCGAGACGGCATCGTAGTCCTCGCAGATCGAGCCGTGTTTCCAGAAATCGTCGCGGGTCTGGTGCTGCAGCCAGGTTTTGAGCCACAGGCCGCTGCCCTTGAGGCGGTCCATCCACATCGACCGCCAGCGTTCCCCCACATGGGTCGGGTCGGGCGGCAGCGAGTTGATGCCGAACATCACCGACGCCCAGGAGAGCTGATCGACCAGCATCGTCCCGCCCATATAGTGGATGTCGTCGGCGTAGCGGTCGTCGGTCGAGCAGATCGAGACCACCGCCTTCAGGGCCGGTGGGCGAAGCGCTGCGATCTGCAGGCCGTTGAAGCCGCCCCAGGAGATGCCGACGATGCCGACATTGCCGTCGCACCAGCTCTGCTCGGCGAGCCAGGCGATGACGGTGCAGCCATCCTCCAGCTCGATCGGCAGGTACTCGTCCTCCATCACCCCTTCGGATTCGCCGGTGCCGCGCAGGTCGACGCGCACATAGGCGTAGCCCCGCGCCGCCATGTAGGGCGCCCGGGCGTGGTCGCGCTCCAGCGTCTTGTCGTTCTTGCGATAGGGGATGTATTCGAGGATCGCCGGGACGGGCTCCGTCTCCGCATAGTCCGGCATCCAGATGCGCGCGGCGAGGCGAACGCCGTCGGGCATGGCGATCTCGAGATGCTCGATCTCGCGGACTTCGACGGGCAGATCGTGCTCGATTTCCATGGGTGTCTCGGCTCCGGACGGCGGGCGCGGGGGCGCTCGGTCTTGTGG
>MRWG01000446.1_pt1 | contig 50042 bp, 42 predicted proteins | sample 1013341 | NCBI WGS metagenome assembly MRWG01 (sample SAMN06117577, study PRJNA244670) | biofilm metagenome | biome: Water; feature: Cathode Biofilm; material: Biofilm; isolation source: microbial consortium enriched at the cathode of a solar microbial fuel cell | place: USA: District of Columbia ... | reverse complement strand
GCAGGGGTAGCAACTATCGAGAACAATAGCAGGTAGGGGAGGAACCACAGGTGATGCCAGCTCAGGTTACCGTCGGGGTACACCCCTACAAAGGCGTGTGCAGGCCAGAAATCCAGGTAAGACCCCAAAAACTGCCCATTGACCAGTCGCTCTGTATATACCTGCGGAGGCACTATCAGGAACATACCCGCCGCCAGTGGAATCAAAAGCCGCTTTAGGCGTTCCCTCACAAATTGACCGCCGCTCCTTTTATTGAGGGCGTAATAGGTCCCCATCCCTGAAATAACGAACAATATCGGGAGCCTCCATTGGTTGACGAACAGCATTGGGTACACTAACCACTCATAGGTGACCGGGTTTTTAATGTGCCACCCCCAGGGCACAAAGAACATTCCTACATGGTAGAAAATCAGGAGGCCAAATACCAGGACCCGTAACCAGTCCATATCATATCGTCGCATAAGCTTGTTTTTTTGGCGAAGGTATCATAGATTCTGAGGTGGAAAAGGAGCTTGTGGCGAGCGACAAGCTTTTGGGATGAATAACAAGGCCCTGCTTTATTTCATATGCTCATTGAAACGCGCGATCATATTGCGGGATACGGAAATCTTCTCTTCCACTCCCTTGATTACCAGCTTGTACCCCTGGGCATTGCCCGAGATATGACTTATTTGGTTTGTATTTACCAGATAAGACCGGTGTGTCCTTAGGATATATGGGAGATGGGCAAGTTGCGATTCCAACTCGCTTATCGATATGCGCTTTAACTTTTTTTCGACCCTGTCGCCTGTCCTAATGTAGAACATGACATAATTCCCTTCGGCCATGGCATAAATCAAATCCATTGGCCGGAGGTAGAAGTCATCGGTTTTTAGCTGGGTTTTTATGAGAAGGTTTTCATCCGGGCCGCTTTGTCGGTCCTTTTTTAAAAGGTGTTGGGCCATTCGCTGATTCCGCTGGAGTAGCCGGTTGAAATTTAAGGGGACGAGGATGCCCAAAATCACGATGCCCACAAGAAACGTATTTCGTATTTCCTCCCATAAATAGCGCATGCTCCAGTTGCCCGGGTTGTCATAAATCAGGTCCCGGATCAGGAACTGGAAAATACCGGTGGCAAGGAGGAAGCACGAGAGTCCCATGAACTCCTTCCCAACCGTCCAATCTGCTTTCAGCCCGGGAAAACATTCTAAAATCAGGTAATAGCCAAAAAAGGTAAGGCTGGCAACCAGCGCATGGATAGCGGAAATGAAAAAATACGGTAGCAGGTGTTCCGGGTGGTGTACGTGAAACGGCTCAAAAAGGTAGTTAAAACCCAGGGCCATCAAAAAGAGTGCTCCCAACAGGCGGTAGAACGTTGTTCCCTCGTAGTAGAAAGGATAGGGCTGCTGAAAGAAAGCGCGGATTTTCATAATACATTTTCAGGAGAAAAATACGCCTTTCTTTTGTAAACTACCCGGGAAACCAGCCTGGATAATGCGCTGTGGCGGCTGCCTTAACCTGCCTTTTTCAGGGTGTTAGCGGATCTTCCCCGGACAACAGGCTGACATGGCAGCAATCAGCAAAAACCACGTAGGGTGCTTCCACGACCTTTTCACCCCGGATAGACCCCGAAAAGACGATGTGGCGTTCTTCATTCTGGTGTGCTGCCCGAAAGCTGTCATCATAGAGGGGATAGGAGCCCTCCTGCCGGAACAACGCCAGTTCTTCTGCGGGATATTCCCTGTTGAGCCGCTTTCCACTTTGCAGGTCAATTACCTGAAAGTCATCCAGGGGAATCTGAACCCCGTCCTTATCCTGTACCCGGATACTCAGGGTGACAAATTCCTGGGTGCACAGTACTGTAGCGCAGTTGATTTCGGTCTTTTCGGAGGCATCGTCCGAACATTTCGCCAGGAGAATTACAAAAAAGCTACTAAGTGCTGATTTCCACATGCTGTTTAAATTTGGCACCCTTAAGATGGCGCGTAAAGGATTAGGTTGCGCACCGGGGGTTTATGGCAAAGGGCCGGGCTTGTCCCGCTTATTTCTTCCGGAATTTCTCAAGGGCCTCCTTGGTATAGGGCGAAAGGGCCAGTTTCGCGGTCATGGCGGCACGCCGGGGGAGTAGGTCCTCCCAGGCATCTGTTCCTTCCCAAAAAATACCTTTCAGGTCTTTCAGGGCATCGGGGGAAAAAGAAGCCAGTTTTTCGGCATGGAACTCCAGTTCCCTGTCCAGTTCCGAAACGTTTTCGAAAACCCGGGAATACAGCCCTTTCTCCTTGGCCCAGTAGGCACTTTTCCACTCACCAGGGGCCAGGGAAAGTTCGGCAAGCCCTGCTTTTCCCACCTTCCTTTCCACCGCCGGGGCGATGACCAGGGGCGCGATTCCGATGCTGAGTTCCGAAAGGCGGACCGCGGCCCCTTCTGTTGCAAACACGTAGTCGCAGGCAGCGATGAGCCCTACCCCTCCGCCTACCGCCTTGCCCTGTATCCTGCCCAGGATGGGTTTACTACAGCGCCTCATGGCGTTGATCACGCCGGCAAAGCCGCCAAAGAATTTTTTTCCTTCTTCCAGGCTGCTAACAGCCAGGAGTTCGTCCAGGGAAGCCCCGGCGCAAAAAGCACCATCCCCTTCCGAACGCAACACGATTACCGATACAAGGGTATTTCCTGAAAGTTCTTTCAATGTGTCCCCGAGTCGCTCCAACATCCCCGAAACGAAAGAATTACTGGCGGGGTGTCCGAATTCGACATAAGCCACCCTGTTGTGGATCCTGGTGTACAAGCTTCCGTTCGGCCGCTGGGTTCCCATAACATCTGTTTTGTCCAAATTTACGTCTTTTGCAATAGGGGGAGAAATTTACTCCGGAACTTCCATACAAGGGCCCCGCCACGGATACACATCCATAGGGTAAAGGCTATCCAGATTCCATAGAGCTCCCACCCGAGGTATTTTCCAAGGAAAAGTACGGGCACAAAACCGAGGAATGTGGCGGATAGCAACACATTCCTGAGGTAGCGCATTTCGCCCAGGCCCTTGAACAGCCCATCAAAAACAAAAGCCAGGGCGTTGATGGGAAGTCCCAGGATAACAATGTAGAAAATAGCATAAAATGCGTCCAGGACGATAGCCTCATTGGAAAATATGCGGCCCAGGGGTCGATAGAAGAGGAATCCTAGGAACATCAATACCCCGCTCACCACCGTTCCGTAGAGGACGATTTTTTTGGAAAGGCGCCAAAGGCCTCCGTAGTCCCCGGCACCGAGGAGCCTCCCGCCCATAATATTTCCTGCAGCCGCGTAGCCATCTATAAAAAATGCCGCGAACAGCCAAAGGTTGATGGCAATGGTATGGGCGCCAATATAACGGTCTCCCAGGTCGGTCGCTTCCCGTACCGCCAGGATCAGGGCGGTATTCAGGGCCACGGCACGAACAAACAGGTTAAGGCTCATCAATACCAGTCGCCCCAGTTCCGGATGTACCGGGAAACGCGGGATGAGGCGGATATCGGTTTTGCGGGCCAGCAGCAAAAAGGCCATGACCGCCATCACTGCCTGGGACACCAAACTCGCCCAGGCCGCACCCTCAATGTACATGGGGGGTATGATCTCTGCGAAGCCATACACGAGGAGTACATCGAGGATGATATTGAGCAGGGCCCCGGTCATGGCGATGAGCATGGGCCAGTACGTATTCTGGAGCCCCCTGAAGATTCCCATAACGGCGAAGGTAAAAAGGGTTAGGGGGAAGCCCCATACCCTGATGCTGTAATAGGAAACACAGTAGGCCAGTATCTTTCCGGAAGCGTTGAGCAACATAAAGATTTCCTCCACAATGAATATGGTAGACAAGAGGATGATCACACTCAAGGCAACATTAAAGAAAATGGCCTGGGCAGGCAGTGTTTTCACCTCCTCCAAACGTCCGGCACCCAGGTACTGGGAAATGATAGCCGAAATGGCGCTCCTGGTTTGCCCCAGGATCCATATCAGCATGGAGAGGAAGGAGCCTACAATCCCCACGGCGGCCAGGGATTCCAGGCCGTCTACAGGGATATTCCCCACAATGGCCGTATCGGTAATCGACAATACCGGTTCTGCTATCCCTGCGATGGTTGCCGGGATGGCCAGTCTGTTGATCGTATGCAGGCTTACGGCCGTTTTCAAGAAGCAGGGTTCATTGAAGTATTAATTCATAACAATGGAAAGGGTGTACGCTTTGAAGGGGGAAATAGATGTTGCCCAACCTCTTGTACCCCCGCTGCTCGTAGAATTGCTGGTTCCTTTTATTTTGGCTGAAGGTATCCAGCCTAACGGAAATGGCGCCATGTTCCCGGGCCAGGCTTTCGGCATAATCCATGAGCTGGCGTGCGTAGCCCCTTCCCTGGTATTCGGGTGCTACGGCCAGGCGATGGATGTATATATTGTTCCCGTGTGGGGTGAGCCAGGAGACATCCTCGTATTCCAGGTCCCTTATCCCGGATATCACCACGGTCCCCAGGATGCGGCCACTTTCCTCGATCACAAAAAGTTCCCCGCGTTCCACGTCTTTTTCAAAGGCCGCCCGGTTGGGGTAGTTTTCGTTCCACTGATCAATGCCGCGTTGGGCCATATGCCGGGCACAGGCTTCCGTTATGCACAGAATCTCTGGGATTTCCAGTATTTTTGCCCGTCTGATCATTGCTGTGATTCAATTAAGCAGTAAATTTAAAGGATAAATTAGTAATGGTATGAAAAACATTTTGGTTCCTATAGGCACATCCCCCGATAGCCATGAGACATTGCAGTACGCGGTGCATTTTGCAAAAGACTTTGGCTCACGTATCTACGTCATGGAAGTTTTTAGTGTTACCGCCATGGCCGGCAGCCTTACCAACGTGGAAAAAAAGGTGGCCCAAAGCAGTAAAGACCACCTTAGGGAAGTTATAGAAAAAGTGAGTGCTGAAGGAGTTGATATCAAGATTGCCACCTACAACGGGGATTTGGTGGATGGATTGAAGGAAATTAACGAGGAACTCGGGATAGACCTGATCATTATCTCGCCCAGGAGCAACGATATCAAGGAAGAACTCTACCTGGGAAATACTTCCGGGCGGATAATAAAACGTACAGACATCCCTACGCTTATCGTGCCCAAAGGCACCCGGTACCAACATTTTAAAACAATTCTGACAGCCTTTGCATCGGGGGTCCTAAAGAAAAAGAAGGTGCTGTACCCCCTGAAGGAGATTCAGGCGAAGCATCAGTCAAAAGTGAATTTACTCCTGGTGAAAAACCCGGGGTATAAAGAAGAAGACCTGCAGGTGAATACGGCGCTTATGGATATTAGCTCACAGATGAGCATTACCGAGCACGCCACCACCTATCTGGGTGTTCTGGAGCATTTTCAGAAGCAACAGCCCGACCTGCTATGTGTTTTTCGCCGGAAGAGGGGCTTCTTTAAAAGCCTTTGGGAGAAAAATACCATCCTGAAATCGGAATTCTCAGTACGGATCCCGGTATTGGTCCTCAGCGTAAAGAAATATTGAACTAAAATATTCGTCCTTTCAATTTTGATACTTTTGTAAAAAGTATTTCCTTTGCACATCCTAATCGCGAGGGATTGGGGCTTTTAATGGGGGATTAGCTCAGCTGGCTAGAGCGCTTGCATGGCATGCAAGAGGTCACCGGTTCGACTCCGGTATTCTCCACCAAACCACCAGGCTACTGGTGGTTTTTTTTTGGCCTTGTGCGAAGCGCATCCGCTGCTGTGGGGCGGCTTGCCGGCTATGGGCCTTGGCCTGACGGGCATCTATGGGGGTTGGGTGTTGTGGTGGGCCTCTCGGGAGGCGGGCTGTCAAAGGGCTTCACCGGCCCTGACGCGCAAGGCGGTCAGGGTGCTGATCCTCCCGCTGGGGCGGGAGCGTCAGCATTCGACTCCGGTATTCTCCACCAAACCACCAGGCTACTGGTGGTTTTTTTTTGGCCATGTGCGAAGCGCATCCGCTGCTGTGGGGTGGCTTGCCGGCTATGGGCCTTGGCCTGACGGGGATCTATGGGGGTTGGGTGTTGTGGTGGGCAGAAGGGGTGAGTACCCTTTTAAGAAAACTATAACGGCCTTGATTTTAGCGATAGCGGTGATCGTTCTATCTTGTCAAAAACCGAATACTATGAATGATTTAAAGAATAAAGTTGCCTATATCACCGGTGGCTCCAAAGGGATTGGCTACGGGGTGGCAAAAGCGCTGTTAAAGGAGGGAATGCGGGTCGCCCTAAGCGGGAGATCCGAGGCATCCCTTCGCAAAGCTGCAGAATCCCTGGGATCACGGGACAGGGTGCTTACTATTCCTTCGGATGTGGGGGTGCTGGCGGAGGAACAAAATGCGGTCAACACTATTTTGGATCACTGGGGACAATTGGATGTGGTCCTCGCCAATGCGGGTGTTGGGCATTTTGCCCCCGTGGATGAGCTTTCCGTCGATGCCTGGAAGCAAATGATAACGACCAACCTCGATGGCGTGTTTTACACCCTTAAGGCGTCGGTAGATGCCTTAAAGGCTTCCAGGGGCTATTATATCACGGTGGCCAGCCTGGCAGGCACCAACTTTTTCGCCTCCGGAGCGGGTTACAATGCCACGAAATTTGGGGTGGTGGGTTTCACCCAGGCCGCTATGCTCGACCTGAGGCCGTATGATATCAAGGTATCTACGATTATGCCGGGCTCTGTCGCCACGCATTTTAACGATCATACGCCTTCTGAGCAGGATGCCTGGAAAATTCAGCCCGGGGATATCGGCATATTGGTAGTAGACCTGCTTAAAATGCACCCCAGGACCTTGCCTAGCAAAATAGAGGTACGGCCTACACGACCCGACAAGAAATAGTTTTATACGAACTTTTCCGTAAAGGGTTGTTCCTCGTTAAAGATTTCCAGCAGCAGGTGTTGCAGTATTTCGTTGTATTTCTGCAGGACCTCTTCATCAATCCGATGGTCCTTGTCGCGGCTTCCGCGTTCTTTGGTGCCGAACCTGAGCAGGCCGGAATTGATGTTCTTGAGGGATATAATCCCGGCTTCAAGGCTTTGTGAAGGGGCTTCGGCCCTATACATCATCGCATAGGTGAGCAACTGGAATGCCTTGCTTTTATCGTAATTGCTTGCAAGTTCGCTCCAGTCGGAAATTTCTACATGGCCTGAGATCACATTCCCGGATTTATAATCAATGATGCGGATGCGGTCATTATACAGGTCGATTCGGTCGATGATGCCCCTGATGGTAACGGGAAATTCCAGGCCTGGCACTTGCAGGGGCACCTTCATGGGGTGCTCCAGTGCCAACAGCTGTATTTGGTTCTCCCCAAGGTCTTCCAGTTCCCTGTCGAGCAGCCGCTCCATATAGCGTACAAGCACCTTGTATGCGATCAGGTTTTTCCCCCTGCCAATATCGGAGACCGCATAGGCCTTTTTCAGGTGGGTTTGTACCGTGGCATTCAGTTGAGGTCTAAGGCTTTCCAGGATTTCCGCGCTCAGGTACTGACCCAAATAGGGCCGGTACAGGTCTTCCAGGGCGCCGTGAATTACCGTGCCAAATACACTGGCGGTAATGGTTTCATCTACCTCCAGGGCTTCATCGATCCCCAGGAGCGATTTCTTGTAAAAATCTATGGGGTTCCGGATGTAATTGGTCAGGCTGCTGGGGGAAAACCCTCGGTTGGCCAGGGCCCGGAGTTTTTGCATCACATCGGGGTCTTTGGGAACCGAGGCTGCCTCCCGGGCATGGGGGACGATTTCCGGGGTGGCTACCAGTTGCGTAATTTGCCCCTTTTTGCTGGGGTCTGTCAGCAGCTGGGAAATAAGGCGGCTTTTTTCCCCTCCCTCCAGCACATCCGGTTCCGTGTTGTACAGCAGGTACACATTCCTGGCCCTTTGCAGCAAGCGGTAAAAGTGATACGTATATACTGCGTCTTTTTCTTTATAGGTAGGCAAACCGAATTCCCGCTTAAGGTCGAATGGGATAAAGGAGTTGGCCCCTTTGCCGGAGGGCAGTATGCCTTCATTGACCGAGGTGAGGATGACGGTTTCAAAATCGAGGTTCCTGCTTTCGAGCATCCCCATGACCTGCAGCCCCTCCATGGGCTCTCCCCGGAAATCGACCGTTTCGCCCGACAGCAGGGCTTGGTACAGGCTGTAAAGGGTTTTCAGGTCTGTTACAAAGTCATAGCGGCTGAGGTATGATTTAAGTTGGTTGAAAAGGTTGAAGAACCGGTACAACTGTTCCAGGACCAGGCGTTGGGGAGGTTCCTGGAAGCCTGGTTTTAGGGCAAGTATCAAGGTAAGGCACTGCTTGATGAAGGTAGGTGGATCGGCTGGTTGGTCAAAAAACAATAGCTCCAGGGCGGTACCGGGCACTTCCGGGACGGATGCCAGCCGCTGGGAGGTAAGGTGTATCCAGTTTTTTTCCTTGATAGTGTTCACCAGGACTTGCACATGCTTCGTATGGCCGTCATCAAAGAGGGGTTCCACATACGGGTGCGAGAGGAGGGATAGGACATTTTTATAAAACCACCCACGTCCCCCGCGGTGGAGGTACAACTCAAAAAATTGGGAAAACATGGCTTCCAGAGGGGTGTTCTTGAGCGGATAACCCATGGTGATGTTCACGGTTCCCACGGCTTCAGGGATAGCGTGCAACAAAGGGTTCAGAAGGGATTCGTCTCCCAGGACCATCGCGGTATTCCCCAACATCCCCTGTTTGTTTTGGAGTTCGGACAGGAGCATCCCGGCGTATTTCATCTGTGCGACACTTTTGGGAATGGCGGCTATTTGGATGTTTTTTGGCTGGGTATAGAATTCAGACAGGCCTTTGAGGGGTGTTCCCACAAGGAATTTCCAGCTGTCGCGGTGCTGGCGGATGAAATAACCCGCATCGTGTAGGGGGTCTTGCAGGAAGTAGGGGTCAGTATCCCAATAGATGTCTGCACGGCCTGTTTGCAGAATGGTTTGAATAAGGAGCGACTCAGCTTTGTTAAGGGCGTTGAACCCCAAAAAGACATGCCTGTTCCCGGTTGTGGAGCCCAAATAGGCGGGAAGGGCGTCACAGGCTTTGCGGTAAACCAGTCCCTGGTAGCCCTGGCGGCTTTCCAACAGACGTTGGTTAAAACGGTGGTATATGGGTTCAAGGGAGTTCCAAAAACGGAGATACCCTTCTATCATGGGGGTTTTCTCCGAAGTTGCCGTCCACTGCTCCAGTTTTTTTACATCGGCAAGGTACGAGAAGAACTTACCAACGGGAATCAGGAAGCGGTCAATTTCATTGAAATCCTGTAAAAGTGTTTGACCCCACTTGCAAAAGTCATAAAAACTGTCGGGGTCTTCGGGGATACAATCCAGGTAAGCCTGGTAGAGTTCGAAAAGCAATTGTGGGTTGGAGGCATATTCCAGGCCGGAGATATGTTCCACGAAATCCTCTATGCTGTATATCCGGGGCGAAAAGACGGTACGGCCTACTTTCCGGGCCAGGATGTTTTTTAAAAAACTACCCGCGCGTTTGCTGGGTAGTACAAAGATCAGGTCACCGGGGTCCGGGTGTGCCTTCAGGCTTAGATCTGCGACTTCTTCCAGAAAACTTTGCATGAGGCTAAAAATAAAAAAAGCTCCGCATTTGCGGAGCTTTTATATTGGATTTCAAATAGGTGTTATACTTATTTGATCAGGTTAATTTCCACCCTACGGTTCTGAGTCCTTCCGGCTCTGGTATTGTTGGTGGCAATTGGCTTGGATTCACCATAACCGATCGCTTGCAGCCTGTCTGAGCTGATACCTTCCTTGATCAGGAAGTCCCTTACAGAGTTAGCGCGTTTTTCAGAAAGCTCCTGGTTCAGTTTTTCACTACCAACACTGTCAGTGTGGCCTTCTACGGTAAACCTTGCAGTTGGGTATTCGTTAAGGATTTTGATGATATCCACGAATACGGATACTGATTCGGTCTTCAGGGAAGCTTTACCGGTATCGAACAGGATGGTACGTGCGTACTCGTTCAATTGCTTCTGAACTTCTTCAGTTACTTCTGGGCAACCTTTGTTGGCTACTGTTCCGGCTACGTCTGGGCACTGGTCATCTTTGTCAAGTACACCGTCTCCGTCGCTGTCTGGCCAAGGGCATCCGTTGTTAGCGGCTGGTCCGGCTTCGTTAGGACACTCGTCATCCTTATCGGCTACACCATCGCCATCGGCATCTGGACAACCAGCAAGGGCGGCAAGACCGGCTTCATTTGGACAAGCATCGTCCTTGTCGGCAATACCATCGCCGTCAGCGTCAGGACATCCATTCATTTCTTTGGATCCGGCCTGGTTAGGACAATCGTCTTTGCTGTCTTCTATGCCATCGCCATCAGAATCAGGACAACCGTTAAAGGCCTCAAGGCCTGGAACTTCTGGGCAGGCATCGTCTTTGTCGTAAATGCCGTCTCCATCGGTATCAGTACCTCCAAACTTCACGGCAATACCAGCCATGTGCTGGAAGTGCTTTACGAGGTAATCTTCAAAAGCGTGCTTGTATGATGTTTGCAGGGTAAGGCCGATGTTTTCAGAAAACCAAATGTTGGCTCCGATACCACCGTTTACGGTTCCTGCTCCGATTTCATCTACCCAGGTGTAACCTCCACCCACTTCGATGAAGGGATCAATCACGGTATTCTTTAATATCTGGTACTTCAGGGTACCGTCAACAGCGTAGTGAGACAGGTCTTCTGCACTGGCATCTCCGAGTTTGTCGATACGGTTCAGCGTACCGCGAACTCCAAGGGAGAAATTGTCACCCACTGATCTGGACACAGCCACGTAGGAAATTGATGGTAGAATGTTCCAGTGGTCATTGAGATTGAAATACTCGCTTCCGAAAGACCCTGTTTCAAAGCCGAAGTTGGTGATGGCATCTTCGTCTCCTGTTGGATAAACATCGATGGCGTTAACACCAAAGCTTACCTGCCAGGGATTATTTTCATCTTGCGCTTGTATGTTGTTCAACCCAAATACAAGTAGGCCAACAACCAATAATCTGCTAAGCTGTTTCATGTTCAAAATTTTAAGTTTAAGTGTTTATTAGCTGCAAATGTAAGTTGTTAAAAATTATTAACAAAATCAATTTTCTATTTTTTTTAACGCTCTCTGAGGGCCGAAAACCCTGTTTAAATGATTTTTAAAGCCGCGCCAACCTCTTTAAATGCTAGGATGGCCCGATCCAGGTGTTCCCGGTTATGGGCGGCCGACAGTTGTACCCTGATGCGGGCCTTACCCTTAGGGACGACAGGGTAGAAAAAACCAATGACGTAGATGCCTTTTTGGAGCAGCATATCGGCCATTTTTTGGGAAAGTTTGGCATCGTAGAGCATTACAGGCACGATGGCCGAATCCCCGTCGATGATGTCAAACCCCGCTTCCTTGATCCCTTTTTTAAAATATTCGGTATTCCACGCCAGTTGGTCGCGCAGGGAATGGTCGTTTTCCAGCATATCAAATACCTTGATGGAGGCCCCAACAATGGCTGGTGCCAGGGAATTGGAAAACAGATAGGGCCTGGACCGCTGGCGCAACAGGGCTATGATCTCCTTTTTTCCGGTGGTGTATCCGCCCATGGCGCCCCCCAGGGCCTTACCCAGGGTCCCTGTGACAATGTCTACACGGCCCATTACGCCTTTCTCTTCCAGGGTTCCCCGCCCGGTTTCCCCGATGAACCCTGCGGCATGGCATTCATCTACCATGACCATGGCATCATAGGTATCGGCCAGGTCGCAAATCTGGTCCAGGGGGGCCAGTAAGCCGTCCATGGAGAACACCCCGTCCGTCACGATGATCTTAAAACGGGCCTTTTCCTTTTGCGCTGCTACCAGTTGCGCTTCGAGGTCGGCCATGTCGCCATTGGCATAGCGATACCGCCGGGCTTTGCAGAGCCGCACCCCGTCTATAATAGAGGCGTGGTTGAGGGCATCTGAGATAATGGCGTCCTCTGCCGTCAGCAAGGGTTCAAAAACGCCTCCATTGGCATCAAAAGCCGCCGCATATAATAGGGTATCTTCTGTGCCGTAGAATTCGGAGATCTTTTTTTCCAGTGCTTTATGGATGTCCTGTGTCCCGCAAATGAACCGCACGGAAGACATCCCAAAACCATGGCTGTCCAGGGTGTCCTTCGCAGCTTTGACCACCTCGGGGTGCGAGGAGAGCCCCAGGTAGTTGTTCGCGCAGAAGTTTATGACCTCCTGCCCAGAGGCGACGGTGATGACCGCGTCCTGGGGCGAGGTGATGATGCGTTCTTCCTTATAGAGTCCTGCTTCCTTGATTTCGGCCAGTTCCCGTTGTAGATGTTCTTTGATTTTTCCGTACATAGTTCTAGATAAATTCTGTAGTCACTTCTTCGTTAATATAGACAATAATCTTGTTCGCTACCACGAAACCCATAGATTCCAGGGCCCGGGCATAGGTGTTCAGTTGCTCGCTGTAGGCGGGGTCCTTCTGCCCTGTCTTGTAGTCTATGAGGGTCGCGCTGTCTCCCTGTATGACAATCCTGTCCGGACGAATCACCTCCCCTGCCGCTGTGAAGATTTCGGTTTCGTTCCTGATGGTCAACCCTTCCTTATAATATAAGGATATATCCGGGTGTTCCAGGATGTTCCTCGCCATGGATTCCAGGGCTAATGCACCTTCCGTTGTCAGGTCGCCCCTTCGGACCATTCGATCCAACGCAGGCTCCAGGTCTTCTGGGTGGTTTACCTCTGCCATGACCGCATGGACGAGGTTACCCCTGGTAAGGGCCTCCTCCCGCCCGCTGTCCCAAAGCATACCGGACTGGGCGATGATACGGAACTCAGGGCGGTTCCTGTAGGAATACAGGTGCGCAATGCTTGTACTGCCCGGGGTGCCTGTCGGTTTGGCCGTTATTTCGGGCAGAGTCCCGATCGTATAGAGGTGCTGGTCCTTATTCCAAAGGCCCTTATCCATCAGGTAATGGATCAACAGCCCGGAAAACTGGCTCATTTTGGGTTTGCCTTTGGCATCCAGTTCGTTTTCCGTAAGCACGAAAAGTGCCTTTTCAGCCCGGGTAAATGCCACGTATAGCAGGTTGAAGGCATCGAGTTCCAATTTGTGCCGCTCTTCCAGGTACAGCTGTTCAGCTGCCTGGCTATAGGTGGTCATTTCTTTCTTTTTGCTCAGCAACAGCTCTGTAAACCCTGCATATTGTTCCGGGTCTACCGGCACCCACATGACCGCATCCTTTTCATTCCGGGAGTTATAGATGTCTGTGTTGGCGAACGGATAGAGGACAACGGGAAATTCGAGGCCCTTGGCTTTATGAATGGTCATGATCTGGATCGCATCCATGGCTTCGGGGGCCACCACACTCAATTTTTCCTTTTGCTTCTCCCAGTAGGCCAGGAAAGTTGGTATGCTGCTGTCTTCCTTCTGTTCCACAGACAGGGCCTCGTCCATCAAAAAAGTGAGATAGGCGTTGGATGCCCCCGCCAGGCCAAACTTGCCTATGGCATACTCAAGCCCGTCATATACCGGGGCGTGCTTTACATAGCCGGTTTTAAACCCATAGCGCTCCAGGAGGATGGCATCCGGGTCGTTCAGGTGGCTGCTGATAAACCGGTGGGGGTCCTTTCCTCCTGCGAGAAAGTACAGCAATTCGTAAGCCGCGTTCTTATCGGATGGCAGGAGGCAATATTGCAAAAGGGCAATAAGGAAAGAAACTTTCGGATGGTTTTTCAGGAGCAGGGTTTCTGAGCTGATGATGGGAATGCCCTGCTGCAGCAGGTAGTCTGCGATAAGGACGCCCTGTGCCCTGGTCCTGGTTAGGATGCAAATATGGCTGTAATCGTAATGTTGACCGCGTAGCTGGTCAATGCAGCCGAGAACACCTTCACAATAGAGTTCTTCCTTGCTGCGGTCTGCCGGCGAAATAAATTGCAGTTGTACCAGCCCACCTTTTTCGCGCTCTGGTTGTTGTTGGCTCCCGTCCATATAGAGATCCCGGTACAGTGGATGTTCCAGGAAGCCGCTGATATGCCTGAAGAAATCGTTGTTGAAATGCACGATTTCCTCATTGCTGCGGTAGTTGGAGGACTTTAAGGCTACCCTGGGGGCCACCGTGAAGGGAAGGGCCTGCCCGTTGAGCAGGTTGAGGAATTGCTCGGCCTTGCCTCCCCTCCACCGGTAAATTGCCTGCTTGGCGTCTCCCACCAGGAAAAGAGAGCCGTGGTTCCCATAGGCGTCTGCCCCTTCCAAGGCGTTGGCGATCAGCGGGATAAGATTTTGCCATTGCATGCCCGAGGTGTCCTGGAACTCGTCTATAAAATAGTGCCGGTATTTTTCACCCAGCCTTTCGTATATAAATGGCGCGGGCTGGTGCTTGATCTCCTCTGAGATCAGGTTGTTAAACGACGAGATAGGGAGCAGGTCGCGTTCCCCCTCCAGGGCTTTAACCTCCTGTTGCAGGGCATTCAGGATAGTGAGGGGCACCAGGTTCCGGTAGGCATTCTGCAACATAGACCATTGTTGGAAGGCCAGCCTTATTTCACTGAAAAGCACCCTCCACTTCGGGAGCAGGCCATCTATGGTGGCCTTGAGGTGGGCAGGGCAGTTCTTATTGTATGGAACCTCCTCATCAAAACGTTGTTTCCAGGAGGCGTTAAAATTAACCTTGTGAAATTCCTCCCTGTCAAGGCTTGCCATAAAATCGGGGAAGTATCCCCTGCTAAAATCCTGCCGCTGCAATTCATGGGCATCGATGGAGGCCAGGATGTCCCGTGCATGCCGCGCCATAGTGTTCTCTGCCGAACCGATACCTTTGCGGATTGTTTCCTTTAAGGCCCCAAAAGCTCCATGGTCCTTGGCCTCCAGCTGCTTCAGGTGGCCCAGGTGGTTTTCATTGAACAACAACTTCCCGGTCTTAAACAGGTCATAAGCGATATCCCAACTTCTGTCGTCATCTATTTTTTCTAAGGCAAAGGCGATTAACAGGCGTGTCAACGCCTTATCTTCCCCGGCCTTGCCCAACAAATTGGCAATGGCTTCTTCAAGCAGGAGGTTGGTATCCAACACGACCTCAAAATTTTGTGGCAATTTGAGGTCCCGCGCGAAAGTCCGGATAAGCCGGTGGGTGAATTTGTCGATAGTCGAAACATCGAAAAAGGCATAATTGTGCAGGAGTTCCTTCAGGACACGGCCCGAGCGCCGACTAAGTTCCTGGGCCGAAACCCCCATTTCCCTGCATAGTTCCCTGAAGATATGCGAGCCTGTTTCCGGGGCTTCACTCTGACTGAAGGAAAAGAGGCTTTCCAGGATGCGCCCCTTCATTTCATTGACCGCCTTATTGGTAAAAGTGATGGCCAGAATCTGACGGTATTTGCCCGCAGGCCCGTGCCCCAGGATGATCTTAAGGTACTCCTTTACCAGGGTCGAGGTCTTGCCCGAACCGGCTGAAGCGCTATATATGGTATAGGGGGCGGAAACCAATTGTTTTTGACTGCAAAATAAGGATTCTTGCGTGGTTCTTAACAAATTATTAGGGCAATATGTTTGTTAAAATCCTTAGATTTGATCAACAAGTATCATAACCCTTTAAACACTATAAAAATGGCTTTTGAACTACCAAGATTACCTTACGCCTATGACGCCCTGGAGCCTCATATCGATGCCAGGACCATGGAAATCCACCATACAAAACACCACAATGGCTATACCACAAAACTCAATGACGCCATACAGGGGACTCCTCTTGCCGACAAGTCCATCGAGGCTATTTTAAAGAACCTCGACATGTCGAATATGGCGGTCAGAAACAACGGTGGGGGTTATTACAACCACAAGTTGTTCTGGGAACTCATGTCGCCAAACGGGGGAGGGGCGCCCAGTGGCGCTCTTGCCGATGCCATCAAAGCGGCATTTGGCTCTTTTGAAGGCTTCAAAGACAAATTTTCTGCGGCCGCAGGCTCGCGTTTCGGTTCGGGTTGGGCCTGGCTTTGTGTCCACAAAGGAGGGCGACTTGAAATATGTTCCACCCCCAACCAGGACAACCCCCTGATGCCCGATACCGGTTGTGGAGGCCAGCCCGTTTTGGGGATCGATGTATGGGAGCACGCCTATTACCTGAACTACCAGAACCGCAGGCCGGATTATATCAACGCCTTTTACAATGTGATCAATTGGGCCAAAGTGGCCGAACTATATGACGCCGGCAAGTAAATAAGGCATGAGGATTAAATTTTAAAAGCCCCCCGGAATTAACCGGGGGGCTTTTTGTTTTTTAGCGGCAATGCGAAATAGAAAAGGGCAGAGAAGCCTCTGCCCTTTTCGTCCCAAATCTTACCATAAACTTAACCTACTTATGCTATGGCACCACTAAATTACTGGTATTGTGGGAAATAACAAAGCGATTTTAAGAAATTTTATGGCAAATGTTCAACCAAAATGGGTTTTATACGATGATTTCACACCAATGCGCCCTGATAATGGGCTGATAGTCAGCAATAAAAAAGGCAGGGAGTTAACCCTGCCTTTTTCCCCAAATCTTACCATGAACTTAACCTACTTATGCTATGGTCCTCCAAATGTAGGCGAAAGGCGGTGAGCGGAAAAAGGTTTTGGATGAACGTCTGGAAATTCGGTTGAAATGCGTATCCGGGGCCCGGTTGGTTGGAAAGTCCTTCAATCCCGGTTAAAATACGGCGGCCGGGGTAGGTAAAATACCACGGGCTTGCCAAGGCGAAAGTGGTATGCCCCGGGGGGCTGCAAAGGCTGTGGGCTGCGTAGGGCCAAATAAAAAAGGTGGAGAAGTCTCCACCTTTTTTGCCCCAAATCTTACCATGAACTTAACCTACTTATGCTATGGCAAAATCTAATGTAAAGGGGTTTCCGCCGAATTGGCCATAAACCCGTTAAAATGCACGTATTGTCGATGAAATGCATGTTTTAATGCACTTCATCGATGATTTGTTCAGTAGGCCCTTTCATTTTTGCCCTCGTAAAAATTGATGAACGCCTTGTTCACCACCCGGTTGCCGCCAGGGGTGGGATAGTTCCCCGTGAAATACCAGTCGCCCAGGTTTTTGGGGCAGGCCTGGTGAAGGCAGCTGATAGACTGGTAGATGATCTGGACTTCGGCCCTGATATCCTTTGGGCTGAGGAGTTGCCCGATCTTTGCTGAGATTTCTTCCGCGGTAAACGGGGCATAGAACTCCTTTACATAATTGATTACGTCTTTGTCTTTACTGTTGACCTGCTTCACGCATTTCTGGTAGATTTCCTCCACCAGGGGCATGGTATTGCGGTCTTTGTGCAACTCCAGGGCGGCGCGGAATGCGATAAAATCCTCCAGCTTGGCCATATCAATACCGTAGCAGTCCGGGTACCTGATCTGGGGCGCGGAAGAAACCACGATGATTTTCCTGGGCGAAAGGCGATCGAGCATGCGAAGGATGCTTTTTTTAAGGGTGGTCCCTCGTACGATACTGTCGTCGATAATGACGAGGTTGTCATTGCTTCCGACGGACCCATAGGAAATATCGTAAATATGCGCTACCAGGTCATCCCTGCTGCTGTCCTGGGTAATAAAGGTGCGTAATTTGGCGTCCTTGATGGCTATTTTTTCTATCCGGGGCCTGATTTCAAGGATGTTGTGCAGTTCTTCACTGGTGATTTTTGATCCGATGGCAAGGATCTGCTCCTCCTTCTTTTTGTTCAGGTAATTTTGTGCTTCCTTCACCATGCCAAAAAAGGAGATCTCTGCCGTATTGGGGATATAGGAAAATACCGTGTTCCTGATATCCGAATTTATGGCTTTCAGGATTTGGGGAAATAACAGCTTGCCCAACTCCTTCCGCTCTTCGTATATTTCTTTGTCGTTGCCCCTGGAGAAATAGATGCGTTCAAAAGAACAGGCTTTCCGCTCTGTCGGCGTTTGTATTTCCTCAATCTTTACCCTGCCGTCCTTCTTTATGATAATGGCATGGCCCGGCTCCAGTTCTTTGATGGCTTCATAGGGGACGTTGAAAACCGTTTGAATGGCGGGCCTTTCAGAAGCTACCACCACGATCTCGTCATCCTGGTAATGATAGGCAGGCCTGATCCCGGCGGGGTCACGCAACACAAAGGCGTCACCATGCCCCAGCATCCCGGCCATGGCGTACCCCCCATCCCAGTTTTTAGAGGCCTTTCGGAGGATCTTCGATATTTTCAGCCGCTCCGCGATCAACGGGGAGGCCTCCATCTTTGAGAACCCCTCTTTTTTGATTTGCTTGTAGAGCTTGGCAACGGCATCGTCCAGGAAGTGCCCGATTTTCTCCATCACAGTGATGGTATCTGCCATTTCTTTAGGGTGCTGCCCGAGCTGAACCAGGTTGTCGAACAACTCGGCCACATTGGTCATATTAAAGTTCCCTGCCACGATGATATTACGGTGCATCCAGTTATTCTGCCTCAGGAAGGGATGTACACTTTCAATGCTGTTTTTACCGAAGGTACCGTAGCGCACATGGCCCAGCAAAACCTCGCCTATATAAGGGATGTTCTTTTTTTGGAAGGCGACATTGTCATGCTGCCCCGGAGATTCCCTGAGTGTCCTGTTGATGCGTTCGTTGATCTGGTCAAAGATATCCTGAATGGGCTGTGAGGCAACGGAGCGCACGCGGCTCATATAGCGTTCCCCGGGGGCCATATCCAGTTTGATGCTGGCAAAACCGGCACCGTCCTGCCCGCGGTTGTGCTGTTTTTCCATCATGAGGTACATTTTGTTAACCCCATAAAAGGCAGAGCCGTACTTTTCCTTGTAATATTCCAGTGGCTTCAGCAGCCGGATCATTGAAATCCCGCATTCGTGCTTAATGGCATCGCTCATGTTCGCGTATAATTAAAAAAGCCCCGAAAAGACAGGGCGTTATCGCAATTCAATATCAAACTGGGTCAATTCCTTGAATTGATCCAAACGGTCTTCTACCTCGTTTTTTTCCAGGGAAGTCATCCGCTCCGGGCCAAAACGCTCTACACAAAAAGAAGCCAGGTTCGACCCGTGGATCACGGCATTCTTCAGGTTGTTGAAGGAGTTGTTGCCCGAAGCTGCCAGATAGCCCACAAAGCCCCCGGCAAAGGTGTCTCCCGCCCCTGTAGGGTCAAAGACCTCCTCCAGCGGCAGGGCCGGTGCAAAAAACACCTCGTCATTATGGAACAATAACGCCCCGTTCTCCCCTTTTTTGATCACCACATATTTAGGACCCATCCCGTGAATCCTGGCAGCCGCCTTTACCAGGGAATATTCCCCGCTGAGCTGACGGGCTTCCTCGTCATTGATGGTAAGGATATCGATCTCCGCGAGTACCCTCACCAGGGCTTCCAGCGTATGGTTCATCCAGAAGTTCATGGTATCCAGGACCAGCAACTTGGGCCGGCGCTTCATTTGACGGATCACGCTTAACTGTATATCGGGGTGCAGGTTGCCCAACATGACCACTTCGGCGTCCCGGTACTTTTCGGGAACGTGGGGCTTAAAATCAGCCAGCACATTTAATTCAGTTACCAGGGTGTCGCGCTTGTTCAGGTCATTGTGGTATTTTCCTTTCCAGAAGAATGTTTTTCCCCCCTGCACAATTTCGATCCCCGAGATGTCGATATTCTTTTGTTCCAAAAGGTCCAGGTACTCCCGGGGAAAATCATCACCCACCACCGAGACGATCCCCGCGTCAACCTCGAACTGGGCAGCTGCCAGGCCTATAAAAGTAGCCGCTCCGCCCAAGATCTTATCCGTCTTGCCGAAAGGGGTTTCTATGGCATCAAATGCGACCGTTCCAACAATCAAGAGTTTACCCATCCCGTTTCAAAATTTGGTGCAAATATACGGTTTTACTTTGGGGCGCTATCTTAATTTATAACTAAAGTGAGCCCCCTATTTCCTGCCAAAATCTGCGGGTATTTCGCCCCAGGCCCTGGTTTCCCATTTCACCACAGGGGTATTGTAGGAATTCTTTGATAACCACTCCTCGGCACGGCGCACCAATTCAAAAAGATTCCGGTTGGCGGGACCTTCCTTGAGTTTGGTATTGCACTTTTTTTTGCGGACCCAGGTGATGGCCGTACGGGAATCCGTATAGATCACACGATCGCTTTGGCGTTCCTTGAGGAAGGCCAGGCCGTGGACAATGGCCAGGAATTCCCCGATATTGTTTGTCCCCTGCTTAAAAGGGCCTTGTTTGAAAAGTACTTTGCCGGTGCGGGTATCCACCCCCCGGTATTCCATTATTCCCGGATTTCCGCTGGACGCGGCGTCGACCGCTATGGAATGGTAATTGGGCTCGCCCATGCGGAGCCGCTCAACCGGGGAGAGGGAGGGTGCCTTTTTCCCCCGGCCTTTATACGCCGCATAACTGCTATTGTAAGCCGCTTCGGCTTCCCTGGCTGTGGCAAATGACATATACTGTGCACCTTTAAACCCGGTAATCTGTGCTTTGCAGGCTTCCCAGGAGGGATAAACCCCCGGGCGCTTGCCTTTCCATACGACATAGAAGCGCTTCTTTTTCTTGGCGGTCATACCTGGTCCAGGAGTTTTTCAATCACTTTGGGGTAGTGCAGGTATTCGAGCTGGTGCACCTTTTCTGCAATGCGCTCTACGCTGTCTGAGGGGGCTATAGGGGTTTTCTCCTGGAGGATGATGGCACCCTCGTCATACTGTTCGTTTACGTAATGGATTGTGATTCCCGTTTCGGTGTCCCCATGGTCTTTCACTGCCTGGTGCACCCGCATGCCATACATGCCTTTTCCACCGTAATTGGGAAGCAGGGCCGGATGGATATTGATGATCCGGTCGGCAAAGGCGGCGACCAGTTCACCGGGGACCTTCCACAGGAAACCGGCCAGCACAACCAGGTCGGGTTGAAGGCTTTTGAGGGCCCCCAGCACCACTTCAGAATCGTAAAAAGCATAACGGTTAAAATAGAGGGCACTTACCTTCAGGCGTTCGCAGCGCTCGAGTACGCGGGCATCCCTCCTGTTCGTGAATACCCCGGCAACTTCCACATCCTTCCGGGTTTCAAAGTAGGTTACAATGTTTTCAACATTGGAGCCGGAACCAGAGGCAAATAAGACGATTCGTTTCATTTTTCGAGGGCTGGGATAAGGGAGAAATTATTTTCCGCGAAAATACAGGTCTTGCAGTTAAATTTATTAAATTACATCACATTTTAGGGTCGGGACGCTGTTTTAAGACAAAGTTTGTTATTTTTGCCATCGATTTAAATTTTAAAACCAATAAATTATGTCAGACATTGCATCAAGAGTAAAGGCAATCATTGTAGATAAATTGGGGGTAGACGAAAATGAAGTAGTAGCTGAAGCCAGCTTCACCAATGACCTCGGGGCCGACTCACTGGATACCGTTGAACTAATCATGGAATTCGAGAAAGAATTTGATATACAGATCCCTGACGATCAGGCAGAAAATATTGCAACCGTAGGTCAAGCTATAAGTTATATAGAAGAAGCCAAGTAAATATATGGCGTAATAGGAAAGTTTCTAAATTATCCATGCGGTAATCGTGCCGCATGGATAATTTTTTTTAATTTTCAATTGTTTAGAGCACATTCTAAAATTTGGTTCAATGCAGTTAAAGCGAGTTGTAGTAACGGGAATGGGTGCACTTACGCCTATTGGGAACAACCTGAAGGAATATTGGGAAGGCTTAAAAAGCGGGAAAAGCGGTTCTGCTCCTATTACCTATTACGATACTGAAAAGTTCAAGACCAAGTTTGCCTGTGAAATCAAGAATTACAACCCTGAAGATTTTTTTGATCGGAAGGAAGTGCGCAAACTCGACCGGTTTGCCCAATATGCCCTGATCTCTTCCGATGAGGCCATAGCCGATTCGGGGATCGACCTCAATTTGGTCGATAAGTTCCGGGTGGGGGTAATTTGGGGAGCCGGGATTGGGGGGCTCGAAACCTTTCAGACCGAAGTGTTGAATTATGCGGCCGGAGATGGCACGCCCAGGTTCAACCCCTTCTTTATCCCCAAGATGATTGCCGACATTGCGCCGGGGAATATCTCCATAAAACATGGTTTCATGGGGCCAAATTATACCACGGTTTCTGCCTGTGCCTCTTCGGCCAACGCCATGATCGATGCCCTGAACTATATCCGCCTGGGCTATTGCGATGTGATGGTGACCGGTGGGAGCGAAGCGGCTGTGACCATTGCCGGAATGGGTGGGTTCAATGCCATGCATGCCCTCTCGACCAGGAATGACAGCCCCGAAACGGCTTCCAGGCCTTTCGACGCCACACGCGACGGTTTTGTTCTGGGAGAAGGCGCGGGAGCGTTGATCCTTGAAGAATACGAACATGCCAAGGCAAGGGGCGCCAAGATCTACGCAGAAGTTGCCGGTGGAGGGTTATCCAGCGATGCCTACCACATGACGGCCCCACACCCGGAAGGGATTGGGGTGGTCCGGGTGATGGAGAACTGCCTGAGAGATGCCGGGGTGAAACCCGAAGAAGTAGATGCAATAAATACCCACGGGACCTCGACCCCCCTGGGGGATGTCGCAGAACTCAAAGCGATATCCCAGGTGTTTGGGGAACATGCCCATACCATCAATATCAATTCTACCAAATCCATGACCGGGCACCTGTTGGGAGCCGCGGGGGCCATTGAGGCCATCGCCTCCATCCTTGCCATGGAACACAGCCTGGTGCCACCAACGATCAACCACTCCGTAGTGGACGAGAATATAGATGCAGAACTGAACCTGACCCTGAACAAGGCGCAGAAGAGGGAGGTGAATGTGGCAATGAGCAACACCTTTGGGTTTGGGGGCCATAACGCCTGTGTATTATTCAAGAAAATCAGCTGAACTTAGGTATGACATTCCCAGGCAATATATTCAATTCCCATTCGAAGGAGGATGGGGATTTTTTTTTGGGGATAACCAAAATCCTGGGATTCAAGCCGAAAAAGTTGCAGATTTATAAAAAGGCGTTCCTGCACCGGTCGGCCAATCAGAGAGACAAGCATGGCAATCCCATGAATTATGAGCGGATGGAATTTTTGGGCGACGCCATGCTGGGGACCATAATCTCCAAACATCTGTACAAGGAGGTACCTGCAGGGGATGAAGGCTATCTGACCAAAATGCGATCCAAGATCGTGAGCCGCAAACACCTCAATGAACTGGGAAAAGACCTCAACCTGATCCGTTATGTGGAGAGTAAGATCCCCAAATCCCATTTTGGCGACAATATCCACGGCAATGTGTTTGAGGCGCTTGTCGGGGCCATTTATCTCGACAGGGGGTATAAGTATTGCGAAAAATTCATCAATGAACGGGTGATAAAACCCTATGTGGACATAGAACAACTGGAAGGCACTGTCATTAGCTACAAAAGCCTGGTGATTGAGTGGTGCCAGAAACAAAAGAAAGAATTCCATTACAATGTATATGAAGATACCGGGAAGGATCCGGTGAAACATTTTGCCGTAAAATTGAGTATAGACGACAAGGTGATGGCCAAGGCAAGGGCCACCTCCAAGAAAAAGGCAGAGGAAAAAGCTTCCAAAAGGGCCTTCTTTGCCCTGCAGGACAAAATTGGCAAAGGCTAGACCCTGTCGTATGGTGCCTTTATAACAAATTACACGTACCTCGTGCCGTCTTAGGGGGGCTACAACTTAGGCAGGTTTGCCTAATAATTATATCTTTACGCTTTTGGTTTCCGTATGGCAACAACGCACAGGATCCTGGATGATTTATACGAGGAATCGTATTCCCTGTTTGCAATACACAGCAGCCTGGATGATTTTGCCTTGGTCTATACGCTCAATCAATATTTGAAAACACGGTTCAGGAGGTTGCGGAAAGACCTGGATATTGCCCTGGGCCTTTCATTTCCAATTTTTGAGTGGAGGGATGAGATCAACGACAGGTACTGGACGCTCATTGCAAACGTTTGCCATAAAGAGGAAATAGGCAAGTCCAATGACCTGTTTATGGACGAATCCGCATACACCACCTACCACCTGCTGCCCGAGCTCAGGGAGTTGGATTATGTGGTTAAAATAGAAGGCGAGCTTACAGAAGAGGAGGAATCCCTTTTAAAGTCAGTGGCAAACATCCCCAAGATCATTGCGGCCTATGCCCTGGATGCCAATAGAATAAAATCGAAGAAAAATCTAATTTTTTAAAAAACATGCCTACAAAAAAGAAGACGAAAATTGTGGCCACCTTAGGCCCTGCTACCAGCAAGAAAGAGGTATTGAAGGAAATGATTCAAGCTGGGGTAGACGTTTTTCGGATCAATTTCTCCCATGCCGACTATAAAGACGTTACCAAACGGATTGAAATGATCAGGGAACTCAATGAAGAACTGGGAACCTATACCTCTATCCTGGCCGACCTACAAGGCCCGAAACTGCGGGTTGGGGTCATGGCCGGGGAAGTCGTCGTAGCGCCTGGCGATGCCATCACCTTTGTCACCGGGAAACCTTTTGAAGGCAACGCCGAACGGGTGTATATGAATTATTCCAGTTTTCCCAAGGATGTCAACCCGGGGGAACGCATCCTGCTGGATGATGGAAAGCTGATCTTTGAGGTAGTCGCCACCAATAAAAAGGATGAGGTCAAGGCCAGGGTCATACAGGGTGGGCCCCTAAAGTCCAAGAAAGGCGTCAACCTCCCCAACACCAACATATCCCTTCCGGCCCTTACCGAAAAGGACATCAAGGATGCCATCTTTGCCATTTCCCAGGAGGTGGATTGGCTGGCGCTCTCTTTTGTGCGCTTTAGCCAGGACCTGATCGACCTTCAAAACCTGATCAAGGAACATTCTGAACATAAAATCCCAATCATAGCGAAGATAGAAAAGCCGGAGGCTGTAGAGAATATCGATAAGATTGTGGCTTACTGCGATGGGTTGATGGTAGCCAGGGGCGACCTGGGGGTAGAGGTCCCGGCCCAGGAGGTACCACTGATACAGAAGAAACTCGTATTACGGGCCAAGAAGGCCAGGATACCGGTGATCATTGCCACCCAGATGATGGAAACAATGATTACCAGCCTCACCCCAACCCGGGCCGAAGTGAACGATGTGGCGAACTCCGTCATGGACGGAGCCGATGCCGTAATGCTTTCAGGGGAAACCTCCGTGGGGAATTATCCGGTACAGGTGATACAGAAAATGACCAGTATATTGCAAAGCGTGGAAAACTCGGAGCTTATACAGGTACCCCACGACCCGCCCCATATCCGGACAAAAAGGTATATCACCAAATCTGTCTGTTATCACGCGGCCATTATGGCCAACGAAATTAAGGCCAAGGCGATTTCTACCCTGACCAATAGTGGGTATACGGCCTTCCAGATATCAGCCTGGAGGCCCAGCGCCCATATCCTGGTCTTTACCTCCAATAAAAGGATTCTCACCCAACTCAACCTGTTGTGGGGCGTAAAGGCTTTTTATTACAACAAGTTTGTCTCCACCGATGAAACCATAGAGGATGTAAACCAGATCGCGTGCGATAAAGGGTTCCTGGTAAGCGGCGACATGCTTATTAGCTTGGCAGCCATGCCTATTAAAGACAAGGGGATGGTGAATACCCTTAGGGTAACCGAGATTTGAGGGCCCCGGGCAGGAACTGGGGTGTCGAGGAACATAAAAAGCACTGTTAATCATGGGCGACTGGCATTTAAAGGGAAAGGTGGCACTGGTCACCGGGGGGAGCAAAGGAATTGGCAAGGCCACCGTGGTGGAGTTCCTGGAACTGGGGGCTAGGGTCGTCTTTACGGCGCGACAGGAAGGGGAAATCAGGGATCTCGAACGGGAGTACGGGAAAAAGGGCTTTGATATCCGGGGGCTGGTCAGCGATGTCTCCAATCCGGAGGATCGGAGACAACTTGCCTCCTTTATCCAGAAGGAGTATGGCCGCCTCGATGTGCTGGTAAACAACGCCGGGATCAATATCCGTAAGAAGGCGATGGACTATGATGAAGCGGAATATATGAAGATCCTGAACATCAACCTGATTGCCCCCTTTGAATTGAGCCGCACCCTTTTTCCACTGCTTAGAAAGGGGACCCGTCCCTCCATTGTGAATGTAGCCTCCGTGGCTGCGCGTTACGACGTGAGGACAGGGAGCCCTTATGGCATGTCAAAAGCCGGATTGCTGCAACAAACCAGGAACCTGGCCGTAGAATGGGCTTCCAACGGGATACGGGTGAATGCGGTATCGCCCTGGTTTACGGTAACACCACTAACATCCAACCTGCTGGATCAAAAGGAACGCATGGCGCCCATCCTGGAAGGCACCCCGCTAAAAAGGGTCGCGCAGCCCGAAGAAGTTGCCGCGGTCATCGCTTTCCTGGCCATGGACAAGGCATCGTATATCACCGGGCAAAACATCACAGTCGATGGGGGGATGAGCGTAACCGCCTTCTAGGAATTTTAGAAAGCAAACTTTAACTGCACCGAGACCGCCAGCCCGTTGTCCCCGCTTTTTTCCTGTTCTGTGTTAAGGTTCGACAGGGAGATCCCCAGTAGCCTGACAGAATTTTCCAGGCGGTCCTGGTACAGTAGCTCCCTGGTAACCTCCAGCACCATGGATTTGTCCGAAATATAATACGGCAAAGTCTTACTCCGTGTTTGAAGTTTAAAATCGCCGCATTTGATCTTCAGGGTAATGGTTTTGCCCGCAACCCCCTGCTTCTTTAGCCTGCCTTCCAGTTCCCCGGCAATATGGGCCAGGCGTTCCAGCATAAAGATCTCACTGCTCAGGTTCTCACTAAACGTGCGTTCTGCCCCAACCGACTTCGGGATGCGATCGGGTTTCACCGGGCTGTGGTGGATTCCCCGGACCACGTGGTAATAATAGCTGCCACTCTTCCCAAACTGCGCCTCAAGGAATTCAAGCGAGTGTTGCTTCAGGTCAGTCCCCGTAAAGATGCCGAGTTGGTACATTTTCTCGGCGGTTACCTTCCCTACCCCGTAAAACTTCCGGATTTCAAGAGATTCCAAAAATGGGATTACCTCTTCCGGGGCAACGGTTTTCTGTCCATTGGGTTTGTTGTAATCGCTGGCTACCTTGGCCAGGAACTTGTTGATGGAGATGCCGGCAGAAGCGGTAAGCCCCAGTTCTTCAAAGATCCGATCCCGGATGTCCCTGGCAATCAGCGATGCCGAGGGGAGGCCCTTTTTATTCTCGGTCACATCCAGGTAGGCCTCGTCCAGGGAAAGGGGTTCCACCAGGTCTGTATATTCATGGAAGATCTCCCTGATTTGCAGGGAAATTTCCTTATACCTTTCAAATCGCGGTTTCACGAAGATGAGGTCGGGGCATTGCTTTTTGGCCAGGTAGCCACTCATGGCAGAACGGACCCCAAACCTGCGAGCCTCATAGCTGGCCGCGGCCACCACCCCCCTTCTGGAGCCTCCGCCAACAGCAATGGCCTTTCCCCTTAAATCCGGATGGTCCAGTTGTTCTACAGAGGCGTAGAAGGCATCCATGTCTACATGGATGATCTTACGGAGGGGGAAATCATAGGCCATAAACAAATTTAAGTCATATCTTTAGTTCTATGAACACCTCTCAGAAAACGGCTATCATATTGGGTGCTACGGGCTTAACAGGAGGGGTGCTCCTGGAACTGTTACTGGCCGACACCCGGTATGGCAAGGTAAAATTGTTTTCAAGGTCGCCCATTGGCAGACAACACCCCAAACTGGAGGAACATCTGGGCGATTTGTTAACCCTGGGGCAGTTCAGGGATGACTATCACGGGGATGAAGTGTATTGCTGTATAGGGACTACCAATGCAAAAACCCCCGACAAGACGCTTTACAGGAAGATAGATTACGGCATTCCCGTAGCGGCCGCGAAATTAGCCAGGGAGAACAAGGTACCAACCTTTATCGTAATGTCTTCCCTGGGGGCCAACCCGGGGAGCCGGGTTTTTTATAGTCGTACAAAAGGGCAGATGGAAGCTGCCGTGTGCGAGGCAGGGGTATCGCGTACCTATATCCTGCGGCCATCGGTCATAGCGGGCAAACGGGGAGAGGTGCGCCCGGGGGAATGGGTGATCCGTCAGTTGATGAAAGCCCTCAATGTGGTATTGGCAGGCCCCCTGGCCAGGTATCGTTCCATATCGCCGGAAGACATAGCGCGGTGCATGATATGGCTCGCAAACCATGCCTATGCGACCACCTTGATCCCATCCGATGAGATACGGGAGATCGCACAAAAATCCATGCATAGATGATTGAAATTGAACGTAAATACCTGGTACGCTCCCAGGGATACCGCGGAGAAGCGGTTTCCAAATCGCTGATGGTGCAAGGCTTCCTCACTACCGACCCCGGGCGCACGGTCCGGGTCCGGATAGCCGGTGATAAGGGATTCCTGACCGTCAAGGGGCCGTCCAATGAGTCGGGGACGTCCCGATATGAATGGGAGCGCGAAATCCCCTTGAAAGAGGCCCGTGAATTAATGGCCCTTTGCCCGCCGCCCCTGATGGAGAAGTACCGTTATCGGGTACCTTTTGGACAACACGTTTATGAGGTAGATGAATTTCTAGGGGTAAATCAGGGGCTGGTAGTCGCAGAGGTAGAATTGGAACAGGAGGATGAGGCCATCCTTAAACCTGACTGGCTGGGAAAGGAAGTTACCGGAAACCCAAAGTACTACAATTCGCAACTGTCACTTAATCCGTTTGCAACATGGAAAAAGGAAGAAGAACACTGACCTGCGTCCTGGGCTTGCTGCTGTTGGCGGCCTCATGCAGAGAGGGCCCTGTACGGGAAGAGGATACCGCAGAGGTTACCCCCCCAAAAAAGAGCAGCAGGGAAATCAAGGAGTCCCTGGAACAAAAGGGCTACCAAACCTTTGACTACGTGGATGAATCTACCGGGGATACCGTATTAATGCAACAATATTTTATGGTTTTCCTTAAACGCGGCCCCAACAGGCAGCCTGTTTCTAAGGAGGAAGGAGACAGTCTGCAGTCCCTGCACCTGGCCCACCTTGGCCGGATGTATGAGGCGGGGTATGCCGATATATCGGGTCCTTTTGGCGATGAGGGAGCGATCCGGGGGATTACCATCTACAATACCCCCACCCTGGCCATGGCCGATAGCCTGGCGCGTCTGGATCCATTGGTGCAGTTGGGCCGGTTGCAAATAGAGGTGCATCCGTGGTGGGCTGCCAAGGGGTTCGCGCTCCGATGACAGAGGACTGCTTATTGCCAGCCGCCGCCCAGTGCGCGGTACAGTTCCACGACCGACTGTAACTGCAGCAGCCGGTTGTCAATGGCGTTCAGTTCGGCATTCAGGGCGTTCTGCCTGGCTGTAAGTAAATCCAGGTATGTGGCATAACCGTTTTTAAGCAAGGCTTCAGAATGTTCCTCGGCCCTGCGCAGGGCAGCCACTTCCTGTTGCCTGAATCCATACTTCCTGCTCTCGGCCTGGTATTCGTACAAGGCGTTGGAGACTTCCTGTCCGGCTTGCAAAAGGGTTTTTTCAAAGGTGAGCAGGCTTTCCTCATTCCCGGCTTTTGCCACCTCTAGTTGGGTCCGGAGCTGGCGCCTGTTGAAAATAGGTTGGGTAAGGTTCCCTATCAGGGTCGCGAATACCGATCCCGAATCAATCCATTCCTTGAATTCCAGGCTCTGGAATCCACCCGTACCCGTTAGCAACAAAGTGGGATAAAAACTACTCCTGGCCACATTGGTGAGTTCAAAGGAATTGACCAATGCATATTCAGAGGCCAGGACATCGGGCCTGTTGCGCAGCAGCAGTGCCGGTACCCCCAGGCGAAGTTCCGTTTCCAGTGACTGTTCATCCAGATCGCCCCTGTTCAGGGCTCCTCCGGGCTGGCCAATTAAGTAGTTAAGGGTATTTTCCAGCCTGAAAATCTGTTTTTCCAGGTCGATCAGCAAGGCCTGTGAATTATAAAGCTGGGCCGCGGTCTGGTCAACAGCCACCTGGCTTACGCTACCGGCGTCCTTCAGGGCCCGGATGGTTTCCAGGCTCGATTGCCTGTTTTCTATCGTTTTCCGGGTGATGTTATACTGCTTGTCCAGGGCTAAGAGTTCGTAATAGCTGCTGGCAATCTGTGCCACCAGTTGGGTTTTTACCGCTTTGTGCGTTTCCACTTGCTGGAGGTAGGATGCCAGGGAAGCCCTTCGGTTACTGCGAATTTTCCCCCAAATGTCGGCCTCCCAGGAAAAGCTGCCTGAAAGCTCAAATTGCTCGATGGCTCCGTCAAAAAAGGAACCGAACTGGCTGTTGCGGGCCAGTTCCTGATGTGTCAGGGAGGCCTTGCCCTGAAGGCTTGGAAAATACCCCGCTTTTCCCTGTTTCATCAACGCTTCGGCCGCTACCAGGCGCTGCAGGGCGATGCGGATATCGAGGTTGTTTTGCAGGCCTGCTTCAATATAGGCCGACAGGCGCTGGTCTGTGAACAGGCTCCTCCAGGAAAGGGAGGCCATAGAGACACTGTCGGCCGGCAGTGCATCTGTCCGGTACAACTTGTTCATAAGCTGTATGTCCGGGGCCTCGTACTCTCTGGCTACGAAACAGGCTTGCTGGAGCAGGCCCAGCCCCGCCATGATCATCATTTGGTAGGTCCTTCTCATGGTCATTCTTCTATATGCGATGTGTCAGTGGCCGTCGATTGCTTTAAGGTTTCGCCCGGAACACCGGATATGCGTTCCTGCAACCACTGAAAGGCGATGAATAAAACCGGGATAATGAATATCCCCAGGACGGTACCCACGAGCATTCCCCCCGCGGCCCCCGTACCTATGGCGTTGTTCCCCGCGGCACCGACGCCCTTTGCCAACACCAGGGGCATTAACCCGAGGATGAAGGCAAATGAGGTCATCAGGATGGGCCGTAACCGGGCCCTGGCCCCCTGGATGGCAGCTTCGGTTAAAGAGAGGCCCTGGCGCCGTCGCTGCAAGGCAAACTCAACAATCAGGATGGCGTTTTTTGCCAGCAGCCCTATCAGCATGATTAGCGCAATCTGGAAATAGATATTGTTCTCCTGTCCGGTCAGTTTCGTCGAAACAAAGGCGCCCGCCACGCCTACGGGGAGCGAAAGCAAAACGGAAAAGGGAATGATATAGCTTTCGTACTGGGCGGCAAGGAAAAAATAGACAAATACGAGGCTCAACATAAAGATGATCCCGGCCTGGCCGGAAGAAGCTATTTCTTCCCTGGTAATTCCCGAGAAGGCGACCTCGTAATTAATGGGGAGTGCTTTTCCCGCGACTTCATTGACCGCCCTGATCGCGTCGCCGGAACTATACCCGGGTGCGGCAGAGCCGTTTACGGTTACGGCGTTGAACAGGTTAAAACGGCTCACCGTTTGCGGGCCATATACCCTGGAAAGTTTGACAAATTCAGAAACCGGGGCCATTTCGCCCGCGGCATTCCTCACGTACATGCTGTTTAAACTGGACTCATCATCGCGCTCTTCAGGTTTGGCCTGTACAAATACCCGGTATTGCTTGCCAAAACGGCTGAAGTCTGCCGCGTAAAGCCCGCCTATATTGCCCTGCAGCGTACTGAGGATACTACTGATATCGATACCGGCTTCCTTGGCCTTTGGGACGTTGATGTCCATTCGCAACTGGGGGAAATTGGTGCTGAAAGAGTTGGAGGCAAAAGCCACCTCCGGGCGTTGCATCAGGGCGGCCACAAAATTATTGGCTACATTGTCAAGGTCTTTGAGTTCTCCGGAAGTGCGGTCCAGGATCCGCATTTCAAAACCTTCCACGGCGCCAAATCCAGGGATGCTCGGCGGGGTGAAAAAAATGATATTGGCTTCCGATAATCCAGCCGTCCGGGCATATAATTCCCCGATAATCCCTTCTATGGAGGTAGCCTCCGTGTCGCGTTCCTCCCAGTCTTCGAGGTTGAGGAACCCCAGGGCATAGGAACTGCCCGCCCCGGAAAAAAAGCTCCGTCCGCTGATAATGGAGGAAGTGCGGATCCCTGCTATTTGACGGGTGATTTCGGTCAGTTCTTCGGTATAGGCAAAAGTCCGGTCCAGGGAGGCGCCCTGTGGGAGTTCTATGTTCACAAAAATCACCCCGCGGTCCTCACTTGGCACGAAACCGGATGGGGTGGTGCGGTTGGCCCAGAAAATAGCCGCGATGGCCAATAGCAATAGCAGTACGGTAATCCACCGATGCCTTACGAGGAAGCGCAGTGAGCTAAGGTACTTCCTGGAAGTCGCATCAAAACCCGCGTTGAAAGCGCGGTAAAAGCGTTCCAGAAAGGGCCGATTCTTCTTTTGCTCATGTTCGGGTTTGAGGAGGAGGGCGCAAAGGGCCGGGCTCAGCGTTAAGGCATTTACCGCCGAGATAAGGATGGCCACGATCAGGGTAAGGCCAAACTGCTCGTAAAACACCCCTGAGGGCCCTTGTATAAAAGTGATAGGGATGAAGACGGCGGCCATGACCAGGGTAATGGACACGATGGCGCCGCTGATTTCGCTCATGGCCGACACCGTGGCAGATTTACTCGATTTGTACCCTTCTTCCAGCTTGGCATGGACGGCCTCGGTGACGACAATGGCATCATCTACCACGATCCCGATGGCGAGGACCAGGGCGAAAAGGGTCAGCAGGTTGATAGAATAGCCGAACAACCCCATGAAAAAGAAGGTTCCGATGATGGATACCGGGACGGCAATGGCCGGGATCAAGGTTGATTTCAGGTCCTGGAGGAAGATGAAAACCACCAGGAAAACCAGGAGGAATGCTTCTATGAGGGTAGACCGTACCTTGTTCATCGATGCGGTAAGGAACTTATTGGTATCGTAGTTGATGAGGTAATGGACCCCCTCGGGGAACTGCGATTCCAACCGGTCCAATTCCACATACAGTTTTTCAATGATCTCCTGGGCGTTGGAACCGGGCGTCTGGAAGATCCCGAAGTTCACCCCGGGGTTCCCCTGTGAACGGGAAAGCGAACTATAGGAAAAGGCGTCAAGCTCTACCGTGGCAACGTCTTTAAGCTGCAAAAACTGCCCCTTTTCCAGAGCCTTGATAATGATGTTCTCATATTCCTCCACCGTTTTGTAACGGCCCTTGTATTTGATCACATATTCAAAAGACCTGCCAGCATTCTGGCCCAGCGATCCCGCGGCCGCTTCCCTGCTTTGTTCTCCAATGGCGCTTACGACATCGGCGGAGGTCAGCCCATAGGTGGCCAGCTTTGCGGGATCAATCCAGATCCGCATGGAATAATCCTTGGCGCCAAAAACGGTTACGGCCCCCACTCCTTTGATCCGCTCTATCTCTGGCTTTACATTGATATTGAGATAATTTTGTACAAAGGTGTCATCATAGTCGGGGTTGGTAGAATAGAGGGCCACATACATCAGGGCAGAACTCTGTTGCTTTTGGGTGATGACCCCTGAACGTATGACTTCTTCCGGCAAAAGCGCGTTGGCACGGGCCACGCGGTTTTGAACATTGACCGCGGCAATGTCCGGGTTTACACCCTGTTCAAAGAACACCGTAATACTGGCACTACCGTTGTTACTGGCCGAAGAAGTGATATAGGTCATTCCCTCCACCCCGTTGATTTGTTCTTCTATGGGTACAATTACGCTTTCCAGGATGGTTTCGGCATTGGCACCCGGGTAATTGGCCGAAACCTGTACCGTAGGCGGTGCAATGTCCGGGTATTGGGTTACCGGCAAGGTGGCCAGGCCCAGGACCCCAAGGAGCACAATGATGATCGAGATGACCGTTGAGAGTACCGGCCGTTCTATAAATACTTTTAGATTCATATTATTGGAATACCTGGTCGAAAGATTGTACAATACTGTCTATAGACGCAGGCTGCGGGATGATCTTTGCCCCGGGCCGAACTTTACCTACGCCCATGGCGAGGATTTCGTTTCCTTCCTGCAAGCCCTGCAACACCGTCAGGCCATTGGTTTCTGTCACAATTTCGATGCTCTTGGCCCGCAGGGTATCGTCTTCCACCAAATACACAAAGGTCTTGCCCTGCTGCTCAAAAGTAGACAGGGTGGGGACCACCAATACCCCATCGAGGTTTTTGATCAGGCGGATGGTCCCGCTACTGCCGTTTCTCAGCAGGCCCTCCGGATTGGGGAAAGTCGCTCGAAAGCGCACCGTACCCGATTGGGGGTCTACCGAACCGCTGATGGTTTCGATGGTACCGGGATGGGGGAAGGGGGAGCCGTCGGCCAGCAATAATGCGACAGGGGGAAGGGATCCGGCCATTTGCCCAAGGTTTTCAGGGGCATTTTCCCGTATAAAGCCGATGAAATCTTTCTCATTCATCGAAAAATAGGCATACACCTCAGCGATACTGGAAATGGTCGTCAGGGGTTGGGTGTCCTGGGCGCTAACCAGCGTTCCCTTTCGGTACCTGATGGTTCCGACGACCCCATCGATGGGGCTACGGATATTGGCGTAACCGATGCTGGCCATCAGGCTTTGATAGGTGCTTTTCGCCTGTGCCAGATTGGCCTTGGCCGTTTCCATTTGCACGGGACTGATAATGCCCTGGGCTACCAGGGGCGCCAGTTTGTCTACCTCTACCTGCGCTGCCTGCATACGGGCCCTGGCAGCCCCGGCTTCCTCAGAGAGGCTCTGGGTCTCCAGCTTAAAGAGCCGTTGACCCTGTTGTACCCACTCGCCTTCATCGACCAGCACTTCCTGTATATACCCGGAAACCTTGGCCCGTACTTCGCTATTCACCTTTCCTTCGATACTGGCCGGATAGTTGACCACATCCTCCACGTTCCTCCGGGCAACTTCTACCGTTGGGTAGGGGGCCGCTACCGGCCCCTGGGTGTTGGGTCCCTGTTCCCCGCAATTGTAGGCAAAGGGCAGCAATAGCAGGGCCAGGGTGAAGCGCTTGCGTTCCATGTGGCCGGGGAGACGCAAATAATAGGATTTCCAATTCATTCGACGTGTTGTTTTGGCGGTTGCATGTAAAGCTCCATTCATTGGGGCCCGTATTCGGTTCCAGGTTTCGGAAAGCTTGTTGAAAGGCAGGACCGAAGGCCTGGTAGATATATATGTATATTTTCAGATCGTGGCCCCTTTGGTGACCCCTAAAGACACAAGGTCTGGTAAGGGCGTTAAACAGGGGGTGGTATACCCCCCGGAGAGACCTTTAAAAAGTTGCCTGGTTGTCTTCTAAACCGGGAGGCAACATGTTACAGGGCACTTTTAAACTGCTCCAGGAAGCGTACATCGTTCTCGCTCAGCAGACGGATGTCAGAAATCTGGTGCAGCAAAAGAGCGATGCGATCTATCCCCATACCAAAGGCAAAACCCGAATATTCCTTTGGGTCAATATTGCAATTGACCAGCACATTGGGGTCCACCATACCGCACCCCATGATTTCCAGCCAACCGGTTCCTTTGGTCATTCGGTAATCCGTCTCGGTTTCCAGCCCCCAATAGACATCTACTTCGGCGCTGGGTTCGGTAAATGGGAAGTAGGAGGGACGAAGGCGGATCTTTGACTTGCCAAACAGGGCCGTGGTAAAGAACTGCAACGTTTGCTTCAGGTCTGCGAAAGAAACCCCCTTGTCAATATAAAGTCCTTCCACCTGGTGGAAAAAGCAGTGGGAGCGTGCCGAAATGGCCTCATTGCGGTATACCCGCCCGGGAGAAATCGTCCTGATGGGGGGTTTGTTGGTTTCCATGTACCGCACCTGTACAGAAGAGGTATGGGTGCGCAAGAGTATATCGGGATTCGTTTGGATATAAAAAGTATCCTGCATGTCCCTGGCAGGGTGGTGCTCGGGTAGATTCAGCGCACTGAAATTATGCCAGTCGTCTTCTATTTCAGGCCCTTCCGAAACATTGAAACCAATTCTGGAGAAAACGTCGATTATTTGGTTTTTTACAATAGATACCGGATGGCGCGCCCCCAGTTCCAAAGGTTCAGCCGGCCTCGTAAGGTCGCCATACACCTTTTTCTCAGAGGTTTTGCCCTCCAGGGCCTCCTTGAGGGCCTGTACCTTTTCCGTAGCGGCCGTTTTCAATTCATTGACCGCTTGGCCAAAAAGTTTTTTGTCCGCGGCAGGCACGTTTTTGAATTCGCCGAAAAAGTGGTTCAGCAACCCTTTCTTTCCAAGGTATTTAATACGGAAGGCTTCTATGGCTTCCGGCTTGTCTGCAGAAAATTCCGCAACCTCTGCAATATGTTTCCTGACTTGGTCTATCATTCGGTTCTGGCTTGGGTGAAAGCTAAATTGCCTCCCGGGTACTCCGCAGGAGCACGCCGAAAGGCAAATTTATAACTTTTAGGCGTCTGTGGGCACAAACTCCCGAATTTTGATGGCAGACTTTACTTGGGGTCGGCAAGCAGGCCCTCGGAAGTAGGTTCCGGGTAGCGGTTTTCAACATTTTCCTTTATCCAGTCCACGCACTCCTTGAAAGAATCAAAAATATGCTCTTCGGGGATGAGGTCGGGGATAATGTCAATACGTTCCATCATATACCGGGGTTGTGGTAATACATTGACCAAAAGCACATCTATCCCGTTAGATTTCTTGAGGTCTACCAATACATCTTCAAGGGCATACAGCCCGGATTGGTCTAAATACTGCATACGGCCCATGCGGATGACCACGGCAGAAGCCGTGTCGGGGATTTGGTTTGCCAACTGCTGGAAATCGCTGGTAGACCCAAAAAATAGCGGACCCTTTATATGCTTGATAAAAACTTCTTCTTTGAGGTGCTTGGGAAAATTGAGCTCATCTGACCAGGCCTTTTCCTTTTTCAGGGGCTTCACATCAGAGCGCTCGGCCGTAAGGTCGCCCATTTTCTTCATGAACATCAGGGAGGCGATGATCAGTCCGACACCTACGGCATAGACCAGGTTCCAGACAGAAGAAAGCACCAATACCACCAGCATGATGATGACCTCTGAGCTGAGTTTAAACGGGCCCAGCTTCATATCTTTGGGCAGGGCCGGAATGGCTTTGAGGCCTTTGTAGTCCATAACCCCAATCCCTACGGTAACCAGGATCCCTGCCAGGACCGCCGCTGGAATTTGCGAAGCCACCGGCCCAAGGGCCAGGAGGACTACCAGCAGCAGCAGGCCGGCTATCATGCCCGAAAGCCGCGTTTTGCCGCCCGATTTGATATTCACCACGGTCCGTATGGTTGCACCGGCCCCGGGGATCCCTCCAAAGATGGCGGCAATACTATTTCCTATCCCCTGCCCAACCAGTTCTTTGTTGGGTTCGTGTTTGGTTTTCGTCATGTTGTCGGCCACCACAGAGGTCAGGAGGGAATCTATAGCCCCCAGGAGGGCCAGGGTGAGGGCCGTAAATATATACGGGGTGATCGCCTCTAGCCGGAATTGTGTAAAGATTTCCATTTGGGGCAGGGGCAGTCCTTCGGGGATGCGTTCAATGGGGCGGTACTCCAGTCCAAAACCAAAGGCAGCGCCCGAGACCACGATCAGGGCGACCAGGGTGCTGGGGACGGTGGTGGTAATGCGTTTGAATCCATAGATGATGATGATGGTGGCCAGGGCAAGGGCCAACTCCAGCCAATTGATATTTTGCAAGGCCCTGGGCAGGATCTTAATGGTGCCAATGACGCCGGAGGCATCGGAAGCCGCCAGGGTCCTGGCTTCTTTTAAAATGTCGGCCTCGGTGGTCTTTTGGGACCTCTTGATGGTTTCCTCAAAATTTTCGAGCACCAGGATCCCTTCGCCGGCCTCTTCCTTGAGGATGTTTTCCAGGATCACTTCTTCGGCGAGGGGTTTATATCGGGTTACGTATTCCTGGTCTTCCTTGGGATAATACCCCACGGCAGGCAGGATCTGTGTCACCAGGATAATAACCCCTATGGCGGTCATAAACCCTGAGACCACAGGGTACGGGATATATTTGATGTATTTGCCCAGGCCGAGCATTCCCAGGCCGACTTGCATCAGTCCCGCCAGTAAAAATACCGTAAGAATTGCGGGCAGGGCTTTGTTGACATCGCCTTCATAGAGGGCGATGATCCCGGCAATAATGACCATGCTCACCGCGGTCATGGGTGCCGTAGGCCCCGAAATCTGGGTATTGGTGCCCCCAAAAAGGGCTGCGAAGAACCCGATAAAGATGGCGCCATAGAGTCCGGCACTGGGCCCCAGGCCGGAACTAACCCCAAACGCAAGGGCTAGGGGTAGCGCCACAATACCCGCCGTAATACCCCCGAAAAGGTCGCCCTTCAAATGTTTAAATAAGTTTTTCATGTTAGGATGTTTTATTTATGCTTCGATGACACCTCTGCAAAAGGCTGTGGAAGATACGCCTGCCGTTAGTCCAGGTGGTATATCTCCATGATATGCCTGAGGATGCCCTCAAAGTCGATCTTCAGGTCGATCAACTTGCCCGTGTGCACATCAAAGACCCAGCCATGCACAGTCAGCCCACGATCGCGGTACGCCTTCTGTACGGCAGCTGTTTTAATCAAATTTACACATTGCTCCTGAACATTGAGCTCTACAAGCCGGTCGTACTTCTTTTCCTCATCGGCGATGCCGTTGAGTTCATCACGGTGCAAACGGTATACATCGCGGATGTTCCTCAGCCAGGGGTTCAGTATCCCAAGGTCTGCAGACTGCATAGCCGCTTTGACCCCCCCGCAGGCATAGTGCCCGCATACGACAACATGGTTTACCTTGAGGTGTTCTACGGCGTAATTGACGACTGACATCACGTTGAGGTCTATGCTGATCACCATATTGGCGATGTTTCTATGTACAAAAACCTCCCCAGGGCCCAGGCCCATGAGGTCTTCGGCCGTGACCCGACTGTCGGAACAGCCAATATAAAGCAGTTCAGGGTTTTGGCCCTTTCCCAGGTTGTCGAAGAAACCAGCATCGGTTCCTAGTTTTTCCTTGATCCAATTCACATTGTTGTCAAATACGTTTTTTAAGTCCATATGGTAGTGTCTTTAGTTATCCTTAAAGTTTAAAAATCACGGCCTGGGCTCAATAGCCCGGCCAATGCCTGCGAGCCCCAGACGGAGGAGATGCCACCGGAATGGGGTGTTGCAGCGAATTGATTACTGCAGGCCCGGCAAGGTGTCGCTGGGCCTTCTAATTTAAGCGATTTGTTCGGGGGGTGGGAGAACAATCTCCAGGTAAGGATTGTTAATGCTCAGGGGAGCTACGGGGCTGACCATTTCTGCCCTGGCCGGCAGGAGCTGAAAAGAAACGTGCAATTGACGGCCGAGCTGCTTCAGGTCGGTATCCCAGTAGGGGCTCTCCTTCTGCTCTTCCTCATTGAGGTTGAATACTATGGTAACCTGGCTTTTTTCGACGAGGGTCACTATAGATGGGGTAAGGAGGGCCGAAACCCACAGGGCCATCAAAATAAGTGCGATCGAAGATTTCATAATTGGTTAGCTACTTCACAAAATTAAAAGGATTCTCTTATAAATGGGTTAAAGAACTATTAAAAGTCCTTTATCGGTTTCAGGGATTGCTGGGGGAGCCAGCCGGTTGATCCGTCTGCCAGGGCTATTTTTTTCCACTCGTTCAGTTGTTCCAGCACCTGTACTTTGGTCCCTTCGTGTAAAATGAAGGCATCCTGGCTACGGGTATTCGGTTCCGATTTAACGGCCACTTCCGTGTCGAAGATAATGGCCGGCTGCCTTTTTAAGTACTGGTTGTGTTGGATATAGGCAAAGAGTACCGAAGCCATCGCGAGAAAAAGGCAGCCAAGGCTCAGGACAAAAGCCAGCCGCTTGCGCGACGCATAGCGCATGTAATAATAGGCAATATAGAAGGTTACGAACAACAACATCAACACAATGGCGGTATACGACCACTGGTCAAACGTAAGCAAGCCGGTAACCCGATCTATAATTTTGGAAATTCCCGATTGCGGGATGGCTTCTATGACATCCAGGGTCATGTTCTGTGCATAGGCCAGGTTGCTTTTGATCTCAGGGTCATTGGGGTCCAGTAAAAGGGCCTTTTCGTAAAAATAGATGCTGGGGGCTATGCGGTTGAGCTTATAATAGCAGTTGCCGAGGTTATAGTACAGTGCGGCAGAATGCTGCCCGTTCTCCAGGATCTGGAGGTATTTTTCTGCGGCAGCCTCGTACTTCCCCGCATTATAGTGCTCTGTGGCAGCATCAAAAAGGGCCTCTTCCTGGGCGATGCCCACCCAGCAAACAAAAGAGAGTATGAGGGTCGTCCAATGCTTCATGCTATAGCTGTTTGTCCATGGATGAAATTACTTCGCTGGCCTTGTTGTAGTCCTGCTGCATCTGTACGTTCGAGAATGGGCTGTACCGGGCCATTTCACAATTGGAAAGCAGCCCCAGGAACCCCTCGGTCGTCGCAGGGTCCACTTTTTTCTCGGAGAAGAGGGCCTCGATTTTATCCTTGCTGAATTCTGAGGTCTCTATTTTAAGTTTCGCTTTCAGGTAGTTGTGGAGCGCCTTCTCCAGGGCTATGTAGAAGGCTTCCTTGTCGCCCAGGGCACTTTTGGCCCTGGAAAGGAATTTTCGCGCCAGTTTGTTGGCCCGTTTAATTTTGTTCCCGGCCACATCGCTGGCAATGGCCTCCCGTTTTTTCCCCAAAAGGACCGCCATGGGGATGAGCAGTACGGGGGTAAGCAGCCATAGATAAAATTGTATGGATCCAAAGAAGGGCACCCGGTTTTTGGAGGATAGGTTGGGCTGCAGTTTGATAAAATAAAACTGGTTGGCCGCAGAAACCACGTTCCTGCTTTCCGAAGCGGCTGGTCCTGGAAGGCTGCTGATGGCATTGGCGGTAGGCCCTTCCATCACATTGATGGTAATCTCATCGGAGGTTAGCGTATGGTATTTGCCGCTTTCCGGGTCAAAATAGCTGAAAGGGATCTCGGGGATGGGGTATTTCCCCCGAAGCGAAGGTACGATGGTATAGCTGTTGCTGACACTTCCCTGCATGCCCGAAAGGGTGGTGCGGACATTTTCGGCGAACTCTGGCTCGTATACTTCCAAAGACCCGGGCAGGCTGGGTTCCGGTAGCTGGAATAGTTTCAGGTTACCCTTACCCTTTACCTCCACAATGGCCTGGAGCGATTCGGAGGCATTGAGCTCAGTCTTCGTGGTCTTAACCGTAAAGTCGAACTTCCCTACCGCCCCGCGGAAGTTCTCCGGTTTTCCAGCCTCAGGCAGGGGTTTTACATTGATGGTTCGGCGGCCGGCCGAAACCGTTTTATTGGTTTGCGTATAGACCCGGCCACCAAAGAAATCGCGTTTGTTGGTGGGGACATCCACGGTCACGTCCAGGGAAAGGGGTTCAATTTCCAGCTCCCCGCTTTTCTGCGGATAAAGCACCACCCTTTTCAGGATGACATAGCGGTAGTTCTTGCCGTCATAGGTACCGTTCTTTACATCGTATCGGGTTACCGGCATATCCTGGCTCCAGAAGTTGTTGTAGGTGGGGTTGTCCAGGGGCCTGAAGTTGGATACGGTTACCGAGGGGCTTACGAAAAGTTTGTACACCACGCTTATCGCTTCGTTGAGGTAAGGGTTGGTCTGGGAGACCTCTGCGACAAGGTGCAGGCTTTGATCCGCCAGATCGTCTACCGTCATTTCGTCACTGGGCTTGTCTACCGCCGCGGTCACCTCCACCTTTTTCGGGAGCGATTTATAGGTTTCCCCATCGATGACAATCGTGGCCTGGTCAATGGTAAAAGTCCCCCTGGCGGTTGGGGCCAGGGTATAGGAATAGGTTTTAGAATAGCTGCGGACGCCGTTGATCCAGGAAGAACTGATAGACTGTGATGGCCCCATGACCACCCGGAATCCTTCAAAATCCGGGGGGCTGAAGTTGTCACCGTCCTTGTTCATGCTAAAATCTACCCGCAGCCTTTCATTTATCCCCAGCCTTTCCTTGCTGAGGGATACCTCAAAGGTCACGGCACCCTTATCCTGGGCCCATCCTTCCATGGAAGGCAGGAGGCAGGTACTTAACACCAGCAGATATGTGATCCACACGCTTTTCACCAGTCTTTTTTACTTTTTGTGGGGATGCCTTTTACTTTTTGCGCATCTAGTTTTTCCTGTACTTTCCGTTCCTCGTTCTGCATGGCCTCCAGGAGGTTCTGGATTTGCTGGGGAGACAATTGGTTGGGCCTTGGGGCCTGCTGTTCCTCACCCTCCCCTTTCTGCTGCGGCTGCTTTTGCTGTTCCTCTTTTTCGTCCCCGTCTCCTTCCTTGTTCTCTTCTTTTTCCTGATCGCCCTGGTCCCCCTGATCGCCCTGGTCCTGCTGTTGGTCCTGGTTCTGTTGCTGCTTGTTCTGGTCGTCCTGGTTCTGCTGGTCCTGGTTCTGTTCCTTTTGGTCCTTTTGGTCCTGCTCGTTTTGGTCGTCCTCGTTCTGCTGTTCGTTCTGTTGCTTTTTCAGCATTTCTTTTGCCAGTGCCAGGTTATACCGGGTCTCTTCGTCCGCAGGGTCATTCCTGAGCGCCTCTTTATAGGCCTCTACCGCCTTTTCATATTCTTTGTTCTTCATGAAAACATTGCCCATATTGTGGAATGCGCGGTGTTTTCCGGCCTTGTCCCGGGCCTTTCCCCCCGCCTGCTTGAACCGCCCAAATGCTTCGCTGTAACTTTCCTTGTTATACAGGGCATTTCCCAGGTTGTATGGGGCCGCTACATTCTCGCCGCTCTTGGAGATGGCACGCCGGTATTGGGCCTCTGCACTCACAAACTGGTTTTCCTCCAACTCTTTATTTGCCTCCCAGGTCAAATCTTTAGACTCCCGCAAGGCTTTCTGTTGCGCGGGGTCTGTTTCCTGGGCATTGAGGGCCAGTGTGGTACACCAAAACAGGAAGAACCATTTATTCATCTTATTCCTCTTCTTTTTCGTTAAACAGGTTCAAACGCTTGAGCCATTTTGTTTTCCTTTCCAAAAGGAAGATATCCAGGAACAGGAAAAATAGTGCAATTCCGAGAAACCACTGGAACTGGTCCTTGAATTCGGCAAATTGTTTGGCTTCAAATTCCTTCTTGTCCATTTGGTTGAGTTGCTCCGTGATAAAGGCAACCGCTTTTTCAGTATTGCTACCATTGATATACTCCCCGTTTCCATCACCGGCAATATCTTCCAGCATCCCTTCATCCAATTTGGTGATGACCACTTCCCCTTCGGCATCCTTTTTTAGCCGTTCTAACACCCCGTTGCGTTTCAGGGGGATAGGCCCGCCCTTGGAGGTCCCCACGCCTATGGTGTACACCCGGATGCCTTCTTCAATGGCCAGTTCCACGGCGTCTTCCACAGAATCTTCGGAATGGTCCTCCCCATCCGAAACGATAAAGAGTACCCGGTTGGTCTGTTCCTCGTCATCGTAATAGGTGGCCGCCAGTTTAATGGCCTCACCGATAGCGGTTCCCTGGGAAGAAAGCATATCGGTGTTCATGTTTTGAAGGAACATCTTTGCAGCGCCGTAATCGGTGGTGATCGGCAACTGCGGATACGCCTGCCCGGCATAGGCAATGATCCCGATACGGTCGCTCCCCAGCGAGTTGATGATCTCGGATACCAAGCGCTTTGCTTTTTCCAGCCGGTTGGGCGCTATGTCCTCGGCCAGCATGCTCCTGGAGACATCTACGGCAAAAACAATGTCGACCCCTTCCCGCTTTACAGTCTCAAGTTTGGTGCCAATCTTCGGGTTCACCAGGCCCAGCACCAGGAATGAAAGCCCGGACATGAGGAACACCAACTTGAGCACCGCTTTAAAACGCGACATATCCGGGGCCAGCCGCTTTAGCAAACGGGCCTGGGCAAACCGTTTCTGTACCCTTCTTTTCCAGAGTTGCTGGACAATGAACAACACGATCATTACCGGGATAATGAACAAGAGGTACAAATATGTTTTTTCGTCTAACTGTATCATCGATAAGGAAATCCGTTTAAGGACCCTTTGGGCTTAATTTAAATAAAACTTCGGTATAAGGTATGGCGCAGGAACCATTCCAGCAAAAGGAGGCCTCCTGCCAGCAATACCCAGGACCTGAATTTTTCTTCGTACCGGTAGTACTTGAACTCTTCTATTTCTGTTTTTTCCAGTTTGTTGATCTCATCGTAAATGGCCTCCAGTTTTTCATTGTCGGTAGCCCTGAAATACTGCCCCCCGGTGGCCCCGGCGATATCCTTTAAAAGCGCCTCATCTATTTCTACCTGCCGCATCCCGTACCGGAATGAGCCATCTGGGTTATAGGCGATGGGCGAAAGCGCGTTGCCGTTGGTCCCCAACCCTATGGTATAGGTCTTGATGCCAAATTCCACCGCCAGGTCGGCCGCGGTTTGGGGTTCGATGAAGCCGGAATTGTTTACCCCGTCGGTCAGGAGTATGATTACCTTGCTGATGGCCTTGCTTTCCTTGAGGCGGTTGACAGAGGTAGCCAGCCCCATGCCTATGGCCGTCCCGTCATTCAATTGCCCGTAGGTGATTTCCCTCAGCGCGTTCAGGACGATGGATTTGTCACTGGTAATCGGGGTTTTGGTGTAGCTTTCGCCGGCATAGGCTACCAGGCCGATGCGGTCATTGGGCCGTTTGCGTATAAAGTCGGCCGCTACTTCCTTGAGGGCCGAAAGACGGTTGGGTTTAAGGTCCCTTGCCAGCATGCTGGAGGATACGTCGATGGCCATGACGATATCAATGCCCTTGGTGGTCTTGGTACGGGTTGAAATGTCTTCGGTCTGGGGTCTCGCCATAGCGACGATGATGGCCGCCAGGGCCAAAAGCCGCATGACAAAGAGCGCTGGCTTGAGGCGGGCCAGAAGGGAATCGCCCGTAAAACCTTTGATGCTTGAAATCTTCAGGGCGGGGGTGGCCTCTTTGCGCTTAAAGGCATACCAAACCAGGGCCAGTGGCAGCAAAAGCAACAACCAGAAGAACTGAGGATTCGCAAATTCGATATTCTCAAACATCTATACCTGTGTTTTTACATCTATGGATTTCATAATGCGCGCCGCCATTTCAGCAGCGTAGGGGTCGTCATCCAGCCAGGAGACCACCACCCGTTGTTCAAACCCCTTTCCGCCAAAAAGGAAGATTGCGTACTGTCCTTTGGACGGGGTACTGGAACCCGGCGCGAAAAATGTGCCACTGCCAAAGACCTTGACCCCGGAAACCCCCGCAAGGGTCGTAAAAGCTTCCTGCTTGGTAATGATATTGCGGGCGCCTTTCTTCTCAAAGTCGCTCAGCACTTTGTCTATGGAGGCATCGTAATCCGGGTCTTCTGCCTGGCCCAGGGTAAGGGCGGTGGCGCCTACCAAAAACCATTGATCGGGATTGGAGTATTCAAAGGCCTGTATTTCCTTGACGCCTTCGGCAGCTATGGTACTTTGCGATACGTTTTCTCGCAGCAGAACCTCGGGTGTTTCCAGGTTGATGGGCGGATAGCCGTAACTGCTGTAGACCCATTCACCTTCCAGCAAGGACTTGCTGGGGTTGCCCAGGACACTGTCCCTGACGTAGCCAAAACCGTAGTAGGCCACCGCCATGCTGGATCCGAGCACGAGCAGTGCGAGGACTGCCGCCGCCGCCAGGACGTATTTGCGTTTTTCCTTCCTTTTTTGCTGAGCCTGCTGATATTCCAGTTGTTCCTCTAATTCCTCCTCGGTGGGTTCGGGGAGGGCTTCATGGGTCTTCATCACCAGCTCTTCCACCTGTTTCCTGTCTTGTTCGGCAACCGTGGTGGCCGGTTTGGATTTGGCGAATTTTACCAGGTCTGCGGTTTCCAGGATTTTCCTGAATTGCAGGATGGTCTGGTCCTCCAGTTTTAACTGCCCGGCATCCTTGAGCAATTGCAATTTTTCTATCAACTGCCCGGTGGTGCTTTCCAGGGCCGACACATGTACGTCCTCTTCCAGGTATGAACGCACGATCATCGTGAGTTCAGTATAATATTCCTTATACGCATCCTGGATGAGGTATTTGGAGTTTTCAAGCCGTTTTAATTCCAGCAGCGCCCGGTCATAGGGTGGTAAAAGGGCCTCTTTTTCTTCCCTGGTCATGGGTTTTTTCCTGAAGACAAACCAGTAGAGGGCACCGCCCACCAACAGCAGGCCAAGCGCCACCCAAAGAAGGACCTTCCAGAGACCCGCATTGCTCCGTTCTACTTCCATCAGCGGCTTTATGTCGTACATTTTCTGTGAGAGGGTATCTACCGGTACCGTGGCCACCCGGATTAGGAGCGAATCCGTAAAGTAGCCCCGCCCGTTAATCTCAATCCGTTGTGTCGGCAAGCGGTAGGTCCCCGAATCAAATTGGGTGAGGGCATAGATTTTTTGGAGCGTCATCCGGCCTTCGCGCCTGGTGGTATCGGTTTTGAATGCCTCCACGGTTTCCAGGGGCGAAAAGGTCTGGCCTTCGGGAAAGATCACCGTAGCGTTGCTATCTGCCTCCACGGTGACCCGGAACCGTATTTGTTCCCCGATCTTTATCGCGGTGGTATCTGCCGCTGATTCCACGCGTGGGAGGTCCTGCCCGAAAAGGGCCACTGAAAAGAGGAAGGCAAGGCACGACAATCCCCACGGCATCTTCTGCAGCGCGAATTTCCAATAAGGTATGCTCCCTGTATGCATCTTATCCCCTTTGTTTAAAATAACCCAGCAATTTTTTCACATAACTTTCATCTACTCGGCAATGGAGCACCCCGCAGCCCGATTTGGTGAAACTTTCCCGGAAATAGTCACAGCGTTCCTGGTAATATTGGCCATAGGCCAGCCGAACACTTTTGGACTGGGTGTTTACCAGTAGCAGTTCTCCGGTTTCGGCATCCATCATTTGCACCACGCCAAGGTTGGGGATATGCTCTTCCCGTTCGTCATACACCCGGATCCCGGTAACATCGTGTTTGTTGCCGGTAATTTTCAGGGTGTGCTCATATCCATCCGCCATGAAATCAGACAACACAAATACAATGGCCTTTTTCTTCATCACATTAGTGAGGTATTTCAGGGCGCCGGCAATATCGGTTTGCTTGCTTTTTGGGTGAAACTCAAGAAGTTCCCGTATGATCCGCAGCACATGGCTTTTCCCTTTTTTTGGCGGGATAAAAAGCTCCACCTCGTCCGAAAACAGGACCAAGCCCACCTTGTCGTTGTTTTGCAAGGCGGAAAAGGCGAGCGTAGCGGCAATTTCGGTGATGATTTCCTTTTTAAACTGGTTTTCGGTACCAAAGAGCTCCGATCCGCTGATGTCGGCCACAAGCATCATGGTCAGTTCCCGTTCTTCCTCAAATACCTTGACAAATGGTTCATTGTACCGGGCCGTTACATTCCAGTCAATAGACCTTACGTCATCCCCGAACTGGTATTGGCGCACCTCACTGAAAGTCATCCCCCTGCCTTTGAAGGTAGAATGGTATTCCCCACCAAATATATGGTCGGAAAGACGACGCGTCTTGATCTCTATTTTGCGTACTTTCTTAAGTAGTTCCTTGGTATCCATCCGGGTTCAGGGGTTAAGGTTAGGGTCCAAAGGGTCTCCTATGAACCTTCAGCAACCACCAATTGAAATTCTAGGGAACTTCAATCTCGTTGACGATCCGGTTGATGATTTCTTCAGAAGTGATGTTTTCTGCTTCGGCCTCATAGGTTATGCCTATCCTGTGGCGCAAAATATCGTGAACCACGGCCCTTACATCCTCGGGCACCACGTACCCCCTTCGCTTCAGGAATGCGTAGCACTTGGCGGCATGGGCCATGTTGATGCTCCCCCGTGGAGAGGCCCCGAAACTGATCAAGGGTTTCAGGTCGGCCAAACCGTATTTTTCGGGGTAGCGGGTGGCAAAAACCAGGTCCAGGATATATTTCTCGATCTTCTCATCCATATACACCTCCCTGACCGCTGCCTGTGCGCTGAGGATTTGTTTGACCGAAATCACCGGTTTTACCTCTTCCAGTACACCGCGAAGGTTCTGGCGTATGATGAGTTGCTCTTCGTTCATTTTGGGGTAGTCGATCACCGTTTTCAGCATGAACCGGTCTACCTGGGCCTCAGGGAGGGGGTAGGTGCCTTCCTGTTCCACGGGGTTTTGCGTGGCCATCACCAGGAAAGGGGCATCCAGGGGGAAGGTTTCGTCCCCGATGGTTACCTGGCGTTCCTGCATGGCCTCCAGCAGGGCCGACTGCACCTTGGCCGGAGCACGGTTGATCTCATCGGCCAGGACAAAGTTGGCGAAGATAGGCCCCTTTTTGATCGAAAAGTCGTTTTCCTTCATGTTGTAGATCAGGGTCCCAATCACGTCGGCAGGCAGGAGGTCAGGCGTAAACTGTATCCTGCTGAAACTGCCCTTGACTGCCTTGGCCAGGGTAGTTATGGCCAGGGTTTTGGCGAGGCCGGGCACTCCTTCCAACAAGATGTGCCCGCGCCCCAGCAGCCCTATGAGCAAGCGTTCAACCATGTGCTTCTGACCCACGATCGCCTTGTTCATCTCCATCATCAGTAGGTCGATAAAAGCGCTTTCCTGGGCAATTCTCTCGTTCACCGCGCTAATATCTACGGCCGTATTCTCTTCCATAAAAATCTTTTAGTAATTGTGTTTCAATAGGTTGGTATGTTGTTATGGCGAAATTCAAAATTTATTTATTTAATGGCTGTTAATGATTGGTTAAAAAATCTGCAAAGCCCCAAGTTTTATGAAGGATTTAAGGGATTTATTTTATAATTTCACGGTGTTGTCAGCACCTCCAAAATAGTCGGAAATGAACCTTTGTCCGACCGGCATCCGCAAAACATACCGGATTTTTATTCAGGGGGCCCTGGAATGGCAAATGGCCTTTAAGCACACACCCATACGATGAAGCAAAAACCAACGAATTTACGAAAAATGTTTTCCAGGATCATCGCCGGGACCATGACCTGGGGTAGCTGGGGGAAGAATTTTTCCCGGGCTGAGATGGCATCCCTGATGCGATACTGCCTGGAGCAGGGCATCACCACCTTTGACCACGCCGATATTTATGGGGGATATACCAATGAGGCTGATTTTGGGGAGGCTTTTGCCGATAGCGGGATCAGCAGGGATAAAATACAACTGATCACCAAATGCGGCATTCAGTATGTCTGTGAAGCCAGGGATAACCGCATCAAGCACTATGATTACAGCAAGGAGTACATTGTGTGGTCTGCAGAAACATCCCTTAAGCACCTGAAAACCGATTACCTGGACCTCTTCCTGCTGCACAGGCCGAGCCCGCTCATGCAGCCCGAAGAAGTGGCGGAAGCTATTGAGACGCTTCGGAAACAGGGCAAGATTCAGCATTTTGGCCTGTCTAATTTTACCCCTTCCCAGGTGGCCCTCATCGAGTCTGCCATCCCGGTAGCGGGCAACCAGGTCGAGGTCTCCCTCACTGCCAATGACGCCCTCTATGACGGGACCCTTGACGATTGCCTCGCCCACCAGCGGCTGGCCATGGCCTGGAGTCCGCTGGGGAGTTATTTCAGGGAGCAGGATGATAAGCAGGCACGGATACGCCTGGTAATGGAACGGCTGACCGAAAAATACCGGGCCAGTGAGCTGCAATTGCTCCTGGCGTGGCTTTTGAAACACCCGGCCTATATTTTTCCCGTAGTGGGAACCACAGACCGGGAACGGCTTACTGCATGTATAACGGCAGCAGGCATCGCGCTTGAAACCGAAGATTGGTTTGAGTTGTTAACCGCCTCACAGGGCCATAAGGTCCCATAAAACCTAAAGCATGGAACAAACAGTACTTATCACAGGAGCAAGCAGCGGAATTGGCCGGGCTACGGCCCAACATTTAGCATCCAGGGGTTACCGGCTGGTCCTTTGCGGCCGCAGGCAGGAGCGCCTGGAAAGTTTGCAGGAAACGCTCCAACAGAAAACCCAGGTGCATACCCTTAGCTTTGATGTGAGGGACAAAGATGCGGTCTTTAATGCCATAGGTTCGCTCCCGGCCGGGTTTTCCGCTATCGATATCCTGATCAATAACGCGGGCAATGCCCATGGGCTGGATCCTATAGAGCAGGGAGACCTGGACGATTGGGATGCCATGCTCGATATCAATGTCAAGGGCCTTTTGT
>MRWG01000445.1_pt1 | contig 50155 bp, 45 predicted proteins | sample 1013341 | NCBI WGS metagenome assembly MRWG01 (sample SAMN06117577, study PRJNA244670) | biofilm metagenome | biome: Water; feature: Cathode Biofilm; material: Biofilm; isolation source: microbial consortium enriched at the cathode of a solar microbial fuel cell | place: USA: District of Columbia ... | reverse complement strand
CCGGCGGATACGGTGGTCTGGTTCGTGGCATCTCTACCTCCTGCGTTTCTCAAAGGATCGGATGTCCACGAAACCGGGTCAACTCCAAAGAGGTTTCCCTGCATGGCGGCCGGACTCAAGCAAATGAGCGGAGTGCAAAGAGATTATGACCATGGTGAATAACAAGCAAATCGTAAAGCAATTGCTCGACGATATTTCGGTCTGGCGTATTGATGGCATCATGGCGGCATTGGCCGATGATGCCACCTGGTGGCTGGCCGGAAGCATCCCGGGATTATCCGGCACCTACAACAAGAGCCAGATGGCGGAATTGTTCGCGGTCATGAAAGCCACGCTGCTGCCGCAGGGCCTGAATATCACCGTGGACAACATGATCGGCGAGGGGAATTTCGTCGCCGTGGAAGGGCACTCGGAAACCCAGCTGGCGGATGGCACGCCCTATGCCAACCAGTATCACTGGCTGTTCGAGTTGCGCGACGGCCGGGTGCACCGGGTTCGCGAATACCTGGATACCCAGTTGATGAAGGAAACCAGCGAGGCCATGGTTCCCGGGGCCGGCTGATGTAAGGCTGGCGGTCCTTCGTGCGACAGCAGCCCGCGACTGCCATTTCCGGAGCCTGTCAGGCGACTTTGTCGTGAGCCTCCCCTTGCGCCATGTCCAGGGCGGCGATATAGCCGAATGTCAGGGACAGGGTGTTATTGCCGCCATTGCCCGGGGGTACGCCGCGCCACAGGGAGTTCATGTCCAGCCCCGCTGCGTAAAGGCCCTTCAGCGGCTGGCCCGCGGTATCCATTACCCGGGCGCGATCGTCGACCCGCAGGCCCAGGGTGGTGGTGGAATCCCCGGGGTAGACCTTGACCGCATAAAACGGTCCGGTTTCCACCGGCCCCAGGCAGGGGTTGGGTTTGTGATCCGGGTCGCCCATGCCCACATCCTTGGGATTACCCTTGCCGAAGTCCGGGTCGTGGCCGTCGCTGGCGTACCGGGTCATCCTGCGGGCCGACTCCTCAAGACCCGCCGCGTCGACGCCAATTTTGCCGGCCAGTTCCGCCAGGGTCGGGGCGGTGACGATATAGCCCTGGTTTATCCATTTTTTGAGGCCCATACCGCCGGGCTTGACCATGCCCAGGCCGTATTTCTTGATGAATTTGTGGTCGCAGACCAGGTGCGCCGGCACCGAGCCGGAAGCGTGCATGTCCTTGACCATATCCAGGGCGGCTTCGTCTGCGAAGCGCTCGCCCCGGCTATTGACCGCAATACATCCGGGTTTGGGCCGGTCCAGGAAAAGATGGGGGAATTTGGTGACGGTACCGTCCGGGTGCGTGGCCAGGGACATCAGGGTCCAGGCACCGTTGCAAAGATTCTCCTCTTCCATGACGCCGCCCGCCGACATGGCCATATTGAGCCCGTCGCCGGTGTTGGTTTCCGGCACCAGGGAGACATGCTGGTCCGGGTAGGGAATAAATTTCGCGCGCATTTCCGGGTTCGCCGAGAAGCCGCCGGAAGCCAGCACCACGCCGCGATTGGCGGTTACTTCAATGCGCTCGCCGTTGCGCTCGATGACTGCACCGGTGATGCGGTTGCCGTCCTTGAGCAGGTCCACCACGGCGGCCCTGTCCCAGAGCTCCACGCCGGCGTCCAGGGCCGAGCGCAACAACCGGGCCATCAGGGCGTTGCCCATGGTCAACCGGGTACCCCTCGGATAGCGCAGGCGATCCACGGCGAATCGGGCCCCCAGTCTGGCCATGTAAACGAACGACTTGAACGATTTGGTGGCGTTCATCAGGTGGGGCATGTCGTTGAGTCCGATCATAAAGCCACCGGGTGCGTTGAACTCGGAAAGCGGCGGGCGCAATTTGCCGAACCAGTCGCCCAGCGCTTTGCCGTCGTATTCGACGGGGCTCAGCAGGCGGCCGTCCTCCACGGCTCCATCGGCGTCCTCCCAGTCGGGAAAGCCCGGTTGCAGCGTGAACGCCACCGCCGTGTTGGCTTCCAGGTAGTCCACCATGCGGGGTGCGTTGTCGAGAAAGGCCGCAAGCTGGTCTTTCTCCAGGGTCGGGCCGACGATGTTTTCAACGTAGCGGGCGGCCTTTTCTTTGCTGTCGTCGAAACCGGCCTCCACCGCCGCGCGGCTTACGGGTACCCAGATACCGCCTCCCGACAGGGCCGTGGTGCCCCCGAAGCAGTCCGCCTTTTCGGCCACCAGCACCCTCAGCCCCTTTTGGGCCGCCACCACCGCGGCGGTGAGGCCGGCGCCGCCGGAGCCCATGACAATCACATCCGTGGTTTCCATAATCTTTCCCCCGACTATTTTTTGAAAACGATCAATACCGGTGCTTGTTGCGAGCCCGGTGTTTATTGGCTGCCGAAGGCCTGCTCGGCCGCCCGGGGATCCATGTATTCCCGACCCTCCACGATAAGACCGTCGCGGATCACCAGCAGGTTGTGATAGGAGTTCCGGTAGACGATCCCGCCGGGGTAGGTCATTTCCCCCTCGGCCTGGACGGCGACCCGGTCCCCCTCGGCCGTGAGGCCGGTGATCTGGATATCGCGTTTGTCGGCGGATAGCAGGCCCTCGGCCACCATCCCGGTAAAGGTGTCGCGATCCAGGGTACCGTTGCCGAGAATCCACCAGCTGATGTCCGGATGCTGAAGGTTCCGGACGGTGTCGATATCGCCGTCTTCCACTGCCTGCATATAGCGGCGCGCTACCGCTTTGTTATCTTCGATGCCCACGTTCTCTCCAACTTATTTTACGATCCGGGCAGAATATACCCTGACGCCTGCCGGTACCAGTCAGGCGTCTTATTAACCTGGCATTTCAATAGGTGTTCCCTATCTATTGGCCTGCGGCCAATGGCGGCACATCCTTGTGCCGCCTATTAACTCAGCGATAACTCATGCCGGGTTAATCCGGCAGCGCCACAGACCAGCCCCCGCCATTGATATGGGTGCCGCCGTCGACAAAAAGCGTGTTGCCGGTCAGGTAGCGGGCATCCTCGCCGGCCAGGAAGAGCGCCACCCCGGCAATATCGGAGTCGGGGTCGCCGATTCGCCCCATGGGCGGCATGGGTGCGGCCTTTGCCAGGTCGGGACTTTTCTCCAGCAGCCCGGCGAGCGAGTCGGTAATCGCGGACGGGCAGATCACATTCACGCAGATCTGGTGGGCCGCCCACTCCCTGGCCAGGGACCGGGACAGGGCGCGCAGCGCCTCCTTGCTGACGTTGTATTCCAGGGTGCCGGTGTAGGCGTTGACGCCGTTGATGGAGCACATATTGATGATCCGGCCCCACTGCCGGGCTTTCATATGGGGAAATGCGGCTTTCATGGACCAGAAACCCGGCCACAGGTTCATGGCCAGGCCGTGCTCCATTTCACTGTCGCTCTTGTTTTCCCCCTTGCGAAAGGTGCCGCCGCCCCAGGCATTATTGACCAGTATGTCCAGGCGGCCAAAGCGATCGATGGTGTCGGCGACCATGGCTTCCACCTGGTCTTTTTCCCGCACATCGGTGGCGAGGAAGTGACATCCGACACCGAATTCCCGCTGTAGCGACTGAACGACCTCCTCGCTCTTTTCCCGGTCCAGGTCGGCGATAACCACCTGGGCCCGCTCACTGGCATAACGGCGGGCTATGGCCCGGCCGATCCCGCTGCCGCCGCCGGTAATGACCGCGACGCGATTTTCGAGTGCAAACATCCTTTTGTCCGTGAAGTTGACGAGGGCCCGATAGTATCAAAAGAAACCGTCGGAAAGACAGGTGACTTATCCGGCGCGAAGGAACGACTGGGCCCGGCCTGGTGTTGCCGGGGCGTCAGCGCAGCCGGTGGCGCAGGAACTGGTGCCGGTCATTAAACAGGCGCCGGTAGGCAAGCAGGATGGCCCCCAGGGAACTCAGGGCGGCGGCGGAGGCGATCATAAAGACGATCACCATCTGGTAGCGAACCGCGTCCACCGGCGCGGCGCCGGCGAGGATCTGCCCGGTCATCATCCCGGGCAGGCTGACCACACCCATGACCAGCATGCTGTTGATGGTGGGGACCAGGGCGGTGCGGATGGCCTCGCGGATTTCGCTGCGGGCCGCCTCCCAGCGGTTGGCGCCCAGGGCCAGGCGGCTGTTGATCAGTTCCCCCCGGTCATAGAGTGTGCTGGTAAAACGATCCAGGCCCAGGGAAATACCGTTGAGGCTGTTGCCCAGCACCATGCCCAGCATGGGGATGATGTACTGGGGGTCGTGCCAGGGTTCGGCGCGGACCACACCCGCCAGGGCGACACCGGTTACCACCATGGAGCCGGTGACCACCGACAACAGGCTGTCCCAGTAGATGCCGCGGAATCGGCGCCGGGTGCGATTGGCCGCCGTGACCGAGGCCAGGGTTGCCATAACCAGGGCGATGCCGAGCACCGGCAATGGCGACTCTAGGGCGAATACCCATTCCAGGATCAGTCCCACCAGCACAAGCTGGACAGTCATGCGGGCGCCGGCCACCAGCAGGGTTTTGGCCAGCCCCAGGCGCAGGGCCACGGACAATCCCACGTTTACCAGCAGCAGAAGGCCGGCGAGGGCCACCTGGGGCCAGCCAAGGGCCAGGTAAGCGGTATCGGTCACGGCAACTCCACGACCCGGTCGGCAACCGCGGAAACCTGGCCGGCACTGTGGCTTACCCAGAGCCAGCTCTTGTCACTATCCAATGCCTGCCACCGGGCGAGCAAATTCTGGACCGCGCCGGCAAGGTCGGCGTCCATGGCGGCAGTGGGCTCGTCAAGCAGAAGGACCCGGGGATTTGTCGCCAGCAGGCGCAGCAGGGCCGCCACCTGCTGTTCGCCGCCGGAGAGTGTTTCCGGGCGCCGCGCCAGGAAGCCGGGGTCCCGGCCGAGGACGTGCAGCCATGCCTCGACTTTCTCGCGGGGGTAGGCCTGGCGGCTGCGGACACGATAGAGGAACGGAGCGGACACCAGGGCATCGACACTGTCGGTTTCGTCCAGTGCCGGCCGCTGGGCCAGGTAACCCACCCGGCTGCGGTAGTCCGGCATCCACCACTGCGCCATGGGGCGGCCGCCGAGCCGGACACTACCCTCGGTGGCGGGAATCAGTCCCGCCAGGGTCAACAGCAGGGCGGTCTTGCCGCTGCCCGAAGGCCCCCGCAGGGCAACCCGCTCGCCCGGGTCCACGGTCAGCGACAGGTGCCGCCACACCCAGCGGCCGCTGTCATGGAGTCCCAGATCCCGTGCCTGCAGGGATAGGGGCGATTCGGGCAATGGCTCGACTGTTGCCTGTTCCGTCATGGTTGTTCGCGTCGGGGGTTGCGCAGCGCAGAGCGGCATATTCTAACCGACGGCCGCGATACCCTGTCGACACCGGTAGTAGAATAGCGGCGATCACTGTCGAAACCACAAGAGGCGAGACCATGACCCTGACCACCCCGGCCCTGCTTTTCCCGGCTATCTCGCTGTTGCTGCTGGCCTATACCAACCGCTTCCTGACCCTGGCGCAGCTTATCCGGCGCCTGGCGGAGGAGGAGCGGCACGAACACCACGAGGTCGCCGCCCGGCAGATACTGCTGCTGCGCAAACGGATCACCCTGACCCAGCGCATGCAGGTAGCCGGGGTGCTCAGTTTTCTGCTGTGCACCCTGTCCATGTTCGCGCTGTTCCTGGCGTTGCAGGTGGCCGGGGTCGTCCTGTTCGGGGCCAGTTTGCTGACCCTGGCGGTGTCGCTGCTCTATTCACTGTGGGAAGTCACGATTTCCACCAATGCCCTCAACGTCCAGCTCCAGGATATCGAGGCCCTGAGAGAGAGGGATTGACCGTCGCGCCTTTACCACGCCCAGCGCAAGCCCACCTGGACATTGCGGCCACGGCCGTAAAGGCGCTCGCCCACGGCGATATCGGGATTGGCGCCATTGCGGTTGTAGCCTCCCAGGTGGTCCTGCCAGCCCTGGTCCAGAAGGTTGTCGATGGCGGCCACCAGGGTCAGATTGGCAGGCAGTTGATGGCGCACCCGGACGTTGATCAGGCCATAGCCCGGTGTGGGGTGCTCATCGTTGAAATCGGAGACCCGGTCCTGCTCGGCGTAAAGCACGGACTCCAGTTGAATCCGGGTGTCGGCATTTTCCCAGACCAGGCTGATCCGGTTGTTGAGGGGGGCTATCCGGTAGAGGTTGTCGGAGCCGTCCCGGCGCCGGCCGCGCACGTAGGCGATGGCCCCTTCCAGTGACCACTGGTCGTCCAGGCGATAGCTCCACGGCATATCCATACCCGCCAGTTCCGCATCGATATTGTCGAACATCAGTGCCGGCAGGCCGCTCATCATGGTGCTGATCATGTTGACGGTCATGTCGGCGACGGGCACACCCTGGATATAGTCGTCGACGCGCCGGTAAAAGAGTTGAGGCGCGGCATGGAAGCGTCCGGTGCGCCATTCCAGGCCCAGGTTTATTTCCGTGGCGGTCTCGCTGTCGAGGTCGGGATTACTGACGTAATTACGCCCGTCCGCCAGGCCGCCGGTGGCCGCCATGGGCAGCCACAGGTAGCGTTCCTGGTAGGACGGCGCGCGGTTCTTCCGGGCAACGGCCAGTTGCAGGACCAGCTCCCGTGCCAGCGGATAATCGGCGCTGATCACCATGTCCAGGTGGTGGAAGGTTTCCTCCTTGTCCTGTCGGTTGAAGCGCTCCGCGAGGACGTTCGCCGCGGCCCCGGCCATCGCCGGCAGGCCCACCGCACTGACCGTGCCGCTGTCCATCGCCACCCGGTTGAAGCGCAGTCCGGCCTGCAAATACCAATCGTGGAAGGCCATTGCCCCCTTCAGGTAGGTGCCCAGAACGTCCCGCTTGGCATCGTTGAAATTCTCGATGGCAAAACCGGGGTTGGCGGGATTGAGCACGGTGGCGGTGTGGGTGGTGTTATTGCCGTCCAGACCCGCCTGCAGGTTTAACGCCCGCCATTGCCACTCGGCAGCGAGTTGCCAACTGGTGCCCCGGCCCCGGGCTTCCGTCAGCCGGTAGCCCATGACCGACCCTGGGGGCTGGCGCAGGCTGAAATTATCCATTTCGTGGTAGACGTCGTGGTGTGCCAGGTTCAGGGAGATTTCAACATCGGAAACAGACGTGGATAGATTGAAACCGGCCATATCGGTGTCAATGACGCGAATATCCATGGGCAGCGCCGGCGTGCCGGTGTCGCGGGTATCCATATTGCCGGCAAAAAATCCGGTGGTGATGCCATCCTTTCGAAAACCGTAGCTCAGGTCGTAGCGGCTGCGCCAGTAGGACGTTCCGGTCAGGGCCCGGTTGTCGCCGCCCTCGGCATCGTTTCCGCTGTCGTGTGCGGCCAGGGCGGTCAATTTGTGGCTGGCATTGGCCAGCGTCGTTCGCAAAGCGGCATGCTCGCCGTCGTCGACACCGCTGTAGCCGGTGGCGGCGTTGCCATCAAACTGCCACTCGCCGCCGGCGGCGAATTCCCCGCGGTCCAGGGTTGCGGTCAGGCTGCCCCCCAGGCTTTCCTGGGCCTCCGATACCGGTGCAATGCCACGGGTGAGGTTAATTTCTTCCAGCAGTAGCGGTGACACGTAGCTGAGAGGCGCATCCATGGCATTGGGTCCGCCGCTCAACGCCGGTGCGCCATCGATGGCCACCGCCACCCGGTCCCCGTACAGGCCCCGGTACTGCACAAGGGCGGAGACCGGGCCGTTGCGGTTGATGCCGGCGCCGGGCAGGGCGTCCACCAGGTCGCCGGTGTCGGTGGCCGGGCCGCCGAGGCTCACCGCCATTTGGCGACGGTCGGCGAAATCGCTGCCGGTGACGAGAATTTCCTGAATATCCTCGCGGTGGCCCGCCTGGGACGAGGCTGCCAGGACCAGGGCCAGACTGGTGAAGCCTGCTCGGGGAAGAGCAATTGCCATGCCGTTTCTCTCCTGTCCGGATGGGTTCCGGGGAATGATAGAGAAAGCATCGCCGTGAAGGGATGCGACAAATTGTCGCAGTGGTAACCGGGGCCGTAAGCCGTCAGTGCCCCGCCGGCTGGAAGCGGTCGCCCACAGACAGGCGTCCGGAGGACAGGACCGCCGCCCGCAGGCCGCCGCGGCCCACCAGGTGCGGCAACACCGGCGCGCCCAGCTTCCTGGCCAGGTAGGCGCAGGGTTCGCACAGCTCCATGCCGTGGAAGAGGATATCGCCCAGATAAAAATCCTCGCCCACCAGGGCATTGAGATCGACGCCGCGCGTGACGATATTGCGGCGCAAGTCGCCATAGTCCAGATCGAGGCCGTGCCCGGCATTGAAACGTTCCACCTGTTCCGCCTCGATAAAGGTAACGGCCCGCTCGGCGTCGCGGCCGGAGGAATTGGAGTAGGTGCCTGTACCCAGGGAATACCGGTCGCCCGCGATACCCTTGCCGGCACGAACGGTCACCTGGGCTTGGGAAAGAGGTGTTTCGCCTGCCCGGGGGACGATAAAGATATTATCGATACGGCCGTTTTCCAGATTATTCATGGACCTGTCTCCCGGGTTTCTGTTCGGCCTCTTTGTCGGCAGGGGCGTAAACCAGCAGGGCATTGCCGGGTTGAAACATGGCGTAGGCATAGCCGGAATTGACGATCACATGACCATCGGCGATGGCGGCTCCGGGGCCGCTCATGCTGCCTCCCCGGGCTTCGATGCCATTGACGGCCATAACGGGTCTGGTGGTGTCGGTTTGCCAGACCACCCTGCCGGTGGCCCCGTCGTAGGCCCGGAATTTGCCGTCCAGGTGGCCAGCGAAGACAATGCCCGGCATCGCCGTGACGGCAGCCGAAATACCGGGACTGCACTCCGGCGGTTCGCAGTTGTCCCGGGGGCCGGCTTGCCACAGCTTGTTCCCGGTGGCGGCATCCAGGGCATGCAGTCCCGGTGCCCCCGGCTTTTCGGCCATGGTGCCGTCGCCCTGCATCGCAAGGTCGGCAATGGGCACGTAGATGCGGTTGCCTTCGGCGGCCATGCCGAAGTGGACACCGCCCATCAGGCTGCCCCGACCCACCTGGCGTTGCCACAGCACCTTGCCCCCGGCATCCGGGTCGAGGCCAAAGACCGCGCCCGATTTCTGGCCCGCCACCAGCACCTGGCGCCCGTTACCGGTTTCGACCAGCAGGATGGAGGAGGCAATATCGAAATCCAGTGGCCGCCCGCCGGTGCAGTTGGGGGTTTTGAGAGCGCAGGCCGGGGTCCAGACATCGTTTTCCGTCACCTGTTGGTGCCAGCGACGCTCGCCGGTATCCGGATCCACGGCGAACACGGCATCGGAGTTGTCGTCGGCGGGCAAGGAGTAGTTCTGGCCGCTGCCATGGTAGATCAGGTTTCGTTCTCCGTCATAGGTGGGGCTGGTCCAGACCGCGGCGCCCGAGGGCCCCAGTATGGGCGTTGCCACCGCGGTTTGTCCCTGCCGGGCCGGCGGCTTGCGGACCGTGTAGTGGCGCCAGCGGACATCGCCACTGGCCACGTCCAGGGCCACCAGTGAGCCGCGAAAGGTGCAGCACGGGTAGTCGGGGCTGGCGGCGGGGGTGACCTCCAGCGACGAGACGGGAACGTAAAGGGTGGAGCCCTGTAACAGGGGTGTGCCGGTGATGGTGGCATTGGGGTGGTCGTCGACACGGGTGCGCCAGAGCACCTGGCCGGTCAGCGCATCCATGGCATAGGCACGGCCCAGGAGGTCGCCGAAGAAAAGTCGCGGCGGCTGCTCGGGGGGTTGGTCCGCGGACCAGGGTTCCACCACCACGGCAGTGCGCACCTCGGCGCCGACGTTGCTGGTCCAGCGGGCGCAGCCGGTCTCCAGGTCAAAGGCGTAGAGCGTCCCGTCCTGGCTGCCCACGAAAATCGCGCCCATGGCCACCACGGGCTGGGATCGGGCGCGCAGGGCGTCGGGGAAGGCAAAAGCCCATTTCAGTTCCAGGCCGGGAATGTCCCGCGCGGTCAAACCCGCCGCTGCCGTCGGCACAAAGCGCCGGGTATCGTATCCCCAACCCGCCCGGGCCGGCGGCCGGGTCAGGTCAAAGCGGTCGGCCTCGCCCTCGCAGGCGGGGGGGCCGGGAGGCGCTTCGTAGCTGGCCAGGTCGATTCGGGTCAGGTATTCGGCAACCTGGCGTTTTTGCGCGCTGTCCAGATCCTCCGCCTCCTGCTTCATGGCTCCCCGGGTGAGGGATTCGACAATGGCCCGGGGCGGCATGGCTTCCAGGAATTGCCGGTGGGGCGCCTTGGCAACGCCGCCCTCGTGGCAGGTCGCGCAGTGTCGCAGATAGAGTCCGCGGCCGGGATGATTCTCGACATCGAAATCCGCGGGCCGGTGAAAGAGGTTGTCGCTATCGGGTGCCGGTGCCGCATTGGCGACAAGGGCGGCAATACCGGTAACGAGCACCAGCGCCAGGCCGGATGTAATCAGTTTGGTGTGCACGCCTGAATCCCCCTGATGACCCCGGCGCATTGTCCCGGGGTCGTTTTTGCCCAGGGGGTATTCTTGCAGAGTGTCAATATTGATACCAGCGACTGGCCCTGGTGTTCCCGGCCCTTTACTTGCGGGAGGTGGGGAGGCGCATGCCAGGTGCGCGCCAAGGCCGCTTCCAGCTAAAAACCCGGGCAGGCGCCGGAGCTTTTGTCCGTGGACCTGGGCTCGGACAGCCGGGCGGCGTTAAAGACGTTGGCGTGGGTTGACCAATCGTTGGCGTTCCGGAAAGAGTTCTTGCACGGGTAGGGCGTTCTCGCCGCTTGCCCCGTCGGTACTGCTGCCGATCCGATCACTGCCACGGTGACGTTGGCGACTGTGTCGCCAGGGCGGGTAAGCATGCCCGTATCCTGCAGGGCCTGTTTACTGAATTATTCCCATTTCAGTCGGTTGCGCCCAGTATCGTCGCATCGTCCTTCGCGGAGTATATGCCCAGGGGCAGGCCTTCGAATTGCGAACCGAAATAGTAGGATTTGCCGCCGCTCTTTAATGTGCGCTCGCGAAGCACCTTGGCGCCCGCTTCTTCCAGACGTTCGCGGGTACGTTCGACGTCGTCGCACATGACTTCAAAGGCTGCCAGCGGGGGCCGAAATTCATTTACCAGCTCAGGATTGGGTTTTTCCAGAAGTTTGACCCGGTGGCGACCCACCATTGCCTTCCCGGCCAGGTGACCGGGGTCGGTATCGATAAAATCCATCGCGAAAAAGCGTTTCATGTCGGCGGCCGCCCTGGATACATGCTCCACGATCAACGATACGCATCCTAGTTTGGGTGGAGACGCTTCTTCCAGTGTGGGGAATGGCGCCAGCGCGGCTTCCTGGTCGCCTTCATTGGCAATCATGATGGGAATGCCGTGAAAGTCGGGCCCGAAAAGGTATTCCCATGTGTCTGTATCGGGCAGGTAATTGGGAGCCAGCACCTTGTAGCCAGCCGCCTCCAGCGAAGCCTTTGTCGCCTCCGCATCCGGAAGCGAAAGAGCGACTTCCAAAAATGGCGGTGTAATGCCCTGGAAACGAAAATCCCCGGTATATTGAAGCGGTTCGAAGCCATGCTCGCCGATCGCCACGCGCAGGGGAAAGTCGCCGACATCGACAAACCGGTATTGGAAGCCCAGAACCTCTCCAAAGCGCGCGACCGTGCGATCCATGTCCGCGACGAGATGAGCGATACGGCAAACTCTTGTAGTCATGACGGCTCTCTATTGTTGTCCATTAGGCGCGAGCAGCGAATATTGACGGCCAGAATAAGACGACTGCCTCATATGGGTCAAATGTTTTCCCGGTGTTCCTGACGGTGTGGACGGAAAATGTCGGTGGCGTTTTTTTTGTGTCGGCCCGCATTTGGCCTGAAGCACATTGTATCCAGTTTTAGCCTGCTGAATTTCTCTGGCGTGCAGGAATTTGCTGTGCCCCGGCAAAGGCGGCGGAACAGGGGGTTGGGGGTTCCGTCGTTGATATATATAAGTTGAATGTCTTATTATGCTTTTCGGTGCAGGAATGCCCGCTGCGTTAATAAAGGTCGCTGTGGTGAACTGTACACGAGGATTAACCCGGAGCTTAGGCCTTTCGGCCATTGCCACTATTAGAGGCAGTTATCAATCATGATTAAAACCATCGGCCTCGGTAAACGATGCGCGGACAAAACCCGCGATCAGGCCCAGCAATACCACATCGATCATCATGCGCCCTTTGGCAAGCGGGTTGCCCAGCCGCTGGGCATGCTGCGTTATGTGGGTTATTACCCGCAAAGTGCCACCACTATGGCCGGGGACGCCATCGATATCCCCTGGGACTTCATCGTTCCCGAGTACTTTACCGACGAATTCTTCAACAACATTGAACAATGGCGCGAGAATGATCCGGACGGTCGGGAAATCACCATTGACGAAGCCCGGTTCTGCGACAGAGGCGCCGGCGTGATAATGGTCTGTGACGACAACGAAATCGTTCCCGACAGCGGCAGGGATGGGGTCAATATCTTTTTCGGCGCCAGGCGGGCGGAGGGTCTCGAGCCCCGGGACTACCACGAGAAACACCGGACCGTCATAGCACCCTGGGCAAAACGGGTTTATGGCGAGATGCTTCTCGACTACCGCGCCTACTATGTTCGCGAGGCCTACAACCTGGAGCAGGGCCTGATGCCCGAGGCCCCCTACGACGCCATGGTTCAGGCCCGGTTCGATCCCGCTGTGATGGGGGATATGGCCGCCTGGATGGCGCGCCCGGATGTGATCGAATTGCTGCACGAGGAGGCAAAGTTCACGGATACCGGCACCCTGGTATCCATGGTTTGCCGCTATCAACCCTATATCCTTTAATGCGCCGCCGACCTGCGGCCTCTGATCGTGCCTGAATACGGTTGATCGATCCTTATCGGTAGAGCGACTGAATCGCGGGAGCTTTACCGGCGCTCCGGAACTGGCAATTGCGAATGAGTCCTGTATCGCTCATTACAACAACGATCCGAAACCCTTCTTATTGACCGCCAAGACGGCCGCCATCCGGGGTAAGGTGGTCAGAGCGAATCGCCGGTTAAGTTCCAGGCAGGAAACGAACGACGCTATGCTGGCGGGTCGAATCCGCAGCGAATCGAAATTGCATTTCGGAGACGACGAAAAGAATCGCGATAGTGTTTGGCGAGGTTCCCGGCTTTCCCGCGCGGTCGCCCGATTCGATGGCTGTGGCGCGATACTATCTGACGGGCCGGTGTTCCCCGTTTTAATCGCCGGAGTAGGGGTGGCGAGCGTCAGGCGCTCGCCACCGCCGCTTCCGATTCCACGGCTTCCGCTGTCGGCGAAGTACAGTGGCGATTGAGGCCGTTGAACAGCGCCTTGATGGCGGCGCTGACGATGCTCCGGTCGATGCCCACGCCGAAGATCGCCGGTCTATCGTCGATCTGCATCTCGATGTAGCAAACCGCTTCGACGGCCGAGCCCGAACCCAGGGCATGTTCGTGGTAGTCCACCACCCGGACATTGCCGCCGAGGGCGTTGACGGCGGCGTCGATGGCGCCGCTGCCGGTGCCGGTGGCCCGCCGGGGCTGACCGTTCTCGGTGTAGTCGATGGCGATTTCCGTGGCATTGTCGCCGTGGGCGGTGTGGGTCCTTACCTCGGCGTCCACCAGACGGTAAGGGCTGTCCCCCTGCAGATACTCTTCCTCGAAGAGCTTGAAGATATCGTCACTGCTCGCTTCCTTGCCCGTGCGGTCCGTAAAGCCCTTCACCACTCGGCTGAATTCGATCTGCAGGCGCCGGGGCAATTCCAGCCCGTACTGCTGGTGGAGCAGGAAACTGACGCCACCCTTGCCGGACTGGCTGTTGACGCGCACCACCGCCTCGTAGCCGCGGTTGAGGTCCGCCGGATCGATGGGCAGGTAGGGCACTTCCCAGTAGTCGTCCGCTTTCTGGCGGGCAAAGCCTTTCTTGATGGCATCCTGGTGGGAGCCCGAGAAGGCGGTGAAAACCAGCTCGCCGGCGTAGGGGTGGCGGGGATGCACGGGAAGGCTGTTGTGCTCCTCGACACTGCGGCGAATCACTTCGATCTGGGAGAAGTCCAGGCCCGGATCCACCCCCTGGGTATAGAGGTTCAGGGCCAGGGTGACGAGATCGACGTTGCCTGTGCGTTCGCCGTTGCCGAACAGGCAGCCCTCCACCCGGTCGGCGCCGGCCATCACCGCCAGTTCGGCGGCGGCGACGGCGGTGCCCCGGTCATTGTGGGGGTGCACGCTGATGACAATGCTGTCGCGCCGGGCGATGTGCCGGTGCACCCACTCAATCTGGTCCGCATAGATATTGGGCGTGGACATTTCCACCGTGGCCGGCAGATTGACGATCATTTTCTTTTCCGGCGTCGGCTGCCAGATATCACTGACGGCATCGCAGACTTCCACGGCGAAATCCACTTCCGTGCCGGAAAACACCTCCGGCGAGTACTGCAGCACCCACTCGGTTTCGGGGTGTTTGGCGGTGTATTCCCTGACCCAGCGCACGCCCTGCTCGGCGATGGCTTTGACCCCGGCCTTGTCGGTGTTGTAGACAAGGCGGCGGAAAGCCGGCGCGGTGGGATTGTAGATATGGACGATGGCCCGGCGCGCACCGGCCACGGATTCCACGGTGCGCGCGATCAGGTCCTCCCGGGCCTGGGTCAGTACTTCAATGGTGACGTCCTCGGGGATCCGGTCCTCCTCGATCAGCCGGCGCACAAAGTTGAAGTCGGTCTCGGAAGCGGAGGGAAAGGCCACCTCGATTTCCTTGAAACCGATATCCACCAGCAGTTGGAAGAACCGCAGCTTGGTCTCCACCGACATGGGGTCGATGAGGGACTGGTTGCCGTCCCGCAGGTCGGTGCTCATCCAGATGGGCGGTCGCTCGATGACCTGTTCGGGCCAGCGGCGGTCCGGCAGCCGGACGCCCGGGAAGGGACGGTATTTGGTGGCGGGGTTCTTGAGCATGGTGGTCTCCGTTGCCTTGTCGGTGGCCGTGGTCCGAATGTGGTCCCGAAAGCCCGGCCACATCCCGCGTTCGGGGATCGCCCGACTGCTGGTGGCCGGGACGGGTAGTCCTCGGCGGCTTTCAGGATGGGGATATTGTAAGTCTTCGGCACCGGAATTATGTTGCGTTTGTTGCCATGGTTTTGGTTGATGTGAGAATATAATTGCCAGAATATCCATTTTTTAGAAATCTGGTGCTATTTTATGTCGATCGACAAATATGACCGGGCCATACTCCAGCGGCTGCAGCGGGATGGCCGTATTTCCAACCAGGAGCTGGCCGAAGCCGTCAACCTGTCCCCTTCGCCCTGCCTGCGACGGGTCCGTCGCCTGGAGCAGGAGGGGTACATCGAGGGTTATGCCGCCCTGGTCAATGCCCGCAAGCTGGGGCTCAACCTGATGGCGTTTCTCCATATCAGCATGGACCGCCACACGCCGGAGCGTTTCGACCGGTTCCAGGCGGCGGTGGAAGGGTACCCGGAAGTGCTCGAGTGCCACATTATCACCGGCCAGGCGGCGGACTACCTGCTCAAGGTGGTGGTGGAGGATATGGATGCCTACCAGCAGTTCTTGCTAAACAAGGTCACCCGCATCGAAGGCGTGTCGGGCGTCCATTCATCCTTTGTGCTGAAATCGCCGCTTCGCACCACCGCGTTGCCGGTATAGGCGGCCCGCCGGCTGCGCGGGAGGAGTCAGCGATTAAAGAGATTGAGAATAAGGGTCAGCACCAGGCTGATGATAATCATGGAGGTAATGGGCACGAAAACCCGGGTTCTTTCGCCCTCGAAGCGAAGGTCGCCGGGCAGCTTGCCGAACCAGCCGAGCAGGCCGGGGACAAAATGCAGAAGGGCGCCGATCGCCACCAGGATCAGCCCCAGGATAATCAGCCAGCGTGCCATTGAAACCCACCTCCGTCTTTTCCGAACCCGGTCTTGTCCAAGACGTCATAATGATCTCAGTGCTGAAGCCGGTAGGCCAGACCGAATATCAGGACCAGAACCGCCACGTCGACCTGGTTGGCGAGGAAGGAAGCTGCCACGTGGCCCCGGTATACACAGAAAGGATGCCCCCGGACCTAGAGCACCCGGGCCTCCGCGATGCGCACATAGCCGGATACCCGGCCGTATCGCTCGCCCTCGCCGGTAATCAGGTAGGCATTTTCCAGGTCGTCGGGACCGAAACAGGATTCCAGGCGGAAACCCCGTGCTTGCAGGAAGTCGTCGATAGCATCGTCCTCGATGCCGAACAGCAGCGGCTCGCCGAATTTGGCCATGTAGTCGCGGGACTCGGCGCCCCCGTAGTACGCTCCGGTGCCCTCGACCATGGCCGAGGGCATATAGTCGAAGAGGATCTTGCTGTCGGCGGCGCACTGGTTGGCGACGAAGGCCAGCGTTGCCTCGACCCCTTCGGCGGTCAGGTAATAGGAAACCCCCTCCCAGTTAAAAAAGGTCGGCCGGGAGCGATCAAAGCCGGGGGCATCCAGGAGCCTGGAAAGCGGCTCTTTGTTGAAGTCGAGGGGCATATAGACCACGTTGGTTGGCAGAGAGCCAAAAATATCGGTAATTTTGGCTTTCTTTTCCGCCTGGAGTTCGGGCAGGTCCACTTCGAAAAAGCGTACATCCGGCGCGCTTTCCCCGAACCGGTAGGCGCGGGTATCGAAGCCGGCCCCGAGCATGACCACCTGCCGGAAGCCATCCGCCAGCGCTTTTTCCAGGCGGGTATCGATATGTTTGGTGCGGGCATTCTGGAAGTGATAGGCGCCGGGCAGTGCCCCTTCCAGCTGTTCACGGAAGGCGGCGATCTTGTCCGGGTCGTTTTTCGGTGGCCTTGCCGCCGGATCGAGAAACTCCCGGGCCAGGGAATCGCCATTGCGAATCCCGGCGTCCGGTTCCTGGGCAGCGAAAGCCCGGGTCATGGCGGCCCCGAGGGCGCTGGTTTTGAGCTTCTCCAAAGACTTGGCGTAATCGGTCATGGCAGCAACACTCCGGGGCTGGATTGGGGCCTGTTAACCCAGGCAGTGGCTGGGCGGTAAGTTTTCCGCGATTGTGCCATAAATGCCGGGGCCCCTGTTTTCCTGGCCTGTCATCTGTTCCCGGTTTTGCCTTACTATGACTTGCTAAAAATGGAAAAAACACAGTAAAGGAAACAATCATGAAAACGCCATTCTGGAAAATACTTGTGCCGCTGGCGCTGTTGCTCGCGGGGGCGGGTGCGCGGGGTGAGGTTACCGGTTGCGAGACCGTCGGCCACGTTCAGGGCGTGTGTGGATTTCCCGCGCCGGAGGACATGGCGGTGCTGCCGGGAGGCAGGCATCTGCTCTTGAGTCCTTTCGGGGGCATCAGCGGCGAGCACCCGCAATCGCTTTATGTTTTCGAGACCGAAACCCTGAAAGCCGGGCCCGTTGCTTACCGGAAAGACGACGGACGCTGGGACGGGGGCCTTTGCGATACCGACCCCGGGGAAAAATTCGGTGCCCACGGCGTCCATATCTCGCAGAGGCAGGACGGCAGCTGGCAGTTGCTGGCGGTCAACCACGACCGCGAGGCGGTGGAAATGTTCGAGATCGTCGGCGCCGGTGCTTCGGAGCCGGCTCTTGCCTGGCGCGGCTGCGTGGTCTTGCCCGCCGGCAGCACGCTCAATGATGTCGCCGCCCTGCCGGGCGGTGGTTTCCTGGTCAGTCACATGATGGCGCGCAGCGAGGGTGATCTGATGGCAGCCATGGCGCAGACCGGGGATACCGGCCATATCTGGCGTTGGCGCCCGGGGAGGGGTGTGGACAAGCTGCCCGGCAGCGACAGCAATCTGCCCAACGGCGTGGCTGTCAGCGATGACGGGCGCCATGTCTATATCGCCGAGACCGGCCGCCGCCAGGTGCGCAAGCTCGATTACGCCAGCGGCGAACACTTGGGTACCGCGTCAGTGGCGGCGGATAACTTTACCTGGACGCCCGACGGCCGCCTGCTGACCGCCGGTATCACCGGCGCCATGCCCGAAGGCTGCATGACCTCTCCCGGCCCCTGCCTGGCCCCCTTTCATATCGCCGCCATAGACCCGGAAACCCTGGCGGTGACTGTCCTGCATCGGCAGAGCGGGCCACCCATGGGGGCCGGCAGTGTGGCGGTTCTCGTCGGTGATACGCTCTATGCAGGGTCTTTCAAGGGCCACCAGTTACTGCGCATCAACCTGGGTGAAAAAACCGATTGAGCGCCTTTGTCGAGACTAGGCAGTAAAAAAATCAGCCCGGGGCGTTCCGGTTTCGTCATAGACGGGCTCACTGATATCCGCCCGGTATTTGAGTACCTCGGCACCGGTCATGCCGAAACCGGCAATGGCTTCGGACATTTCCAGGTACCATTTCGACTTGAAATGGGCGGCCAGCGATGCCTCGTCGCGCCAGCGTTCGAAGACGCGAATGCGGCCGGGAATGAGGGGGTTGGGGCACCAGTCGTAATCCAGACAGCCGTCTTCGGTGAGGGCGCCTTCGATCAGGTGTCTGGTCGACGACATGGCGTTATCCACCTGTTTGGGATCCAGGTCGATATTTCCGGAAATAATGATCATGATATGTCTCCTCGCGGTTGATCCGTGTGTCCGGGGATTTCAGTAATATCGGGTCAAACTGTACGCGCATTACTGGCGCAGGGTCGGGTTATTCCGCCCCGTGCCGTTCCATCACCGCAATATAGTCGTCCGCCAGGCGGTGGGTCTTCATTATCTGGAGCATGGTTTTGCCCGCCGGGCCCCTGGCGCTGATGTCCCGGCCTTCATCCACGAAAAACTTGACGAAAGTGGCGAAATTTTCCGGAATCATGCCCCGGTAGGCTTTTTCCAGCAGGTGATAGTCGGCGTTGACGCCTTCCGGCGGCTGGAATTCCAGAAAACTCTTGATGCGTTCGTCATCGAAAAATTCGCCGATGACTTTCTCTTTGTCTTTTTTTAGGGCCATGGTGTCTCTGGTCCGGTCAGTGGTTTATCGGTTCGGTTCGGCGCCGTTGCCGGGAATCCAAGGGCGTGGCAGTTGATTCGGCCGGCTCTTACACGGAATCGCCCGGCTTACAAAAGGGCGTCGAGCTTTTCCTTCAGTATGTCATTAACCTGTTTGGGGTCCGCCTGTCCCCCGGAGGCCTTCATCACCTGGCCGACGAAATAGCCCAGCATCTTGGGGCGCTTTTTCGGGTCGGCGCCGCGGTAGTTATCCACCTGGTTGGGGCTTTTGGCGATGACTTCGTCCACCATTTTCTCGATGGCCGTGCTGTCGGTGACCTGCCTGAGTCCCCGGTCCTCGATAACGGCATCCGGTCCGCCTTCGCCCCGCCACATGGCATCCAGGACTTCCTTGGCCATCTTGGTGGAGAGGGTGCCGTCGAGAATCCGGGTAACCATCAATCCAAGGTCCTCCGGTCTGACGGGGCACTCCCCGATGTGCCGGTCCTCGCTGTTCAGACGCGCCGACAGTTCGCCCATGATCCAGTTGGCCGCCTGCTTGGCGTCGCCGCATTCCCGGGCCACGGCCTCAAAGTAATTGGCCATGGCGGCGTCGTCGCCGAGTACACCGGCGTCGTAGTCGCTCAGGCCGTAGTCCTCCACGAAACGCCGGTGGCGCGCGTCCGGCAGTTCGGGCAGGTCCGCGGCGATGGCCTCGATGGTGGCGTCGTCCAGGACCACGGGCAGCAGGTCCGGGCAGGGGAAGTAGCGGTAGTCGGTGGCTTCCTCCTTGGTGCGCATGGTGCGCGCGGTCCGGGTCTCGCCGTTGTAGAGCCGGGTTTCCTGGATCACGGTACCGCCGTCCTCGAGCAGGTCGATCTGGCGTTCCACCTCCAGTTCGATGGCCTCTTCCATAAAGCGGAAAGAATTCAGGTTCTTGGTTTCGGTGCGGGTGCCCAGTTTGTCGTCGCCGGCCCTGCGCACCGAAATGTTAACGTCAAAACGCATGGAGCCCTGGGACATGTCGCCGTCGCATATCCCCAGGGACGTGACGATGGCATGCAGTTTCCTGGCATAGGCCACTGCCTCGGCGGCACTGCGCATGTCGGGCTCCGAGACGATCTCGATCAGGGGGGTGCCGGCCCGGTTCAGGTCGATGCCGGTCATGCCATGACCATGGTTTGCATAGGAGGCTTCATGCAACGATTTGCCGGCATCCTCCTCCAGGTGGGCGTGGTGGATACGTATCCGCTTGCTCTCGCCGTTGTCGAGCTGAATGTCCACATGGCCCGGGCCGACAATAGGTTTTGCCAGTTGCGTGGTCTGATAGCCCTTGGGCAGGTCCGGGTAGAAGTAGTTCTTGCGCTCGAACACCGAGGTGCGGGCAATCTCCGCGTTGACCGCCAGCCCGAACATCACCGCGTAACGGAAGGCATTCTCATTGGCCACCGGCAGGGTGCCGGGCATGGCCAGGTCCAGGGCGCAGGCCTGGGTGTTGGGCGGGGCGCCGAAGGCTGTGCTGGCGCCGGAGAACAGCTTGCTCCGGGTGGCGAGCTGGACGTGGACTTCGAGGCCGATCACGGTTTCCCAGGTCATGCCGCGTCCTCCTCCGCCGGGGTCCGGTCATGCCAGTCGGTGGCCTCCTGGAACCGGTGGGCAACGTTGAGCATGCGCTCCTCGCTGAAGTAGTCGCCAATAAGCTGCATGCCCACCGGCATGCCATCGACAAAGCCACAGGGCACGGACATGGCGGGCAGCCCGGCCAGGTTGGCGGCGATGGTGTAGATATCCTCCAGGTACATGTCCACCGGGTTGTCGCCCTTGGCCCCGAAACCGAAAGCGGGGTTGGGGCAGGTGGGTCCGACGATGACGTCGATCTTTTCGAAGGCCTCGACAAAGTCTCTTTTAATAAGCCGGCGCACCTGCTGGGCCTTGTTGTAGTAGGCGTCGTAGTAACCGGCGGATAGGCAGTAGGTGCCCACCAGGATGCGGCGCTTGACCTCGTCCCCGAAGCCCTCGCCCCGGGTGCGCATGTACAGGTCGCGCAGGTCCGCGGGGTTCTCGCAGCGGTAGCCGTAGCGGACCCCGTCGTAGCGGGACAGGTTGGCGGAGGCTTCCGCCGGCGCAATCACGTAATAGGCGGGCACCGACAGGCCGGAGTGGGGCAGGGATATGTCCACCAGGGTGGCGCCCAGCTTTTCCAGTTCGGTGAGCGCGGCGCGCACCGCCTCGGCGGTGCCGGGATTGAGGCCCTGGTCGAAATATTCACCGGGGATACCGATGCGCAGACCTTCCAGGGAATCGTCGAGACCGGCGCGGTAGTCGGGCACGTCCATTTTCAGCGAGGTAGAATCTTTCGGATCGAAGCTGGCCATGGCGTTGAGCATCAGCGCGGCGTCCTCGGCGGTACGGGCCAGGGGGCCCCCCTGGTCGAGGCTCGAGGCAAAGGCGATCATGCCCCACCGGGATACCCTGCCGTAGGTGGGCTTGAGGCCGGTAATGCCGCACAGGGCCGCCGGCTGGCGGATGGAGCCGCCGGTATCGGTGGCGGTGGCGGCCGGGGCAAGGCGCGCGGCTACCGCCGCCGCGGAACCGCCGGAGGAGCCCCCGGGAACGGTGTCGGTGTTCCAGGGGTTTTTTACCGGGCCGTACCAACTGGTTTCGTTGGAGGAACCCATGGCGAATTCGTCCATATTGGTCTTGCCCAGCACCACGGCCCCGGCCTTGCGATAGTTCTCCACCACGGTGGCATCGTAGGGGGGCACGAAATTATCGAGCATCCTCGAGCCGCAGCTGGTGCGCACGCCGGTGGTGCAGAAGATGTCCTTGTGGGCGATGGGTACGCCGCAAAGGGGGTGATTGTCGCCCCTGGCGCGGCGGTTGTCCGCCTCGGTGGCGGTGGCCATGGCCTGTTCTTCCGTCACAGTGATAAAGCTGTTGTAGGTCTTGTCGCGAGCCGCAATCCGGTCCAGGAAGTGGCGGGTCAGTTCGACACTGGAAAACTCGCCGGCGGCGAGACCGGCGCTCAGTTGTGCGAGAGTCTTGTCGTGCATGTCGTGGTCGGTTCCTGTCGCAAGATCGGGTTGCGGAGTCTCTGGGTGAGCCTGTTCCGGTTTATTCGATAACCCGGGGCACCAGGTAGAGGCCGTCCTCGGTGGCGGGGGCGAGGGCCTGGAAAATCTCGCGTCGGTCGGGCTCGTCCACCTGGTCGGGGCGCAGGCGCTGGACCGCATCCAGGGGGTGGGCCATGGGATCGATGCCGGTCGTGTCGGCGGCCTGCAATTGGTCCACCAGGGCCAGCACATCGGCGAGGCTGCGGGTGGTGCTGGCGATGTTTTCCTCGGTAATTTGAACTCGCGCCAACTCCGCGAGTTTTTCAATGTCCGCTCGTTCGATAGTCATGGTATGATTTCCGTTTTTAACCGGGGCCGGATCTGACGCCTTGAATGGCCCCGCCGGGCAGGTGCGTAACGGTACCACATCTGCCGCTTGCCCTGAATCCCTCGCATTGCTAGAGTCGCCCCAATTCAAGCGGATCAGGCAGGGCGGGCAGTTCCGCGACCGGCGGCTACCGAGACAGGAATAAAGAATCGATGTTGAAAAAACTGCGTGGCATGTTCTCCAACGATTTGTCCATCGACCTGGGAACGGCCAACACCCTGATCTATGTGCGCGACAAGGGAATTGTCCTCAACGAACCCTCGGTGGTGGCAATCCGCCACCACCAGGGGCAGAAGATTGTCGAGGCGGTGGGGGTCGAGGCCAAACGCATGCTGGGCCGCACCCCGGGCAATATCACCGCCATCCGGCCCCTGAAGGACGGTGTTATCGCCGACTTCCAGGTCACCGAGAAAATGCTCCAGCACTTTATCAAGAAGGTGCATTCCCACAGCCTGATTCCCCCGAGTCCCCGCGTCCTGATCTGCGTGCCCTGCCTGGCCACGGAAGTGGAGAAGCGGGCGATCCGTGAATCCGCCTACAGCGCCGGGGCGCGGGAGGTCTTCCTGATCGAAGAGCCCATGGCCGCCGCCATTGGCGCGGGGCTGCCGGTGGAGGATGCCACCGGCTCCATGGTGGTGGATATCGGCGGCGGTACCACCGAGATCGCCATCCTTTCCCTGAACGGGGTCGTCTACTCGGATTCGGTGCGCATGGGCGGCGACCGCTTTGACGAGGCCATTTCCAACTACGTGCGTCGCAAGTACGGCAGCGTCATCGGCGACACCACCGCCGAACGCATCAAGATGGAAATCGGCAGCGCCTACCCCGGAACCGAGGTGCGCGAGATCGACGTGCGCGGCCGCAACCTGGCGGAAGGGGTACCCAAGAGTTTTACTCTTAACAGCGACGAAATTCTCGAGGCTCTCCAGGAGCCCCTGGCCAATATCGTCCAGGCGGTGAAGCGGGTGCTCGAGCAATCGCCGCCGGAACTGGCTTCCGATATCGCCGAGAGCGGCATCGTCCTCACCGGTGGCGGGGCCCTGCTGCGGGATATCGACCGGCTGCTCACCCATGAGACCGGCCTGCCGGTCATTGTCGCCGAGGAATCCCTGACCTGTGTCGCCAAGGGCGGCGGCATGGCCCTTGAACGTATGGACAAGCGGCGCCTGAATATCATGTCGCTCTGATCGGGCTGTCGGCGGGCCGGCCCCTGGTCCGGCCCGCATTGGGCTCGAAGCCGGAATTTTATACAATAACGACGTCCATTGGCGGGTGATGGCAATCGCCGGCTGCCAATACCCGGATCCGTTTGAGGTGTCGCGATCAAGAGAATTTTCGCCACAGGCCCTTCCCCGGTGCTGCATTTGCTCGGCCTGGGTTTTCTCGCCCTGGTTCTGGTTGCGGTGGATACCTATACCGACTGGCTCGACCCCCTCACCTCCCGTCTCTCCCAGGCCGCCCTGCCTTTTCAGTGGGTGGGCAACATCCCCGCCCGGGTGAGCGAGTGGGGCAATGAATCCGTCGTTTCGCGGATGCAGCTGGAAACCGAGAACGAGCGCTTGCGCCGGCAACTGAGAGTTCACAAGGCGCAGCTTCAGCGCATGGCGGCCATCGCCGCCGAAAATTCCCGCCTGCGCAATCTCCTGAATGCCACTGAGTTGCTCAAGGACCGGGTACTGGTAGCCGAGCTGATCGGCGTTTCCCCGGACCCCCTGCGCCATACCATCGTCATCAATCGGGGCCGGGTCGACGGCGCCCACGCCGGGCAACCGGTACTGGACGATGTCGGCCTCATGGGCCAGATCACCGGCGTTCGGGAGCACAACAGCACCGTGCTCTTGATAACCGACAGCCGCCATGCCCTGCCGGTACAGGTGGTGCGCAACGGCGTTCGCGCCATTGTCGAGGGCACCGGCGATTTCCGGCGCCTGCAACTGCGGCATGTGTCGCCGACCCTGGACGTCAGGGAAGGGGATCAGCTGGTCAGTTCGGGGCTGGGCGGACGGTTCCCGGTTGGCTATCCGGTGGGGGAGGTCATCCACATCGAGCGCGATCCGGGACAGTCGTTCCTGGATGTCGAGGTGGAGCCGGCGGCCAACATCGAACGCAGCCGTCACTTGCTGCTGGTTTTCTCGGCGGTGGAGGAGCTGGCGGGGCCGGTAAAAACCGATGAGGCTGGCGGTGGCTAGGGTCTCTTTGTTTTGGGGGTTGTCGCTGAGCCTTGTCCTGGCCCTGGTGCTCTACTTTTATCCGCTGCGCGGCGATCTGGGGCTCTGGCGCCCGCTGCTGGTATTCCTGGTGGTCATGTACTGGTTGCTGGTGGAACCCTACCGGCTGGGCATCGCTTTCGCGTGGCTGTGCGGCCTGGGCCTGGATATCCTGACCGGCGGCATCCTGGGCCAGCACGCCCTGGCACTGGCCTGCTGCGCCTACCTCCTGCGCCTGGCGGGACAGCGCCTGCACCATTTCAGTATCTGGCACCAGGCGGTGCTCATTTCCCTGCTGGCCCTGCTTTACCAGGCCGTTGTCGCCTTTGTCCACTTGCTGGCGGGCAGGGATGTTCCCGGTGCCTACATGGTCTATCCGGTATTGACGACGGTATTGCTCTGGCCCCTGATTGCCGGCATTCTGTCCCGTGTTTACACACCGGAGTAACTGCCAGCCGTGACTAACCGGAAGCAGGATTCCGACCCCCAGTTCACCCTCGCATCGGCCTCGCCCCGCCGCCGGGCCCTGTTGCAACAGATCGGCCTGCGTTTTCGAGTCCGCCCCGTGGATGTGGACGAAACCCCCTTGCCCGGTGAGGCGCCGGAGCCTTATGTCCTGCGTTTGGCGGCGCGCAAGGCGCGACGGGGCGCGGCCCTGTGGCCGGGCCTGCCGGCAATGGGTGCCGATACCACCGTGGTCCTGGGTGGCAAACTCCTGGGCAAGCCCGCGGATGAGGACGAAGCGGTGGCCTGCCTGATGGCACTCTCCGGGCGAAAGCATCGGGTGCTTTCGGCGGTCGCCCTGGTTCGCGGCGAGCGCCTGGAGACCCGCCTGTCGACCACGGTGGTCGGATTCCGACGCCTGATGGAGAGCGAGTGTCGCGCCTACTGGCGCACCGGGGAGCCGGCGGACAAGGCCGGCGGCTACGCCATCCAGGGACTGGGGGCGGTATTCGTTACGGCCATTGAGGGAAGTTACTCGGGAGTCGTGGGCCTGCCTTTGGCGGAAACGGGAGACCTGTTAAGGTCGTTCGGTATCTCCTACTGGCAGCAACCTGCCCCGACCGGGGTATAAGGACAGCAATGAGCGCGGAAATCCTGATCAATGTCACCCCCATGGAAACCCGCGTGGCCCTGGTGGAAAACGGCCTGGTCCAGGAGGTCGCCATCGAGCGGGCCCGGCGCCAGGGTATTGTCGGCAATATCTACGCCGGCAAGGTGGCCCGGGTATTGCCGGGCATGCAGGCGGCGTTTGTGGATATCGGCCTGGAAAAAGCCGGCTTTATCCATGTGGACGATATTGTCAGCACCCGCGACGGTACCGACAGGAATGCCGCCGGCGGCGATATCCGGCAGTTGCTACGGGAGGGCCAGAAGGTGGTGGTGCAGGTCATCAAGGACCCCATCGGCAGCAAGGGGGCCCGGCTCACCACGCAGCTTTCGGTGTCCTCCCGCTACCTGGTCTATATGCCGGACGTGGCCCATATCGGCATCTCCCAGCGCATCGAGGCGGAGACGGAGCGCCAGCGCCTGCGCGATGAACTGGGCGAAGCGCTGACGGATGTCTCCGAAGAGGAGCGTCAGGGCTATATCCTGCGTACCGCCGCCGAGGGCGCGGGCATCGAGGATTTCCGCAGTGAAATCCGCTTCCTGCATCGCATGTGGGAGCTGATCCGGGAAAACGTCAAGCGGGCCAGCACCACCGCGTGTCTCTATGAGGATCTGCCCCTGTATCTGCGGGCCCTGCGCGATATGGTCAGGCCGGGTATCGAGAAAGTGCGCATTGATTCCCGGGAAATCCACCTCCAGATGGTCAAGTTCGCCGAACTGGTCAATCCCGAGATGCTGAACCTCATCGAGCACTATCCCGGCGAGCGGCCGTTGTTCTATCTTTACAGTGTCGAGGACGAAATCAATCGCGCCCTGGAGCGCAAGGTACAATTGAAATCCGGCGGCTATCTGGTGTTCGACCAGACCGAGGCCATGACCACCGTCGACGTCAACACCGGCGGTTTCGTCGGCCACCGCAACCTGGAAGAGACCATTTTCAAGACCAACCTGGAAGCAGCCACCGTCATTGCCCGGCAACTGCGCCTGCGCAACCTGGGCGGCATCATTATCATCGATTTCATCGATATGGTGGAGGCGGAGCATCGCCGACAGGTGATGCGGACCCTGGAAAAAGCCCTGGAGAAGGATCGCGCCAAAACCGGCATTACCACGGTATCCGAACTGGGGCTGGTGGAAATGACCCGCAAGCGCACCAGTGAAAGCCTGGGACAGATTCTCTGCCAGCCCTGTCCGGTGTGCGAGGGACGAGGGCGTCTCAAATCCCCGGAGACGGTATGCTATGAGATCATGCGGGAGATCCTCCGGGAGTCCCGCGCCTTCGAATGCGAGAAAATCCTGGTACTGGCCTCGCAACTGGTGATCGACCGGCTACTGGACGAGGATTCGGCCTATATCGCCGATCTGGAGGAATTTATCCGGCGGCCCATCCAGTTCCGGGTGGAAACCCTCTATTCTCAGGAACAGTACGACATCATTCCGGTGTAATGCGTTGAAAATCTCTGCCTTTCTGGGTGCTCTGTCAAGGCGGCTTTTACTGGCGGGGGCCGCGCTGATCATTGTCTATGCAGTGGTCATCGTGCTCGGCCGGCAGTTCCTGCCGCTGCTCGACCGCTACGAGACCGAGATCAACGGCTTTCTCTCCGAGCGACTGGGCATCGACGTGGAAATCCACGGCCTTGGCGGCTACTGGCTGCAACTGACCCCGGTGCTTAAGCTGGAAGATCTAATCGTCCATGCCGAGGACAGGCAGCGTCGCGGTATCGCCGTAGAGGGGCTGACCGCCGAGCTCGACCTGCTCAATTCCCTGGCGAGTCTCAACCCCGTATGGAAGAACCTGCGCGCGGGGGAAGTGAGTATCGTCGCCAGCGAAGATGCCCGCGGTCGCTGGCGCATCGCCGGGTTGCGCGTAGCCGGCGCCGGCGGCGATACCCTTGAGTACCTGCTCGATGTCCTTTATTACAGCCGGTTCCTGCGTATCGACCGCGTCAACCTGGAACTGCATTTTTTCTCGGGGGCGACGGCCAGGGTCTACGGTCGGGATATCCAGGTGGAAAACAGCGGGGACTTCCATCGGGCCACGGCCCGCTTCGCCCTCGAGGACGAAAAGGGCGATGCCGCCCGGCTCGTCCTCGAGGGACGCGGTAATCCGGCCGACGTTGGCGATTTCGCCGGCAAGGGCTACCTGAAGCTCGAGCGCATCAACTTTACCGGTGCCATCAGGGCCATCGCCAACCGCTGGTTTCCCCGCCAGGTGGAGAAAATCGGCGCGATCGAGACGGACCTGGATGCCGAAATCTGGTTCGACTGGGTGGACAGCGGTATCGAGAATGGTCGCGGCACACTCCGCGCCGCCGAGGTGCCCCTGAACTGGGTGCAGGGCGAGGCGCCTCCCCTGAAAGCACTCAGTGCCGAGATTACCGGTTGGTACCGGCCGGGCGAGGATTGGGGATTCAGGCTCCAGGACCTGTCCGCGCGCTGGCGGGGACAGGCCATCGAGCCGCTGGATTTGCGCTTTGTCCAGCGCGTCGGGCGCCGCTGGCGGGAGCTTTCGCTGGCAGTCAACCACCTGGATTTGCAGCTTCTCAACCAAATGGCCCTGGACACCGGCCTGCCGGGGGAGACGCTCGATCAGGTGCTTAATCAGCTGGCGCCCCGGGGAACCCTGCGCAACCTTTTTCTGGACCTGGATTTCTCTGGCGACAATCCGGCCTTTCGGGTTCGCGCCAACCTTGATGACGTGGCTGTCGAGTCGTGGCGCAACGTTCCCGCCGCCCGGGGGGTCAACGGCTACCTGGAGGCGGATGCGCGGCATGGCTTTGTCGAACTTGACAGCCCCGAAGGCCTGGCCATGCTCTACCCCAAAGTCTATGAGAATTACATGGAATACGGCGCCATCCGCGGGCGGGTTGACTGGTTCCGGCAACCCGGCACCGAGGAGGTGGCCGTGGTCGGCGGCCCCATCCGTATCGACGGCCCGGAGGGGCGGGGAACGGCCTATCTCGATCTGCGCCTGCCCCTGCGGCGCGAACTGGGCGCACCGGAAATGATCCTGATGGTGGGCATGACGAACAGTCGCGCCCGCTTTGCCGACCGCTATATCCCGGAAACCCTCAATCCCGCGTTGCGAGGCTGGCTCGATGACGCCATCGGACCCGGGGATGTTCCCCGGGCCGGCTTTATCTGGCGGGGGTCCCTGGCCCGGGAAGAGCGGCAGCGCCGCACCGTCCAGCTTTTCGTCGACGTGACCGACGGCCGGCTCGACTATCGCGACGGCTGGCCGCCCCTTGAGTCCCTGGATGGCCGGGTTGTGGTGGATGACGGGACCATGACTGCCGCCGTCGATGGGGCCAGGGTCAACGACCTGGCTGTGCCCCGGGTTACCGGGGTTATCCGCCGCCAGCCGCGGGACGAGGGCCTGCTGCTGGACATCCGGGGCCGCGTCCTCGGGGATGCCGGCGAGGCCCTGGCCGTTCTCCGGCAGTCGCCCCTGGGGGACCGGGTCAGGGCCCTGGATAACTGGACTATTGCCGGGCCCAGCGAGATCGGTCTGGAACTGACCATTCCCCTGGGGGGCGACAACGCCGGGCAGCGTTACGATGTGACCAGCCAGTTGCAAGGTGTCGGCCTGGCCCTGCCGGGCACGGGTTTCCAGGTTTCCGATATCCGGGGCCGCCTGGGCTTCTCGCTGGCGGAGGGGCTGCACGGCAGGGGAATCGAAGGCCGCTACCTGGGCAGCCCGGTGACGGCTTCTGTCGCCACCCGGGATGGTGTCACCACCGTCGATATGGACGGCCGCTTGACGGCCGCCGCGCTCGAGCCCTACCTGGGTCGCCTTGGCGGGTATCTGGACGGCGATGCGAGGATCCGGGGGCAGCTTGTCCTGCCCGGGGCGGAGGCCGCCTCCTCGCCCCGCCTGACCCTGACCTCCGACCTCCAGGGACTGTCGGTGGCGTTGCCGCCGCCGTTTGCCAAGCCCGCCGGTGAAGCCTGGCCTTCCACCGGCACCGTCTTTTTCAGTGGCGAGGACATCCATATTACCGGCACCCTGGATGACTGGCTGTCGTCCCGTTGGCTGGTGTCGAACGGGGGATTCCGGCGGGGCGAGGTGCGTTTTAACGGCGGCCCCGCCCGGGTACCCGGCGGGCCCGGCCTGCACATCGCCGGCTCTCTGCCGGCCTGGGACTGGGAGCAGTGGCGACCGGTACTGCTGGGTGGAGAAGCGGGCGGCAATCGCCAGCTGCTGAAAGCCGCCGACCCGCACCTGGATCTCACCCTGGCAAACCTGATTGTCAGTGGTGTCGAACTGGGGCAGACCCGGCTCTCCGGCGGTCTAACTGAAAAAACCGATTGGCAGTTGCGTGTCGACAGCGAACGGGCAGTTGGCGACGTGTATCTGCCCACGGGAACGGGTGGTTTGCTTCGGTTGCGTCTCGATCTTCTGCGGCTCACCGATGTCGAAGTGGGCAGCGTCACGGATGGTCAAAGCTGGTTGAGCCGGTTACAACCCGCGGATATTCCCGAAGTGGATTTCCTCGCCAGGCGCATCGAGCTGGACGGCGATCACCTGGGTAACCTGGCCTTTATCTCCCGGCAGGTTCCCGGTGGCGTTCATATCGACAGCCTGCGGGGCAACCTCCGGGGCATCCAGGTCGGGGGGCCGGCGGGCGCCATCGACAGCAACACCGATGGCGGAGCCCCGGAGCAGGGCGAGGGAGAGGGGGCGGATACACTCGCCGACCTGCGCTGGTACCTTGAGGACGGTCGCCACCGGACGGAGTTTTCCGGCACCCTCACCACCGGGGATATCGGCGATGTGCTGCAATCCTTCGGCCTGCCCCGGGTTCTGGACAGTGAGCATGCCGGTTTCTACGCGGACCTGGGCTGGTCCGGTGAACCCTGGTCGCCGACCCCGGCCGCGGTCCGGGGGTACCTGGGCATCGATATGGAGGAAGGTCACTTTTACAAGGCATCCGGCGGGGCCACCAATGCCTTCCTCAAGCTGGTGGGCCTGTTCAACTTCGATACCTGGCTGCGCCGGTTGCGGTTCGACTTCTCTGACCTGTTCAGCGAGGGGGTGAGTTTCGACCGGCTGCGCGGGGGCATCGCCTTCGATCAGGGCATGATGACTTTTGACGACCCCATTGTTGCCTCCATGCCCTCGGGCAAGGTCCGGTTGCTGGGGCGCGCCAATATCGCCACCGAACAACTGGATGCCCGCCTGGTTGCCACCATCCCGGTGGGGACCAATCTGCCCTGGGTGGTAGGGCTGGTGGGTGGCCTGCCCGCGGCGCTGGGGGTCTATCTCACCAGCCTGATATTCGACGAGCAGGTGGATCAGCTATCCAGCATCAGCTACCGGGTCACCGGCCCCTGGAGCGACCCGAAACTGGAAGTGGACAGGATCTTCAGCGACAAGGCAAACATGGAATAGACTGTCGTTATCCAACGGAACCGGGAAGGAGTAGGGCATGACTGCGGCGGCGGTAATCCAGTTGCGCGGCGACGGCAACCTGGAAGAGAACCTGGCGCGGGCCGGCCACTGGCTTGACCGGGCCGCGAAGGCGGGCGCCCGGCTGGCGGTGCTGCCCGAGAACTTCGCCTATTACGGGCGCCGGGATCTCGACCGTGCGGCCATGGACGAAGATACCCCCGAAGGGCCGGCCCGCCGTTTGCTTGCGGACAAGGCCCGGGAGCACAAGCTGTGGCTGGTGGGGGGCACCGTGCCGGTATTCGGCGAGTTTCGGGATCGCCCCCACGCCGCCTGCTTGCTGGTCAATCCGGAAGGCCGGGAAGTGGCCCGCTACGACAAGATCCATCTGTTCGACGTGCACGTGGAGGCCACCGGCAAGCATTACCGGGAGTCCGCCGACTATCGTCCCGGCAGTGAGCCGGTGGTGGCGGATACGCCGTTCGGGAAAATCGGGCTCAGCGTCTGTTACGACCTGCGTTTCCCGGAATTTTACCGCCTCCAGGTGGATGCCGGTGCCGAGATACTGGTTGCACCCTCCGCCTTTACCGCCGCCACCGGCGAGGCCCACTGGCGACTGCTGCTTCGTGCCCGTGCGGTGGATAACCTCTGCTATGTGCTGGGTGCCAACCTGGCCCACCGGGACCATCCCAAACGTCCCACCTGGGGCGGCTCCGCCATCGTCGATCCCTGGGGCCGGGTGCTGGCCGAAATGGCGGGGGAAGAGGGTTATGCCCTGGCGGAGGTAGACCTGGAAAAGCAGCGGCGGATTCGCCGCAATATGCCCGCACTGGAGCATCGCCGCTTTTGTGTTGTCAAAGGAAGTTCCTGAACCCGGAGTTCGATGATGCATATCCTGCTTGTCTTGCTTTCCCTCCTCTCGTCGCCGGTGCCGGCCGGCGAGCCGACGTCGCCGGACATGACCCCCAACGAGGCCAGAGCCATGATCGAGCGGGGCGAAAACCTCGATGCCATTCCCGGGACGGTCTGGCGGCAGCTGTTGAGCCCGGAACAGTACGACATCCTCTGGCGTGCCGGCACCGAAAAGCCGTACACCGGCGAGTTGCTCGACAACAAGCGGGAGGGGGTCTACGTCACCGCCGGCTGCCGTTTGCCGGTCTTCCACTCCAGGCACAAGTACAAATCGGGCACCGGCTGGCCCAGTTTCTGGGAGGTATTCAAGCCGGCAAACATCGAACTCAGGGACGACTGGGGGTGGCTGGGCAAACGTACCGAAGTGGTCTCCGCCTGCGGCGAACACCTGGGCCACGTCTTCCGGGACGGCCCCGAGCCCACCGGCTTGCGTTACTGCCTGAATTCACTGGCCCTGGACTTCATTCCCCAGGAAGAGTACGAACGCCGGGTGGCGGCGGGAGAGCCGCTTTAATTCGCATCCCGCGCCATCTTCAGGCTTGACGCAAAAGGGCTCACGCTCCATTCCCTGCTACGCTGTTAGGCAGGATAGATAAATGGAGCCCTAATCATGAACCTGTACCTGATCTGTGCCGGCGTCCTGGTCATTTTCTTTTTCGCCATCAGCCTCAACGTTTCCAGGCTGCGCGTCAGGCACAATGTGCTGATCGGCAGCGATGACTTCACCCACCCCCTCACCAAAGCGGTGCGAGCCCAGGCCAACGCCGCCGAGTACGTGCCGGTGCTGGTGGCCATCTTCCTCTACCTGAGCATTATCGGTACTGCCGCCTGGGTGGCCTGGATCGCGGTTATCGTCACCCTGGCGCGGCTTTTGCACTGTGCCGGCATGTACCTCTCACCGGACCTCAACAAGCCTCATCCCCTGCGCCTGGCGGGAGCGTTGCTCACCTATCTGGGCGGCCTCGCGCTGGGCATTCTGCTGCTGGCCCGGGCTCTGATGTAGGTGCATGCGCCCGGGGGCGTCTATGGATATTTGTCGCCCGGGATACTAAGATAGCGGCTTCAATTCGTACCGCTCTATCCCTATGTCCATTTTCGACTTTGCCGACGGCCGCGAAGGATACTACGGCCAGTACGGCGGCACCTTTCTCCCGGAAATTCTCGCCGCCACCATCGAGGAACTGCAGGACTGCTTTGCCGAGTGCAAGCGGGACCCCGCCTTCTGGCGCGAGTACGAGGCGATGATGCAGTCATACTCGGGCCGGCCGACACCGGTGAGCTACCTGGACAACCTGTCCGAGCATCTGGGCGGCGCCCGCATCTACGTGAAGCGGGAAGACCTGAGCCACACCGGTTCCCACAAGATCAATAACGTCCTGGGCCAGGGCCTGGTGTGCCGGCGCCTGGGCAAGACCCGGGTTATTGCCGAGACGGGTGCCGGCCAGCACGGTTACGCCACCGCCACCATGGCCGCCCGCTTCGGCTTCGACTGCCGGATCTACATGGGGGCCGTGGACGTGGCCCGCCAACGGCCCAACGTGTTCTGGATGGAGCGAATGGGTGCGGAAGTGGTGGCCGTGGAGGATGGCCAGAAGACCCTCAAGGATGCCATCAACGAGGCGCTGCGGGACTGGGTCACCAACATGCAGGACACCCATTATGTGCTGGGCACCGCCTGCGGTCCGCATCCCTTCCCGGAAATGGTCAGCTACTTCCAGTCCATCATCGGCCTGGAGGCCCGGGAGCAAATCGTCAAGGCGGCCGGCCGGCTGCCGGACCGGGTCTACGCCTGTGTCGGGGGCGGCTCCAACGCCATCGGTATCTTCCAGGGCTTTCTGGACGACGCCGACGTGGAGCTTGTCGGTTGCGAGGCGGGGGGCTATGGCCCCGGGCCGGGCAAGCATGCCGCCCGGCTGGCCTACCCCGATGCCACCCCCGGCGTCGCCCAGGGTTTCAAGACCTATTTCCTCCAGGACGACAACGGCAACATGCTGGAAACCCATTCCATCGCCGCCGGCCTGGACTATATCGGCGTCAATCCTATTCTCGTCCATCTGTGGGAGCAGGACCGTGTGCGTTTTACCGCGGCCACCGACGACCGCGTTCGCGAGGCCCTCAAGCTGGTGATGCGCAAGGAGGGATTAATTCCCGCCCTGGAGAGTGCCCACGCTTTTGCCATGGCCATCGAGGAGGCCCCGAAAATGGGCCGCGACGAGATTATCCTGATCAACCAGTCCGGCCGGGGGGACAAGGATATCTTTACCATCGCGGATGCCCTGGAAGACAAGAGCTGGCAGGACTTTATCGGCAAGAAGGCGGCGGAATATGGAGCTTGAAACCTATCTGCGGGAGCGCCTGAGGGAAAAGGAACTCCTGGTCATGGCCCACGTGGTGTGCGGGTACCCCTCCTTCGACGCCAACTGGAAGGCCCTGGAAATCATGGCCGGGCAGGGTGTCGATGTGGTGGAGCTGCAGTTCCCGTTTTCAGAGCCCAGCGCCGACGGGCCCCTGTTCGTCAAGGCCAACGAACTGGCCATCCGGGCCGGGGTGACCCCCGCCGACTGTTTCGACTTTATGGCGAAGGTGACCGCGCATTTCCCCTTCAAGGTGTTGATGATGGGCTATTACAACACTGTCTACAAAATGGGTGCGGAAACCTTCCTGGACCGTCTCCGGGCGGCCGGTGGCTGCGGCTATATCCTCCCCGACCTGCCCGTGGAAGAGGCCACCGAACTGCACACCCTTTCCGAAGAGCGGGACCTGGCGCCGGTGGTGTTGATGACGCCCACCAGTTCCGATAGACGCCTTGAAAAACTGGCCGGTGCGGCCCGGGGCTTTGTCTACGCCGTGGCCCGTCGGGGTGTTACCGGCACCAAGACGTCAATGTCCGATGAGCTCAAGGATTTTGTCGCCCGTTGCCGCCGGTATACCGATCTCCCCATTGCCGTGGGTTTCGGTATCAGCAGCCGGGAGGATATCGACTATCTGCGCGGCAAGGCGGATATGGCCATAATCGGTACCGCCGCCCTCAGGGCCTGGGAAGAGGGCGGCCCCGAAGGCGTTCACGAATTCTTCAACCGGTTGGGTATCCGCGAGCCGGGCAAAGCCTCGTAAAAATCCGTAAGCTTCGGCGCGGTCCACCGGCGGTGCGGTTACAATTCATTGCCCATACAGAGCAGGGAGCTCCTACTCTTGAAAAAAGCGGCCATACCCGTACTGCTCGCAGTCCTGGCGGGCGTCTATTACTACTTTAGTGCCATCAACGGCGGCCCGGCCGGTAGCGGTCCGGCCGGCTACGAGGGCCCCCCGCCCGTGGTGCTGACCGGCGAGGCCCGCCTGGAGACGGTCACCGACAGCATCGAGGCGCTGGGTACCGTGCGAGCCCGGGAAGCGGTTGCGATTACCGCCAATGTCACCGCCAAGGTGGAAAAGGTCGGCTTCGACGACAACGACCGGGTCGAGCGGGGCGCCGTGCTTGTCGAGCTGGACGATGCCATTCCCCTGGCAAACCTGCGCGAGGCGGAAGTGGTGATGCGCGAGGATCAGCGCCTGCTGGCGCACTACCAGGCTCTGGACAAGCGCAATGCCGTTTCCAGAACCGTCCTCGACGAGCAGCGGGCCAAGGCCGCCGCCAGCGAGGCCCGTGTCGCCGCGGCCCGGGCGGAGCTGGCGGAATACACAATCCGCGCCCCGTTCGACGGGGTACTCGGTACCCGCCAGGTAAGCCCCGGTTCTCTGGTGTCACCGGGCACGGTCATCACCACCCTGGACGCCATCGATACTCTCAGGGTGGATTTCACGGTACCGGAGCGCTGGCTCAGCGACCTGGAACCGGGGCAGACCATCCGCGCCACCTCGGTGGCCTATCCGGACCGGGTATTCGAGGGCAAGGTGGCCAGCGTCGGCTCCCGGGTCGATCCGGTGACCCGGGCCGTCGCCATCCATGCGCGCATGGAAAATCCCGAACTGCTGCTCAAGCCGGGCATGCTGCTCAGTATCGAACTGGTGGGCCGGGCCAGGCCGGCGTTGCTGGTCTCGGAAAAGGCCCTGGTACTGGAGGGCGCGGAGCGCTACGTCTACCGGGTCAATGGCGACAATACCGTCGCCCGTCAGAAAGTGAGCACGGGCCGACGGCTACCGGGCCAGGTGGAGATCCGCGCCGGCCTCGAACCGGGTGACCGGGTTGTGGTCGAAGGCACCCAGAAAGTCCGGGACGGTACTGTCGTCCAGTTGGCCCCGGCCCCGGAAACCGGAGCCTGACGGTGCTGCTTTCCGACTTTTCCGTCAAGCGACCCACCGTGGCCATGGTGGCCAGCGCCCTGCTGGTGGTCTTCGGTCTGGTGGCTTTTTCCCAGTTGCCCTTGCGCCAGTATCCGGATGTGGATCCCCCGGTGGTCAGCGTGTCCACGGATTACCCCGGCGCCTCGGCGGAGATTGTCGATACCCAGGTGACCCGCGTCCTGGAGGACCAGCTCAACGGCATCGAGGCCATCAAGTATATCGATTCCGTGAGCCGGGACGGCTCGTCGCGGATCACCATCGAATTCGAGGTGGACCGGGATGTGGAGGCCGCCGTCAACGATGTCCAGCAGGCGGTGGGACGGATCCTTTCCCGCCTGCCAGAGGAGGTGGACGCCCCCCGGGTGGCCAAGGCGGATTCCAATGCCCAGCCCATCGTGTGGTTCAGCCTCACCAGCGATACCCTCAGCCACCTGGAGCTCTCCGATTATGCCCGGCGGGTGATCGAGGACCGGCTCTCCGTGGTGGACGGCGTGGCCCGCATTATCGTTGGCGGTGACCGGGATTACGCCATGCGTATCTTCCTGGATCGGCGCAAGCTGGCCGCCCGCAACCTCACCGTCAATGATGTGGAGGACGTGCTCCGGGCCGAGAATGTCGAGCTGCCCGCCGGCAAGGTGGAATCGCGGTGGCGGGATCTCAGTGCGCGCATCGACCGTGTCTACCGGACACCCGAGGACTTTGCCCGGCTGGTACTGCGCCGCGGCGAGGACGGCCACCTGGTGCGCCTGGGCGAGGTGGCGGAGGTTTCCCTGGCCGCCGCGGACGAGGAGAGCTTCTTCCGGCGCAATGGTGTGAACATGATTGGCCTGGGCATCGTCAAGCAGTCCCAGGCCAATACCGTGGCGGTGGCCGAGCGCGCCCAGGAAGAGGTGGATCGCATCAACGCCATCCTTCCCGAGGGTGTGGCCCTGGTCAACAGTTTCGATTATTCCGTGTTCGTGGCCAGCGCGATCACCGAAGTTTACAAGACCCTGGGCATCGCCATGGTGCTGGTGGTGCTGGTTATTTTCCTGTTCCTGGGCAAGCTGCGAGCCACCCTTGTGCCGGCGGTTACTGTTCCCATCTCGCTTATTGCCGCGTTTATTTTCGTCTACGCCGCGGGCTTCAGCATCAATATCCTTACCCTCTTGGCCCTGGTCCTGGCAATCGGCCTGGTGGTGGACGACAGCATCGTCATGCTGGAGAACGTCTATCGGCGCATCGAGAACGGCGAGCCGCCCATGCTGGCCGCTTACCGGGGCGCCCGGGAGGTGGGCTTTGCCATCGTCGCCACTACCCTGGTGCTCATCGCGGTGTTCGTTCCCCTGGTTTTTCTCAAGGGCAATATCGGCCGGCTTTTCACCGAGTTCGCGCTGACCATGGCCGCCGCCGTATTCTTCTCCAGCTTCGTTGCCCTGACCCTGACCCCGGTGCTCTGTTCCCTGATCCTGAAAAAATCCCGGGGCCGGCAATCGCTCATGAGCCGGCCCATGGCCTGGGCCGAAGGGGCATACCACAGGGTTCTGCGCGCCGAGGGGCGCTCGGCGGTGACCGTGCTGTCGATACTCGGGGTTGCGGTGCTCGTTATCGCCATATTGTTCGATCGGTTGCCCGGCGAGTTCGCCCCCGAAGAGGACACTGCTCGAATGCTGATGATCTATCGCGGGCCGGAGGGAGCCAGCTTCGAGCAGACCCGCAAGACGTTGCTGGAAATCGAGGAAACACTGCTCGAAAAAAAGGAAGAATTCGGCCTGACCCGTATTCACCTGCGCGCGCCCTCGTTCGCGGGTGGGGAAAAGGCCAACACCGCCATCGGGTTTCTCGCATTCGAGTACTGGGATGAGCGCGACGAAAGCACCATGGCCATCCGCGACCGCATGTACCGGGAACTGAGCAAGATTCCCGATGGCCGCATCTTCCTGATCATCGGTTCAGGCCTCAGTTCGAGCCGGGGCCTGGGGCAGCCGCTGGAAGTGGTGATCGGTGCCGATACCTATGAAGAGCTGGCCAGCTGGCGGGACCAGATTGCCGATTACTTCCAGGACCACCCCATTGTCCGCAATATCAATATCGATTTTTCCGTCAATGCCCAGCAGGTGGCGGTGGATGTGGATCAGGCGCGGGCGGCGGACCTGGGTGTATCCGTTGCCAATGTCGGCCGCACCCTGGAAACCATGCTGGGCTCCCGGGCCGTGACCACCTTTCTCGACCGGGGCGAGGAGTACGACGTGATCCTGGAGGGCCTGGAGGCGGACTTTCGTTCCCCGGAGGACCTCCGGCAGATCTACGTGCGCTCCGACCGCACCGGCGAACTGGTGCCCCTGGCGAGCCTGGTGACCGTCTCCGAACAGGCGGTATCGCCGGAGTTGCCACGCTACAACCGGCGCCGGGCCCTGACGCTGAGTGGCGATATCGCCCCTGGCTACTCCCTGGATGCCGCCCTCGAGGTGGTGCAGGAGATGGTCAACGACAAACTGCCGGATTCCGCCTCCCTGGACTACAAGGGTGCCTCCCTGGAATACGTCCGTGCGGGCAGCTCGGTGCTTTTCGTTTTTGCCATCGCTATCCTGGTGGCCTACCTGGTGATGGCGGCCCAGTTCGAGAGCTTCCTGCACCCGCTGCTTATCCTGCTCACCGTGCCGTTGGCCACGGCGGGGGCACTTTTAGGCCTCTACCTCACCGGGCAGACCCTCAATATCTTCAGCCAGATCGGGCTGGTGATGCTGATCGGCCTGGCCGCCAAGAACGGGATTCTTATCATCGAGTTCGCCAACCAGATGCGCGACCGCGGGCTGGCCTTCGAGGAGGCCTTGTACAACGCCGCCCGCCAGCGCCTGCGCCCGATACTGATGACTTCCATGACCACGGTATTCGGCGCGGTGCCCCTGTTGCTGGCCTTCGGTGCCGGCGCGGAGGCCCGCTTCGTGCTGGGCGTGGTGGTATTCTTCGGTGTGCTCGTGGCCACCCTGCTCACCCTTTTCGTGTTGCCCGCCGCCTACCTGCTGCTTGCGCGGCGCAGCAATACCCCGGGCCGGGTGGCACGCAAAATCCGTGAACTGGAGACGGAGCCGGCTGTCGAGTAAGGCGGAGCCGGCCTCGCCTACAGGTATTCGAAAACCTTGACGACCTTTCTCACGCCGCTGGTGGTGCTGGCGATGCTCGCCGCCCTGGCCGCCTCCGACTGGGGCACGATGCCCATCAGATAGACCACGCTGTTTTCGGTGATAACCTTGATATCGCCGGCCTTTACCTCCTTGCTGGCGATCAGTTTGCTCTTGACCTTGGTGGTCAGCCAGCCGTCGTTGACCCGCGACAGGTAGGAAGTGGGGTTACGGATCTGGAGTTCATTGTGGACCTGGCGCACGCCCCGGTACTTGCGCGCGGTCTCCCCGGCTATGGTGCGCAGGTCCGCCGTGGGAACCTCGCCGGTGAGCAACACCACGCCGTTGTAGGCGTGGACGTTGACATGGGCCGCTTCCAGTTGCGGGTGTGCCTTTTTGATGTTGACCGCCACGGCGGTTTCGATCTGGAAATCGTCGATATCGGTGCCCAGGGACGTATCCTGGGGATCGGGCTGGAACGGTTCCTTCTTGACCTTATGCAACACCGTGGTGCATGCCGCCGTCGACAGCAGGACGATAAGAAGAAAGGGGATAAAGGCTCTGTTCACGGGGGTTAACCTCCAAATAGCTGCTGTTCGATCAGCTCGCAGAGACAGAAAACACTGAGAAGCTGGGTTTCCTGGATACGGTAGGGATCCTCATTCTCCACCCGCAACTCCACGTCCTCGCCGGTGAGGAGTGCGGAGATATCCGCATCCCGGGCGCCGGTAAAGGCAATGACCGTGAGATCGCGGTCATGCGCGGTGCGCACCGCCTGGACCAGGTTGCCCGAATTGCTTCCGTTGCTGAACAGGGCGAGTATATCCCCTGATCGGGCCAGGGCCCGCAACTGGCGGCTGTAGAGCTCGGAAAAGTTCGCCTGCTGGGTGATGCCGGTGCCGGTAACACCGTCCACGGACAGGCACATGGCCGGAAAGCCGGGCCGTTCGATGCGGTAGGGGTTGAGCAGGCAGTAGCTGAAAGTTGATGCCAGGGTCGATGACAGCCCGTTGCCGCAGGTAAACAGCCGGCCTTCGCCAAGCAGGGCCTCGACAATGACCGATGCGCTTTCCACCAGCGGAAGCACCAGCCCCTCGCCCGCCGACATGGTGGCTTCAATGCTGCCATTGAAGAATTCGATAACGCGCTGTTCCATTACTGTCCATCGGTTGGTTGGTGGGTGCCGCTAGTCGAGACGGAAGGCATCCTGAAGCCATTCTACGCGATATTTTCGACCCTTTTCGAGACTGGGGGAAAGAGCCAGGACATCGAAACGGCAGGGCGGTGGCGATGCCCCATTCCTGGCCAGGAGGTAGTGCTCGGCGGCCCGGATCAGGCGCTGCTGTTTGCGTTGGTCGATGGTTTCGGCGCCGGCGCCGAAACGCCGATCGCTGCGCAGTCGAACCTCCACGAAAACCAGGGTGCCGCCGTGGTCGGCGACAATGTCGATCTCGCCCTGGCGGGTGCGGTAGTTGGTGTCGAGGACGGTCAGTCCCTGGTTCCGCAGATAGCGGCGGGCAAACCGCTCGCCATCGGCGCCTTTCCCTGGCGTTAGTGGCAGTTTCACGGCTCGTCGACGGTGACCGCTGGCGCCGGTTTGACGCGACCGTTATGAAAGACCGCCCAGGGCAGGATGCGGCGCAGACGGTTGGCCGGGCCCATGGTCAGGTTGCCGGTGTGGCCCTGGAGCTCGACATCGGGCAGTGCCTGCATCAGGGCCAGCCACTGGTGCATTTTGTAGGCATCCGCACCCATGGCAAAGAGGTTGCGATAGGCGGGTGCCAGCCCATCGCCGGCGTCCAGCGCCCGGTCCTCGAGTGCCGGTACGGTCCAGGGCATGGCGGTGAACAGAATGCCCTCCAGGTCCCGGTCCTGTCCCGGATCTGCCTGCCCCCGGTAGATATGGGAGGTGGCGTAGACGGGCAGGTCGCCGGCGTAAAGAAAATCGAGGGTGGGTTTGACCTGGCGACCGTGTTGAGGCCGGGCAAGCAGGAAGATCATGTCGATATCCTGCCGTCGCCGAGGCACAAATTCCAGGTTTTTGCCAAGCGTGCGCTCCAGGCGCCGGGCCCTTTCCTCGCTCTGGTCGAGCAGCAGCACGGGTCGCAACAGGGGTGAAAAGTCCGCCTGGTTTTCGCCATAGGGTGGCGCGCTGACCAGAGTGCCGTCCCGGTCCCGCCAGGCGTCGGCAAAATTGTCCCGGGCGCTCTGTCCCCACGGTTGATCGGGGTAGATGACCAGGGCCGAGCGGTGGCCTTCGAGCCAGGCACGATGCACCACCTGGCGGACCTCGTCGGCGGTGGAGAGGCCAAACTGGTAAAGATTGGCATGGGGGTTGGAGGCGCCCTCCAGGTAGTTCAGGCCCAAGACCGGCACCGGCAGAGCGGGTTCGGCCATCAGCGCTTCCAGGTTTTCCTTGCGCAGCGGGCCCACCACCATGTCGGCACCCTCGGCCACGGCCCGGTTGTAGAGCGCCACGGGCGTGTCCGTCGCGGTGGTGTCGTAGATATGAATTGCCGGCAGCTTGCCGCCGTTGTCCATGATCCGGTAGTAGGCGGACAGGAAACCGTCCCGCAGGGTATTGCCCGCCGCCGAGTAGTCGCCGTGGTGGGGCAGTAGCAGGGCCAGGGAATCCGGGGCGGCGGTGCTGGCGGCGGCCGCCCGCTGGAGGCTGGTGGGCGGGATTCGGGCTGCCGGATGGCGCGGGTTGTCGCTGCGCCAGCCGGCGATTCGCTGGACCTGGCGATCGATATTGCCCTGGCTCTGCCGGCTCAACAGGGCCAGGCGGTACCAGCCTTCCAGGGTGGCATCCGTGGTGGTATCCGCCGCCTTACCGAGACTGGCGCGTGGCATGTGGCTCAGGGTCCGCCATATCTGGTCGTGCACGGCGAGCAGGGCCTGGCGGTCGTCGAGCAGCTCGGTGAGGGCGACATATTCCTTGACGCTGCGGGCCTCCTCGCCGAGCAGCGAGAAAAGATCGCCGCGCAGCCGGTGCCAGCGCCGGCGCTGGTCCTCGGTCATCTGTCCGCGCCGGGCCGCCAGGGTCTCGTCCGTCAGTAGTTCCCGCGCCAGGAAAAAACGATCCTGATCCAGCGCCAGCTCGCTGTAGGTGAGGGTATAGCGGGCGCGGAGGGGAATAGCCAGCAGCCGGATGTTGACCCGCTCCAGCGCCTGTCTCGCGTCGTCCAGGCGGCCCGCTTCCCGGAACTTTTCGGCCGCTTCGATCAGGTGTTGATCCCGTTCGGGGGAGCGGGCATTTTCCGCCCGGGCCAGGGCCTCCCGGGCCGACTGGATTCCCGTTTCCTCCCTCGTGTATGCTCCCTCGTCCACCGGCGTTGGGGCGCAACTGGCCAGGGCCAGGGTGAAACCCGCCATCAGCAGCGTGCGGGACAGGAAAGTCAGGCGGGAGGCGATCATCGACAAGTCCGGAAACCTCTATATTGTGGCGACACCCATTGGCAATCTGGGCGACATGGTACCCCGTGCCCTGGAGGTTCTCCAACAGGCGGATTGGGTGGCGGCCGAGGATACCCGCCACAGTGGCCGTCTGCTGGCCCACTTTAATATCGACACGCCACTGTTGCCCTATCACGACCACAGCGACGCAAAGCAGGCGAGCAGGATACTCGACCTGCTGGCCGGGGGTGCGGATATCGCCCTCATTTCGGACGCCGGCACCCCCCTGATTTCCGATCCCGGTTACCGGCTGGTGCGCGCCGCCCGGCAGGCGGGCGTGGAAATTGTGCCGGTGCCCGGCCCCTGCGCGGCCATTGTCGCCCTGTCGGCGGCGGGTCTGCCCAGTGACAGGTTCACCTTCGAGGGCTTCCCGCCCGCCAAGCCGGGTCAGCGGCGCAAGTTGCTGGAAGCCCTGACGAGCGAACCACGGACCCTGATTTTTTACGAAGCCCCCCATCGGGTACTGGCAACGCTGGAGGATATGGCCGTTATCTTCGGCCGGGAGCGCGAAGCCGTACTGGCCCGGGAACTCACCAAGACCCATGAAACGGTAATCCAGGCCACACTTGCCGAACTGGTGGAAATGGTCAGGGCGGACGCCAACCAGCAACGGGGCGAGATAGTCCTGGTGGTGCGCGGCGCCGACGCGGATGGTGCCGACGATACCGAACAGCGTCGGGTGCTGGAGCTGCTGATGGCCGAACTGCCTGTCAAGCAGGCGGCGGCCCTGGCGGCAAAAATAACCGGCGGCAGCAAAAACCAACTCTACCAGTTGGCCTTGACCCTCAAGTCGCGCTGAACGCCCCTGGCCGGGTCGCTTTTATGGTAATCTACGGTCCAGAGTCGGCCGGACAGTCGCTGCCCGTTACTCCCACCGGAGGCGGGGAGAGGAAAGTCCGGGCTCCACAGGGCAGGGTGCCAGGTAACGCCTGGGAGGCGCGAGCCTACGGAAAGTGCAGCAGAGAGCAGACCGCCGATGGCCTGTCTCTTTTTTCGGAAAGGGGCGGGCACAGGTAAGGGTGAAAGGGTGCGGTAAGAGCGCACCGCGCGGCTGGCAACAGTTCGCGGCACGGTAAACCCCACCCGGAGCAAGACCAAATAGGGATCCATAGGCGTGGCCCGCGCCGGATCCGGGTAGGTCGCTGGAGGTGTGGAGTGATCCACACCCTAGACGAATGACTGTCCCCGACAGAACCCGGCTTACAGGCCGACTCTATTTTTTCTCTAACCGGTTGTATTGGTTGAAAAATTAGCTTGCCACTGCGCTCCTAGCCATAGGAGTGGTACACAAAGTGGTACACAGTTATTTATTTCGCCGTAAAGGAACATACTATTTCAGATGGAAAATCCCCGCCGAGTTAGTCCCAGTCTTTGATTTAATCGAGATCAGAAAATCCCTCTATACGACCTGCAAGATGGAAGCCACTGTCAGAGCTTCTCAGTTGCTCTCTGAGGTACGTGCGATAAATCAGGCTAGGGGTGCATACGCCGCCAATGAACTCGACCAGAGGGGCTATATGGAAGCGCTGGATGAACGAGTGAGGGTGATCAAGGAAATGACTAAATCTAAGTCCTTAATGAAGCTTATTACAGTCAACCTCCCCGGTGGCTTTGAAGCGAAGATTGACTATGGCGGTGACCTGGAAAAGGAAACTCTAGCCGCAGCACGACTCGTAGAACGTGAGGGGAATGAAACAAGCCTCGCTACGAGAGGCGATACCCACTTCATGTTCTCAAAACTTTTTGATCAATTCCTTAGTCACAAAGTTCAAAAAAAAGCGCTAAGTCAAAATATGGTCGAGGACTATGCGCGTAGCTATGAGGCCATTGTCGAGATAATGGGAGACTTGCCAGTAGCCACAATAAAAAGACGGGATTTAAAAAATGCTCTTGAGTCGTGTGCGGACCTGCCTAAAAGAAACTTGAAACCATATAAGGGCAAAACCGTTAAAGAGCTTTTGGAGATGGATATTCCTGATGAGCACAGAATTTCGGGGAAAACAGTAGATAATATAAAGAAAGTCCTACAGGGTGTTTTTAGTTATGCTGTGCAAGAGGAAATTCTTCAAGACTCTCCTGCAAGGGACCTGAAGCTAAACCTACCGAAAGATAATACATACGCAGCCTTTGCTGATTCTGAGGTGGCGAAAATACTTCAAGCTTGCTATGAAGAAAGAAAAGTCTGGAAAAAATGGATCGTTATGCTCGCGGCGTATACCGGAGGAAGGCGCGGTGAGTTAGTTCAGTTAAGGAAGCAAGATATCAAATTTGATGAGGAGTCGAATCGGCATTATATATTGATTACCGATAAAGCTGGAAGTGTCAAAACAGGAAATGCCATTCGACAGGTCCCAATACATAGAACCCTTATCAAAGCCGGCTTTCTCGATTTCGTGACTGCAAGTGAAGACAAGCTGTTTCCCAACCTAAAACCTAACGCTGTGACGAATTGGTTTGCACGTAAGCGTGAAAAACTGGCTATCACTGCGTTGGATGATTACGAAAACAGGAAGGTGTTTCACAGCTTCAGACATTCAGTCATTACTAAAGCTCAGGCAGCGAAAAACCCCACCACTCATGTTCAGCAAGTCGTGGGCCATGAAAAAAATTCGAATGGCGTAACTGACAGGTACACCCATACTCTGCCGCTGAAAGACGTTTTGAGCGTTATTGACGACATAGATTATGGAGAATGGCTAAACCAAACATAGATTATATGTAATAGATCAGCCCCGACCTGACGTACATTGTACGACTAAATCTAATCGTGATGGCCACTGCCATAACCTCGCCGACAGCTGCCGAGCGATAGCGAGGTCCGGCGGGATTAGTGCGAGAATTCATCGGCTTTGTTATGCATTTTAGAAGGGAATATCGTCAGCCCATTCTTTATCTTCAATCTCCCTTGGTACTATAAGCCCGTCTTTGGCCATTTCAGCATCTAAGCTTTCATAATTTATATCTTTTTCTTGAATCTTATTCCGAAAATCACCCCATGTTTCCTTGTATGCCGGATCATACTCTTTGGTAGAGATATAAAACTGAACAAAAAATGATTCTATAGATCCAGCTGGCAATATTTGATTGTATCCATGAGCGCCGGTATTTTCAAAAGCACCATTGAGTATCGCAGCTATTTCGCTGCTGTTGAAATACTTGCTAAGAGGCAAGATTAAGTTCTTCCCCCTATATTCAGCCGAATCAAAACTAAGAGAATTTATGAACAGATCTATTGCGTGAGGCTTTAGGATTGATGAAGCTTCGGCGGCCAGAAGCTTCTCCTTTTCGTTGGTAGCTAAGCTTCCAATTCTTTCTTGTAGGGTTGCATTAATATCCGGAATTCGTTCAGCTAATTGAACAACCTTGTAGCTAATAATCTCATCGACAGGCATCGCTCTTACCAGACCTTCTATCCTAATAGCTACAGCCTGTTCGATTTTTCTCCACTCCGCCGTCCTTCTAACTAGAAATGGGATCACCCGCTTTAACTGTTTGTCGGTAGCTTCGGCGAGCATTTGACTTAATTTCGACCCAATAGTTTCTTTATATGTATCGGGATACAGCCGATCGATAGCGCCGAGTGCCGATGCGATTCTGTTTAGCAAATTTGGTGGCAAGCCGTTATCATCACGAAACAATCGCTTTAACAAAACAATCGCTAAGTTCCGAACACTGCTAGAACGAACACGACCCAAGTTATTATCAGAAGACAATACTACAAACGCTTGTTCGTCATTTTCAGGAAAAGACGACTCATTAATGAGGTCAAACAAACGTTCAACCACTACCTTACCCTTAACTGGAGCGTGTATAAGCAAATAATTTGCTGACTGCACAATATACGAAAGTGCTGTTTCAGCCAATGGAGAAAACTGGCTACCATCAACTGAAAATGTCGGGTGTGCGCAGATATTTCTGTCTTCCTTTAGCCTTTCTAGGTGCGACCTCTCAATTACAGATATAAATTCAAGTTGATTACATGCAATCTCCAAAAGTTCTTTTTCGAACGCAAGCATAGCGGATGGATCAGAAGGATTAATTCGATCCAGGCGCTCTTCTAGCGCCTTCGCTGCGCCATCACCCGCAGAACTTAGCTCTCTTATTTTCTCAATGATATCTACGCAAACAGCTATCCAGGTCGTTATGAGTGCCGCTCGATAGGCTCCAGAGCGGTACGAAGTAATCGCTTCATTCAGGTAGTTTTTAGGATGAGCGTTCCTTACTTTTTGAACTAGCTCATCAAGATCAGTTAGGTGTAATTTCAAGAATTAAGTCCTTTCATGTAATGTTCATCATTTTGCATAGCGCTTCAGATCAGCGGCACTAGAAAGCTTGGCGACAAAGTAGCGGCGCTTTCTGATATCCGAATACATGTGATTTATTATGTTTCATCTGTGACCAACTTTCGAAGTTTTTCCATTCCTAACCAAGGACGCGATCGATGTAGCATGCGGTGACAATTCGAGCACACTAGCGCAATGTCTTCTAACCGTGTTTTCTGACCAGGCGCCATATCGCTTATTGGAACAGTATGATGCGCTTCGATATAACCTCTTCCCCTTTCGCCGTATTTTTCTTGGAAATCGAATCCACATATTTCACAATGTAGCGTTGCATTATTCTTTAGGAACGCATCCTTAGCGGCAGCAACTAAGGTTTGATTTCTTTCTCTAGATTTATGCTTTCGCTCTACAAGTCTTCCTTCCGGGAACCCGTCATCCGCACTAGTATTATTTGCGAAGTCGGCACCCTGCAAATTCAAGCGCCAGTACTTTCGGTTCTTGTCATTAGGCGTGATGCCTAGCTTTGATGTGAATGCTACATATTCTGATTCAAGCTCATCATTAGGCGATAACGTATGACCTATGACTTTGTTTATTGCAGCGTTTGTTTCTTTTCCATCTTTGTCTGAATTAGCAAGGTGCTTATCTTTAGTGTTACTTAGATAGCCAGTGTATCGACTTGGGGAAAAACGCAGTTCACCATCAATTTTGTACGCGATAAAACAGCTTCCCCGACGGATCAGGTCATAGGCAAACTGTTGCTCATCTTCTGATCCATCACAGAGATAATTTTCAAATGTAGCCAGATTTTCTCTGATCTCTTCTTCTGTGGTCACAACATCCATTGCACTCCCTCATTGAAAACATAACGCCCAGATCAGCGGGCAATTGAAGCGAAGCGGAAATTGATGATACGCTGTAGCTGATTGTTAGTTTTCATCTTTTTCACTTCGAAGGCATATTTTGAACAGTTCTTCGGTCGTATCAATAAATCTGCAACACAAGCGTTCATCTGCATCGTGAAGCTCTCCCATATGAACGTAGCTGTTTCGCCGGCTCATTAAAGATGAGATATCTTTTGCAATTTTTTTATAAGCTGAGCGTTTAGATTCGGGCACAAGACTGTTAAAAAACTGACTCACATACTTGTTTATGTTTGCCTCTTCAATGTATTTTTTTAGCTCCTGCGGCGTAGATTCGGGTATAAACTCGAAGACTTGGTATCTTAAGTATATTTCACAAGCCATCGCTAATTCGATTATAGCTTTTTCGTATTGACCATTTCTTTTAGAAGCTTTTGCATCATGAAAGAATCGCAGATGTAGAGGGAGCGTATCACCATTGTTTAGGTGTTCCTCTGCTTTTTTCCAATACTCTTTTGTAATTTCAGATTGAAGATGCACAACAATTGTGTGTGAACTACCCCACACCCTGTGGCCTGTAGAAACATCCATTAGGTAAGTCGACCAACCGGACTCAAACCCACTAATATCGGGCTGCCCTATCATTGCGTTGCTAGATACCCAGCGGAGTATTTCTACCCAATATTGAAATGCTCTTTCAGCAATCCCAGAAAAACGATTGCACATATCTTCTACTGTATTTTTCTGTCGATCAGTGAAATGCTCATACTGATTGGGAGGGTTAGATAGTGCTTCTTCGGGGACATTAATTAATCCTGTATGCAATACATTTACATCAACTTTGGCGACGTCATATACCAATGGCTCTTTGGTGCTTGCTTTCCAGCTGGTAAGCCTAGCGACCTCATCGAAACCTTCATCTCTTTGCGCATCTTCTTGCTTAGGTAGTCTAACTTTTACATGAAAAGTTTCAAAGTCAAACTCATGTACAGATCCCATCACATCAGCGGCAACAGATAGATTTCTTGTAATGAAACGATTCCATGTCTGTGTTGCAATTTCTGGCATATGCTGAATCTCGATATTGTAAACTAACGCCGCGCACACCGGCGCGAGCTTGGGAGCGTCCGGCAGTCGAAAGGCTGTGTAGTTCTGCGCTTGGTTATGTGTTTCATCTCGTTCCCCAGGGACCTCTTTTGACGATTGCTTCCTCTTCGCCCCGCAAGTAACTACCATTGGGTCCGTGGTGTTTAAACTGCCAAGACTCCCCATCCCATACGAAGTTCTCTTTTATAGCTTACTTTGGTTCTGATAGTAACCAGCAGAAATTTCGGTGTCTGAGATGACGTTAAACACGTAGGCACTCGTTATCTAAAATACGGAGGTTCCAGAATCTACCCAGAGCCTTCATGTAACTTGCTGAGTTTGTGACAGATTATCTGTTGCAGTCCGTCCGCCCGTCCGCCCGTCCGCTACTTAGCCCGATAGTGGCGGACGACCGGGAGGGTTAGGATTTTAAATTGAAAACGATCTTAACCATTGTCTTATCCCAACTCGTGGTCTTTCCCGTTAATGACGGCATTTCATTTGAATTTAAATCTTTGGCTAGGGCACCTAGAGAAATACAGTCTCTGATATCTTCTGCCTCGCAGAAACGGCACTGTGGCCTTTTTTTGCAATAGTCTGGCAGCACGACTTCTCTGATCTCGTCCTGAAGCTCTCTCTTCCTCTCTCTTTTTCGCTTTGCCGCTTCCCTAGTGGCGGGGCCTGTGTCTCTTCGAAGCTTCAAAATACTGGTCTCTACGGATTTACACCCCAATATTATAAATAATCATTGCTAGTAGTTAAAGAATATATTGATCAATAGATCATAACCAAGAGGAGGGGTTTTCTAGAGACCGCGATTCTTGGGGAGCTTGGCCAAGTTCGACTGCTGGCGAATAGAAAGACCGGTCGGCGGGAGGTGTTCCAAATATGCTATGCGCTGTCACTGAACACCTTGCTTTCTATTAAAATGGTGGAAGCCATGATAGGTGAGTTATGTCCAAAATATATTAAAACAATGCTATTGGTTGGTTTCACAAAGTGTCTAGACAAGACAAGTAACGGGTTGGTTAAGTATCTATTGATACATTTGATGAGACCAGTCACTAGTGTCCGGAATATTAGTTGAATAGATTCAATTGGTTACTGAATTTGGTCTCATTCATGCTCTGTTCACATCCCGTAAGTAG
>MRWG01000444.1_pt1 | contig 50354 bp, 53 predicted proteins | sample 1013341 | NCBI WGS metagenome assembly MRWG01 (sample SAMN06117577, study PRJNA244670) | biofilm metagenome | biome: Water; feature: Cathode Biofilm; material: Biofilm; isolation source: microbial consortium enriched at the cathode of a solar microbial fuel cell | place: USA: District of Columbia ... | reverse complement strand
GCCTTCGATATGCGGGTCGACCGCACCGGCGCCGAAACCACCCTCTCCCAAGTGGTCAACATGGTGGCCGACGCGCAGCGCTCGCGCGCACCCATCCAGCGGCTCGCCGATGTGGTCTCCGGCTATTTCGTGCCGGCGGTCATCGCCGTCGCCGTGATCGCCTTCCTCGTTTGGGTGTTCTTCGGGCCGGCGCCACAGCTTGCCCACGCGCTTGTCGCGGCCGTCAGCGTGCTCATTATCGCCTGCCCCTGTGCGCTCGGGCTCGCCACGCCGATCTCCATCATGGTCGCCACGGGGCGCGGCGCTCAGGCCGGTGTGCTGGTGCGCAACGCCGCCGCGCTCGAACGTCTCGCTGAAGTGAATACGCTCGTGGTCGACAAGACCGGCACCGTCACCGAAGGCAAGCCGAGCCTCACCAGGGTCGAGGCGGCTCAGGGTTTCGAGCCGGACGAGGTGCTGCGCCTGGCCGCGGCGCTCGAGACAGGCAGCGAGCATCCCCTGGCCGAAGCCATCCTGAGGGGCGCGGAGGAGAAGGGCCTGAGACCTGAGAAGACCCGAGACTTCGAGGCGGTCACTGGTCAAGGGGTCAAAGGCCGTGTCGGCGACCGCAACGTCCTGTTTGGCAATGCGCGCTTGATGGCGGCGGCAAGCATCGACGTCTCCCCGCTCGAAGGGAAAGCGGACGAACTCCGCCAAGGCGGCGAGACGGTGATGTTCTTAGGCGCCGGCGGCAAGCTTGCCGGCATCTTAGCCGTGGCCGACCCCATTAAGGAGAGCGCGGCGGAAGCGATTGCCGCGCTGCATGCGCTGGGCTTGCGGATCGTCATGGCCACCGGCGACAACGCAACGACGGCGAAAGCCGTCGCCGCCAAGCTCGGTATCGACGAGGTGCACGCCGGCCTCAAGCCGGAAGAAAAATTGACCCTCATCGAAAATCTTCAGCACGGCGGCGCCGTCGTCGCCATGGCCGGGGACGGTATCAACGACGCGCCGGCATTGGCGAAGGCGGATGTCGGGATCGCCATGGGCACGGGCGCGGATGTAGCCATGGAAAGCGCCGGCCTTACGCTGCTCAAGGGTGATTTGCGCGGCGTGGTGCGCGGCGTGAATCTCGCGCGCGCCACCATGCGCAACATCAAGCAGAATCTGTTCTTCGCGTTTTTCTATAATGCCATCGGCGTGCCGGTGGCAGCGGGCGTGCTCTACCCTGTCGCCGGAATCTTGCTGTCGCCCATCGTTGCCGCGGCCGCCATGAGCCTGTCGTCGGTGTCGGTGGTAGGCAATGCGCTGCGCTTGCGCCGCGTCGATCTCGGCTAGGGGGCGCGCTTAGATCTTCGGCGGCGCGTCGACGACCACCCCGATCAGCGCGGCGATCACCACAGCCAGGACGAAGGCCCCGAAGAGCCCGCCGTAGAACATCGCGCGGCGGCCTTCCTTGTCGAGCCCGAGCTCGATCCGCCGGGCCCATTCGCCGGGGTAATCCTTGCCGGAAACCTGGTGGCTGGGGCGGAGGGCCGAAGATTTCTTGTCGGTCGGGCTCATGGGGCTCTCCTAGCCGAAAATCCCGAGATAAATGGCTACGGCAGCCACCACGACGATACCGCCGAATAACCCGGTGAGGAAGATCGCCCGGGCCCAATTGGTCTTCAGAATAATCTCGCCGCCGCGGGCTTTTTCAGCGGGATAGGCATCTGGCGGCACGCGCTCGCTCGACGTGGGCGCCTCGTCCGTCGTGCTGGTTGCACTCATGAATATCTCCCTTTTGAGGCTATCCGGAGATAACACCCGACCGTGCCCCTAGGTTTCATTGACCGGCCGTGAGCAGCCGAGCTTCGGGCTTGGCATGGCCCGCCGGGACCTCTAAGAGCGACGGAGAGGAAAGGCTTAAGTCCCCATGAACGAGTCCAGCCGCCAGCCGAAGTTTCTCGAGGCCTACACGCCGGCCGCTTATCTCATTGATGCGGTGGCGCTCGATGTAGCCCTGGCGCCCAAGGGTGCCCGCGTCGCGTCCACTTTGACCATGCGGCCCAATCCGGTGGCGGAAGGCGGACAACCCCTGGTGCTCGACGGCGAGGCGCTGACACTCGACCGCATCGCGCTCAACGGCAAAGCGCTCGAGCCCGGCGACTACACACTCTCGCCCGGCAAGCTCACCATCCACACGCTTCCGGCGGAGCCCTTCACGCTCGATATCGCGACGCGGTGCGACCCTGAGGCCAATACCGAGCTCTCCGGCCTCTATCGCTCACGGGGCACCTATTGCACCCAGTGCGAGCCCGAAGGCTTCCGCCGCATTACCTATTTTTTGGACCGGCCCGACGTGCTCGCCGTCTACACCGTACGCATCGAGGGGGACCGCGACACCACGCCGGTGCTGCTCTCCAACGGCAACCTCGTCGAATCTGGCGAGATACCCGGTACGGGCCGCCATTTTGCGATCTGGCACGATCCCTTCCCCAAACCTTCCTACCTGTTCGCACTGGTCGGTGGCGATCTGGCCTCGATCCACGATACCTTCACCACCGCGTCGGGACGCAGAGTTGCGCTCGGCATCTATGTGGAGCCCGGCAAGGAGGACCGCTGCGGCTGGGCCATGGAGTCGCTGAAGCGTGCCATGCGCTGGGATGAGGAGCGCTTCGGCCTCGAATACGATCTCGACGTGTTCAACATCGTCGCCGTCAGCGACTTCAATATGGGCGCGATGGAGAACAAGGGCCTCAACATCTTCAACGACAAGCTCGTGCTGGCCCGCCCGGACACCGCGAGCGACGGCGACTACGCCTCGATCGAAAGCGTCATCGCCCACGAGTACTTCCATAACTGGACTGGCGATCGCGTCACTTGCCGCGACTGGTTCCAGCTTTGCCTGAAGGAAGGTCTGACGGTGTTCCGCGACCAGGAGTTTACCGGCGACGTTCGCATGGGCCCGGTCGAGCGCATCATCACCGCGCGCCTGTTGAAGACGCATCAATTTCCGGAAGACGCAGGCCCCCTCGCCCATCCCGTCCGGCCCGCGTCGTATATCGAGATCAACAATTTCTATACGTCCACGGTCTACGAGAAGGGCGCCGAAGTCTGCCGCATGTTGCAGACCCTCCTTGGCCGCGACGCCTTCCGCAAGGGGATCGACCTCTATTTCGAGCGCCACGACGGCGAGGCTGCGACCGTCGAGGACTTTGTCGCCGCCATGGCGGATGCGTCAGGCCGCGATCTCACCCAGTTCATGCGCTGGTACACCCAAAGCGGCACGCCGGAACTCGCCTGCTCGCTCGACTACGATCCCCACAAGAAGATCGCGCGCCTGAAGGTGAGCCAGGTGGTGCCCCCGACGCCGGGGCAAACCAGCAAAGAGCCGATGCACATTCCGCTGAAAGTCGGCCTGATCGGCGCCAATGGCGACGAGCTCCCGCTCAATATCGCCGGTGAGGTGCTGCCGGACGGACTGCTTGAGGTGACCGAGCGCGAGCAGGTCTTCGAGTTTCATGACGTGCCGGCGCCACCCACGCCGTCGCTGCTGCGCGATTTCTCCGCCCCCGTGCGCCTCACCACGAGCCTCGATTCCGATCAGATCGAGTTCCTGATGATGCATGACAGCGACCCTTTCAATCGCTGGCAGGCGGCGCAAACCTACGCCACGAACTTGATGACTGCCGCAGCACGAAATGGTTTCGATAAGGGCCCCGTCACCGGCAAGGAAGCGGTTCGCCTTGCGCAAGCCCTCGCCGCCACGGTGCGCGACGAAACGCTCGGGGCCGCCTATCGCGCCGAGGCTTTGAAGCTGCCGAGCGAATCCGACATCGCCCGCGAGCTCGGACGCAATGTCGATACCGATGCCGTACTGCACGCGCGCAACGCCTTGCGTGCCAAAATCGGCGAGACCATTGGCGAGACGCTGACCGAGATCTATGGCGCCGCGACGCCGCAAGGAGAATTCTCGCCGGATCCGGAAAGCGCAGGCCTTCGGGCGCTGCGTAATGCAGCCCTCGACCTTCTGACTGCGACGGAGACCCAAGACGCGATCGACCGGACGCTGCGCCACTATCGAGACGCATCCAACATGACGGACGCCATCATGGCGCTCTCAATGTTGTCGCATGTACAATCGCCGGTTCGCGACGAGGTCCTCGCGGACTTCTACCAGTGTTGGCAGGATGAGCCGCTCGTTCTCGACAAATGGTTCGCCGTCCAGGCGCGCGCCGTTCGCCCGGATTCCGTGGAGACGGTGCGCGGTCTCCTCGCCCACCCGAAATTCTCTCTGAAGAACCCGAACCGGGTGCGCGCCCTGATCGGCTCCTTCGCGCAAGCCAACCCGTCCGGCTTCAACCGCGGCGATGGCGAGGGCTATCGCTTTCTGGCCGAGCAGGCCTTGGAGATCGACCGGTTCAATCCCCACGTGGCGGCCCGGCTTTTGGGCGCTTTTGAGAGTTGGTACACGTTGGAACCAAAGCGCCAAGCCCACGCCAAAGCGGCCTTGGAAAGCCTTGCTAGCCAAGAGCTTTCCACCGACAGCTACGAGATCGTCACCAAGACCCTTGGCGGCGCCTAGAATCGTTCCCCTGCTGTCAACGGGTTGTTAACCCAATTTCCACAGGTTTCCACTGGACAGATGCGTCCGTCATCGATTCCATGGACGGAAGCGATTCGGAGATGCGGCAACTTCTCCGGGACTGCGACGAGAGAAGAAGGGGGACCGAATGGCGCGGGCACGTTCTGCGCGAGGCGAGGGAGTCTTTTCTATCGCGGGGCCACAATGGCAGGACCTGCGTGCTCTCTTTGATCGCCATCTCCCCTCTACCGAAGTTCTGCGTCGCCTTATCCCAATTCTTCTAATCGGCTTCGCGGTCACGACCTGCCTGGGCTTCTACTATCAGATCGGTAACGGCAAGGACGCGGCGCTGGACTCCGCGCAGCGGCAGCTCGCGCTGACGGCCGAGGTCGCCGCCCTGCAGCTCAAAGCCGAAACCCTCAACTCCAGCGCGGATTGGCAAGCCACCCTCGCCGACAGCCTCCCGAAAGGCGCGATCCACGATGGACGCACAGCGCTGCTCGCCGATGCCGAAGGCAACGTCCAGGCAAGCGCGCCCATCGACAGCCCCTATCAAGGGAACCTTCTCACGATTCTCGGGCCCCAGCAGCCTTTGACGATCATGGGCGCCGACGCGGGCGTGCTGCGCATCACCCTGTTCGACGGCACCGATGCCCTCGTCACCGTGCGCAACATCCCGAAAACCGACGCGCAACTGGCCTTCCTTCAGCCGGTGGGCCACGCCCTCTCCGGCTGGCGGAGCGACGCCATTATCGAGATCACGCTTCTGATCTGCGCCGGACTGGTGCTCGCGCTCGTTGCCGGCGGACTGTGGTATCTCGCGCCGCCTGCGGCCACCGCCCAAAGAGATGCTCTCACCGAAGAACTGACCGAGGCGCTGCCCGGTTGCGGTGTCTGGCGCTGGAACTTGGCCCGCGGTCACGTGCACTGGTCCGCGCCCATGTACCGGCTTCTTGGGGCCGAACCAATGACCGAAGCCATGCCCTACGGCGTCCTGGCTCAGGCCCTGCACCGCGACGACGACCTGCGCGCCGAAGTCGACCGTCACTTGCGCGAAGGCATCTCGCTGTTCGACCAATGCTTCCGTTTGCGCCACGCGGAAGGCCATTGGGTCACGATCCGCCTGCGTGGACATATCACCCGGAACCTTTCAGGCGCTGAGCCCTACCTCACCGGCATGGCGGTCCTTGCCGACCAGGACGCGATACCCGGAGCGGCCGACGCCAACGCCCGCCTGCGCGACGCGGTGGAGACCATCTCCGAGGCCTTCGTGTTGTGGGACAACCAGAACCGGCTGGTGATGTGCAACAGCAAATACCAGCAGTTCCATGGCCTCGCCGACGATTTGGTGAGACCTGGAAGCTCTTATGACGAAGTCATCGCCGCCGCCGCCGAGCCGATCGTCTCCAAACGTATCGCCGTCGCCGGCAAGGATGCTGGAGACCAGCGGACCTACGAAGCGCAATTGGAAGATGGCCGCTGGCTCCACATCAATGAGCGTCGCACCCGCGACGGCGGCTATGTGAGCGTCGGCACGGATGTCAGCGACTTGAAGGAGAGCCAGACCCGCAATGCTGAGAGCGAGCACCAGCTCCGCGCCAGCGTTGCCGAGTTGCGCCTTTCGCGCCGCGAGCTGGAGCACCAAAAACAGCAACTGGTCGATCTCGCCGAGAAATACGCGCTTGAGAAGAACCGCGCGGAAGCCGCCAACCGCGCCAAGTCCGAGTTCCTCGCCAATATCAGTCACGAGCTTCGCACGCCGCTGAACGCCGTAATCGGCTTCTCCGAGGTGATGCAGCAGGCGTTGTTCGGTCCGCTCGGCCATCCGAAATATCAGGAATACGCACGCGACATCTATTCAAGCGGCGCTTACCTGCTCGAAGTCATCAACGACATCCTCGACATGTCGAAGATCGAGGCCGGGCGCATGACCCTCGATGTCAGCACTGTGGACGTGGCGGACATCATTGAAGACAGCATGAAGGTGGTGAACCAGGCCGCTGCTGAGCGCGACATCACCTTGGAGCGCCACGGCCCCGCCCAGCTCGCTATCGAAGCCGACCGCCGCTCGTTGAAGCAAGTCTTCCTCAATCTCCTGTCGAACGCGGTCAAGTTCACCCGCGACAGTGGGCGTGTGGATGTGCATCTGTCGCGGAGAAACGGTCAGGTGAAGATCGCCATCAAGGACACCGGGATCGGCATCGCCGAGACGGACATCACCAAGCTCGGCAGACCTTTCGAGCAAGTGGAAAACCAGTTCTCAAAGAGCCATCAAGGCAGCGGGCTCGGACTGGCGATTTCCCGTGCGCTCATCGAGCTTCACGGCGGCACGCTCCAGATCAAGAGCCGCGAGGGTCAGGGGACGACTGTCACCTGCATCCTACCCATCCAGGCTGCTCAGCCGGTCGAGGAAGAGCCGCTCGCCGAGAGCGCCTAGATCCCAGGCTTATCATTCCCGCTTGCCCTTCCCTGTTGAGCAGAGCGCCGGCTGATTGTCGGAGGCTGAAACCGTTGCGGGCCTTGGTCGCTCGCAAGCCAAGGAATTGATCGAAACTCAATTCAAAGGCCGTTCAAATTCTCCGACATGTCTTGATGTTAACGGTGAACGGACGCGTCGCTTTCTGGTCATGAGCCCTCCATATTTCGGAACCCTTCGCATCAGCAACATGCGCGCTAGCGACGGAGGGGGAACTATGGAAGATCAGCAAAGGACCGTGCCGCATGTCTGCGTTACTGATGGAAAGCAGCACATTCGAAATTTCCTCAGAGAGGCCCTGAAGGAGCTCGGGTTCACCGCATATGAATGCGCGGAGGAGCACGACTTGAACGCGGCCCTCGACGCACGAACGCCAGACCTCGTTCTTCTCGGGCTGATGTCCGGATCTCCCGCGGCAGGCAACGCCATGAGGATGCTCGCGGATCGGAATTTCACCGGCATGATCCTGCCGGTTGCCCAACGTGATTCGACGGCCGTAAGTGAGATCCAAAGCCTGGCTGAAAGACTCGGCATGACCATACTGCCGCCGCTGCTCACGCCGTTTACCCACGAACGCTTGCGTGACAGCGTCGCCGTACTCTTGCCTGAAACGTCGTTGAAGCCTCTCGTCGACCTCTCCGAGGCCGTGCGCGGAGGCTGGCTCGAGTTATGGTATCAACCGAAGATCGACGCGCGATCACTCGTCATGCGTGGCGCCGAGGCGCTGCTCCGCGTTCGTCATCCCATATGGGGAATTATCCCGCCTGCTTACTTCATAGCGGAAGACGGAGATCCCCGCTTTCCCTCGATCTCGGAAACCGTGATATCCCGCGCGATCGATGATTGGCATTACTTCTTTCTTGAACGCGGACACACCGAGCTCGCGATCAATCTTCCCATCACCTTTTTTCAGAATCCCACTTCGATCAATTGTTTGCGGAAGAAGCTGCCTCACCATGCCGCCTTCGAGGGATTGCTCGTGGAAAGCAACGGCACGGATATCGCACGCAACCTGACTCACGCGAAGGATGTCGCGAGAGAGCTTCGTCTCCATAAGATCGCTATTTCGGTGGACGACGTCGGCGCGGAATGGCCCTCGCTTACCAGCCTAAACGAGTTCCCCTTTGTCGAGATCAAAATCGATCGGAAATTCGTCCTCGGTTGCGCCGGGGATCAGCTAAAGCAGTCGATGTGTCGCCGCATCATCGACCTTGGCCAGAGGAATGGTGCACGCACCGTCGCCGAGGGCGTCGAGACATGGGCGGATTTTCTCACCTTGCGGGAAATGGGTGTCGATCTCGTCCAGGGCGTTCTTTTTGCCGAGCCAATGAGTGTGGAGCGGTTCGCACGTGACGGCTGGTCGGCTTCGCAGATGTCGCTTCCGTCGGGACAATCATTCTCCATTGAAGAACTTGCCGATTGCAGCCGGCGATGGCCCGACGTCCCGCTTTGCAGTCTCATGCGATGATCTGGTCGAATGCATCGTGCACGTTTGCCAGCGTGTCCCTCAACATCGCCTCCAGGGTCGCAAAGTCCGGCATGTCGGATGCGCGCGCCAACAGTTCCCTGAGCGCCAGGGGCGCCTCCGCAGCGTCGAACGGCTTATCGAGGCATAGCCGGAGAACTTGCGTCAGCGTGTGATAGAGCCGCGCCGCGGGGATCAGGATCTCGGCGTCGGCCGGCGAGAGCACGCCCGCGGCGGACAGCTTGGTCAGCGCCAGCTCCGTGTTCTGATCGAGAACAGTGGGATGTTCGGCGGCGCTCACGATCTGCAGGAATTGTGCGAGGAACTCCATATCGACCAGCCCGCCGCGAACCTGCTTGAGATCCCAGATATCGGAGGTCCCCTTTTCGGCGGCGATCTTGGCGCGCATCGTCTGGACGTCCTGAGCCACCGCCGCCCTGTCGCGCGGCCGGACCAGAACGGCCTTGATCGTGTCGTTGATCGTCCGGCGAAGCTCGACCGGTCCGGCGACCACACGCGCGCGGGTCAGCGCCAGATGCTCCCATGTCCAAGCCGAGCGCTCTTGATAGTCGATGAAGCCCGAGAGCCTTGTCGCCACCGGTCCTTGGCTGCCGGAGGGCCGCAACCGCATATCCACCTCGTAGAGCGCGCCTTCCGCGGTCTGCGCCGAGAGCGCCGCGATCAGGCGCTGGGTGAAGCGCGTGTAATATTGCGTGCCCGGCAGGCTTCTCTCGCCGTCGGACTGCGTATCTTCCCCGCTGAAATCGTAGACGGTGATGAGATCTAGATCGGATGCCGCCGTCATCTCGTAGCTGCCGAGCTTACCCATGGCGATCACGGCCACGGCGCCGCCCGGCATACGTCCATATTGGTCCACGAGTTCCTCGCTCACTGAGCCGCACAGGGCCTCGATCAGCGTCTCTGCCAGCGCGGCGTATGCCGCTCCGGCCTGCCGCGCCGAGATTGTGCCGGAGATCACCCGGACGCCGATGAGGAAGCCCTGCTCGCGCCCCACGATGCGCGCCCGGTCGAGTGCGTCCTGGTAGTCGGTGGCGAGCGAGAGTGCGCTTGCGACAATTTCTTTGAGCTTCGTGGGCGACGGCACCGCGCCGAAAAATCCCGGATCGAGCACCGCGTCGAGCAATTTCGGACGCCGGCCGATGATTTTGGCAAGCCGCGGCGCCGTGCCCATGATGTCGGCCACGAGGCGCAGCAGGCTTGGATTGGCTGCGAGCAGCGAGAAGAGCTGAAGCCCCGCCGGCATGCTGGCGATCACCTTGTCGAATGTGGCGAGTGCCAGATCCGGCTCCGACGTGCGGCCGAAAGCTTCGAGCAGATGCGGCAGGAATTCGGTCAGTCGTTCGCGCGCCTTGGCGCTGCGCGTCGCAGCGTAGCGGCCCGATTGCCAGGCGCGGATGGCGGCGATGGCCGCGGCGGGGTTGGTGAAGCCAAGCGCTTCGAGACTGGCAAGAGCCGCCGGGTCGGTATCATCCGCTACGACGATCCCCGGCGCCGAGGTCTGCTGCTCCGGGATCTTCTCGAACAGCGCCCCATAATGTGCCTCCACCAGCTTGAACCGGGCGAGGAGCGCGTCCCCGAATGCGTCGGTGTCCGAAAACCCGCAAAGCCGCGCGACGCGGTCGAGTTCGCTCTTGTCGTCGGGAATGATATGGGTCTGCTGGTCGCCCACCATCTGGAGGCGGTTCTCAACCCGGCGCAGGAAGAGATAGGCTTGCCCAAGGTCATCCGCCGCTTGGCTTTCGATCCACCCGCCTTCGGCCAGCCGCGCCAAGGTCTCGAGCGTGCCGCGCGTGCGAAGCTCTGGATGACGCCCGCCGGCGATCAATTGCTGGGTCTGGGCGAAGAACTCGATGTCGCGAATACCGCCCCGGCCGAGCTTGATGTCGTGCCCGCCGACGGCGATGGCCCCGTGCCCCTTGAAGGCATGGACCCGCCGCTTCATGGCGTGGATGTCGGCGACCGCGGCGAAGTCGAGATATTTGCGCCAGATGAAGGGCGCGAGCTGATCCAGAAACGCCGCGCCCAGCGCCGCGTCACCGGCCGCGATGCGCGCCTTGATCAGCGCCGCCCGCTCCCAGTTCTGGCCGAAGCTTTCGTAATAGGTGAGGCCCGCGTCCGTTGAAAGCGCGATCTGGGTCGCCCCGGGATCGGGCCTGAGCCGAAGGTCGGTACGATAAGCATAGCCATCGCCGGTCTGTTCTTGGACCAGCCGCACAAGCTCGCGCGTGAGTTTCACGAAGAACGACGACGGTTCGACGCCCTCAGCGAGTTCCGCCTGATCGGCGTCGTAGAACACCATGAAATCGATGTCGCTCGAGTAATTGAGCTCCATGGCGCCGAGCTTGCCCATGGCGATGACGAAATAGCCGGGCGCCTCCTCGGCCCCGGGTGCGTCCTGGGCGGATGTCACCTGCCCTGCCTCGCGCGCCTTGCGGAACAGGAACCCCACGGCCGCTTGGAGAGTCGCGTCCGCCGCCTCGCTCAAACCGGTGAGCACCTTCTCCGTCGGCCATACGCCCCCCAGATCGGCGAGCCCCATCAGGAGCGCGCTGCGCTGCTTGAACCGGCGCAACCGGACCATCGCTTCCTTGGTGCCGGGCGCCTGCGCGACCTCTTCGGCCAAGGCCTCTCGCGCCTCGTCGAGATGGGTGTCGGGATCGCGCGTCAGACAGTCGGCGAGCAGGTCCGGAGACCGCTGGGCAAGCGCGGCGAGATAGCCCGAGCCTGAAAAAACCGCCTGAAGCAACGCCGCGGCATCGGGCGTCGCGGCGACCTCCGCTGCTTTCGCCAAGGCCGGGTTTTCCGCAAACGCCTTGCAAACCGCCTGGTAGACATCGGCCCCGCGGGCCGCGTCATAGACTTCAGGGCATTCGGTGATGCGGTCGGCGAGCGCCGTCACGTCGGTCTTAGCTCTGCTCCCGTGGACGGCTCTGCCGCCGTCCCGTTGACAAGCGCATCACCCTCCAAGGGAAGAGAGAGGACGACACGGAGGCCCGGTTCGTTGTCCTCGAGCCTCAGCGCGCCACCATGCAGCCTCGCCACCGCCGCGACAAGGCTCAAGCCGAGCCCGCTGCCGGGCTCCGAGCGGCTCTCTTCGAGACGCACGAAGCGCCCCAGAACGCGTTCGCGCTCGGATTCCGGCACGCCGGGACCCCGGTCCGCGACGATGATTTCGGCCGTTCCATCATGGACTTCCGCACGAATATCAACCTCCGGCGCCCAGCCATTGCCGCCTTGGGCCTGTGGCGCGCCATATTTGAGCGCGTTGTCGATTAGATTTGTGATGGCCTGGCCCAGAAGCTGCCGGTCGCCCCGAACGGCAATCGGCCCCTCGGCTTGCGCCTTGAGCGTGATCCCCCGCTCCTCGGCCACCGGCTCGTAGAGCTCGGCCACGTCGCTCACTAGCGCGGAGAGGTCCAGCCTGTCGCGGTTGTCGCCGGCGGCGCCCGCCTCAAGCCGCGCGATGGAGAGCAGCGCGTTGAACGTCTTGATCAGACCGTCGGCCTCCTCGATCGTCCGCTCCAACGTCTCGCGATAGACATTTTCGTCGTAGGGCTCACGCAGGGCCTCTTCCACCCGGTTGCGCAGCCGATTGAGCGGCGTCTTCAAGTCGTGCGCGATATTGTCCGATACCTCGCGCAAGCCCGCCATGAGCTGCTCGATGCGGCTCAGCATCGAGTTGAGACTCTGCGACAAGCGATCGAGTTCATCGCCGGACCCGCTCACCGGCAGCCGCCCGCTCAGATCGCCCGCCATGATCGTGCGTGTCGTCGCCGAAAGATTGTCGATGCGCGCGAGCAGCCGGCGGCTCACCCAATAGCCGCCGCCGATCCCCACCAGCGCCATCACGCCAAGCCCCCACAGCATCGTGCTGCGGATCAAGCGCGAGAGCTCCCGCCTGTCTTCGATGTCGCGTCCGACAATCAGTCGGGAACCGCCCGGCAGCCGAAAGACGTTGGCGAACGCCAACCTGCGCTCCACACCGCCCGGCGCTGGCCGGCTATAGAAAAACTCCACTGGGCCGAGACTGTCCCAAAGCTGCGGCGACACTGCGCTCAAATTCCCGGCGAGCTGCTTCCCGTCCTTGTCGGCGACGAGATAAAGGCTGTTGCCGGGCGTGCGGCTGCGCTCGGCGACGATGCGCACGAGTTGATCGAGCCCGCCGGCGCGATATTGCTCGGCAAGCCCCTTTAGCTCCGCATCGATGGTCTGATTGAGTTGCCGCGACAGCAGGACCGTCGTGTTCCAATAGATATAGGCAATGGCAACGATCGCAGCGACGCTGAACAGCGCGAGATAAGTCAGCGACAAGCGGAAAGTGGTAGTCCGGAAGAGCTTAGTGAGCGCTGTCACGGATGGTGTAACCGGCGCCGCGGACCGTGTGCAGGAGCGGGTCTCCGAAGCTCTTGTCGATTTTGGAGCGGAGCCGCGAGATGTGGACATCAATGACATTGGTCTGCGGATCGAAGTGGTAGTCCCACACATTTTCCAGCAGCATCGTGCGCGTCACCACCTGCCCTGCGTGCTTCATCAAATATTCGAGCAGGCGGAACTCGCGCGGCTGCAACATAATCGCCTCGCCGGCGCGCGTCACCTTGTGAGACAGCCGGTCGAGCACCAGATCGCCCACGACGAGCCGGGTCGAGCCTTCCTCGGGCGAGGTGCGGCGGGCAAGTACCTCGATACGCGCGAGCAGTTCGCTGAACGCATAGGGCTTGGTGAGATAGTCGTCGCCACCGGCGCGCAAGCCCTTGACCCGGTCATCGACTTCGCCGAGGGCGGAAAGGATCAGCGCCGGGGTGCGAATTTCCTCGGACCGCAGGGCCTTGATGACGCCGAGCCCGTCGCATTTGGGGAGCATGCGGTCGACGATCAGAACGTCGTAGGCGTTGGTCCTGGCCAGATGGAGCCCGGCTTGACCGTCGGCGGCGTACTCGGCGACATGACCCGACTCCTTGAGGGCCCGCTTGAGGAACGCCGCGGTCTCCTGATCGTCCTCGATCACCAGAACGCGCATGTCACGGGCCTCCCTGGCACGCTGCTGATTTGTGGGAAAGAGGTGGGCGGCGCGATCGGGGGGAAACCGCGCCGCCCTCCGGCTAAAGAAGACTGTTTTAAGCCTTCTTCAGTGAAAGCGCCACGAAGCGCGTTTGATCGCCGGTCTTGACTTGCATCAGGACCTTGACCGTGTCCTTGCCGTCTTTGGCGCCAGCCATGGCCTTCTTGATGCCCGTGGAGACGTCGCCCGGTGCGGAGACATCGACCCCTGCCACTTGCAGGATGATGTCGCCTGGCTTCAGGCCCTTGTCTGCGGCATCGCTCGAAGGATCGACCTCGGTGATGACAACACCCTCCTCACCGGCTCCCGGGATCTTCACCGCGGGCGCAAGCGACAGGCCGAGGTCTTCCATTTGCTCGCCCTGGTCGGCAGGCTCGTCCTTCTCGAGCGCGGCCAACTTCTTGGCGCTGGGGAAGGAGCCGAGCATCATGCCGACTTCGCGCTTGTCGCCGTAACGGACGATGGACAGCTTGACCTCGGTGTCAGGGTCGAGCTCGGCGATCTTGCGAGCGAGATCGCGGGAGTCTTCGACTTCTTCGCCATTCACTTCGACGATGACGTCGCCGGCCTTGATGTCCTCCTTGGACGCCGGGCCATCCTCGGTCACCTTGGTGATCATGGCGCCCTTAGGCTCCTTCAGACCGATGGAATCGGCAATGTCGTCATTGACGTTCTGAATGACGACACCAAGCCAGCCACGATCGACACTGCCATCGCTCTGGAGCTCGGTCACCACCTGCTTCACGAGCGCGGCCGGGACGGCAAACGCAATACCGACATTGCCGCCGGACGGAGAGAAGATGGCGGTGTTCACACCGATCACCTCGCCGTCGAGATTGAAGGTCGGACCGCCCGAATTACCGCGGTTCACTGCGGCGTCGATCTGCAGGTAGTCGTAAGGACCGGAGCCGATGTCACGGTTGTGCGCCGAGATGATGCCGGCTGTCACCGTGCCGCCGAGGCCGAACGGATTACCCACCGCAAGCACCCAGTCGCCGACGCGCGGATCCTTCTCGGAGAACTTCACGAAGGGAAACTTCTTGCTGGTCTTCTCGGTCACCTTGAGGAGCGCGAGATCGGTGCGCGGATCGGTTCCGATCAGCTTGGCCTCGAACTTTTCACCATCCTCCATGGTCACAGAGATGTCGTCCGCATCCTCGACCACGTGGTTGTTCGTCACCAAGTAGCCGTCTTCGGACACAAAGAAACCGGAGCCCTGCGCCAGGCTTGGCGTCGGCTTGGACGGGCCTTGCGGCATGCCTTTACGGAACTGCTTGAAGAAATCGTAGAGCGGGTTGTCTTCCGGCAGGTCGGGCATGCCGGGAATCGGCATGCCGTCGTTCTCGGCCATCTTGACGTCGCCCTTGACGTTGATGCTCACCACGGCGGGGCTCACCTTGGACACCAGATCGGCGAAGGTCAGCGGTGCACGCCCAAAGGGCGTCTCGATGGTCTGCGGTGTTTGGGCGGTCTCGGCCACTGCGAAGGGCATGCCCGAGCCGAGCGTCACCCCCAATGCGCCAGTGGCGATCAGGGCGGCGGCGAGGAGCGCGGGCTTGCGGGTCAGCTTCCGCAACCGCGGGCTCTCATTCGCAGCGGGGCTCTGGTCAGTTCTCATTGGTTACCTCTCTCCTGAGAAGGAAATAATCCCGTTGATCCTGTCTTGCTCCGCCAAATGACGGGGCAGACGTGCAGGATCGAAATATAGGTGTTCACCAATTACGCCGCGGTTTCGGCGGCATTAAATTTCCGTAAGGTTGAGTGCCGCGAACCGCCTGGATTTCAAGGCGGTGCAGGCCCCGAGCCTCCCGGGGTCTAGCCCTCGCCCACAAGCCGCTCGAGACGGCGCTTTTCGTTTGCGCTCAAGGGCTTGGGGCCTTCTGCAGCGGCCTTGCGGCGCCGGTAAGCGAGAACGATGGCCGCGAGCGCGGCCAGCAAGACCAGCGGCGTGGCGAGCCATAACAGCCAGGTGTGCGGCGTGAAGCGCGGCTTCAGCAGCACGAACTCGCCGTAGCGGGCCACCACAAACTCGATGATTTCCTTGTCCGAATCGCCGGCCTTGAGACGCTCGCGCACGAGCACGCGCAAATCCTTGGCGAGCGGTGCATCGGAATCGTCAATCGATTGGTTCTGGCAGACGAGACAGCGCAGACCCGCCGACAAATCGCGCGCCCGCGCCTCGAGCGCAGGGTCGTCCAGCACTTCGTCGGGTTGAACCGCCATCGCGGTCCCCACGGAATTGGTTCCGGCAACCAACGCGAGGAGAAGAGCGAGGAGCAACCGGCGGAAGGTCATCGTCATTCCGCCGCCGCCGTGGCCGCCTTCGATTTCGGCTTTGCCCGTTTTGGGGCGCCCACCCGCAAGCGCCGGTCGGACAAGGATACGCCGCCGCCGAAGAACATCACCAAGGCGCCGATCCAGATGAGCCGGACCATTGGATTGAAATAGACCCGGATGCTGTAGCCACCGTCCTTCAACTCGTCGCCCAGCACCACGTAGAGATCGCCGCGCCAACTATTGTGAATGCCGGCCTCCGTGGTCGCACTCTTCTCCACGGCGAAGGCACGCTTCGACGGCCTAAGCTCGGTCACGGGATTACCGTCGCGCGTCACCTCGAACACGGCGACCCGCTCCTGATAGTTCGGTCCTTGCCGTGGCGCCACGCCTTCGAATTTCAGCTGATAGCCGGCGATGTCGACCGTGCCGCCCGGAGCCAGCGCTTCAATTCGCTCGGTGCGCCAGGCGGTCGTGGCCACCAGCCCGATGACCATGAGCCCGACACCTGCATGGGCAAGCGCACTGCCGTAAGCGGCGCGCGGCAGGTTGCGCGCCCGACGCCAGCTCTCCGTGCTTGAGGCGTCGAACAGTTTCACCCGGGTCGCGATTTCGGTCGCCGCACCCATCAAGAGCCAGACGCCCAGTCCGATGCCGAGCGGCGCGAGCCACGGACCCTTTTGATTGATGGCGAGCGCAACGATCATCACGCCGAGGCTGACAATGGCCGCAACCATGAGCCGCTGGGCAGCCGCATACAGATCGCCGCGTTTCCAGGCGAGCAGCGGCCCGAACGGCACGGCAATCAGGAGCGGCACGATCAGCGGCACGAAAGTGAGATTGAAGAACGGGGCGCCGACCGAGATCTTCTCGCCGGTGACCGCCTCGAGCGCCAGCGGGTAGAGCGTGCCGACAAGGACCGCCGCGCAGGCCACCGTGAGCAGAAGATTGTTGAGGACGAGACTGCCCTCGCGGCTGATCGGCGCGAACAGCCCGCCTTGCGACAGAAGCGGCGCGCGCCAGGCGAAGAGCGCGAAGGCCCCGCCGATGAACACGGCCATGATGCCCAGGATGAATACGCCGCGTTCCGGATCGACGGCGAAGGCATGCACAGAAGTCAGCACGCCGGAGCGCACCAGGAAGGTGCCCATCAGGCTCAAGGAGAACGTGATGATCGCGAGCAGGATGGTCCACACCTTCAGCGCGTCACGCTTCTCCATGACCAGCGCCGAGTGCAACAGCGCCGTGCCCGCGAGCCACGGCATGAAGGAGGCGTTCTCGACCGGATCCCAGAACCAGAAGCCACCCCAGCCGAGCTCGTAATAAGCCCACCACGAGCCCATGGCGATGCCGATCGTCAGGCACATCCAAGCGGCGAGAGTCCAAGGCCGTACCCAGCGCGCCCAAGCGGCGTCGATGCGCCCGTCGATCAACGCGGCGACGGCAAACGAGAACGCCATGGAGAAACCCACATACCCCGCATAGAGAAACGGCGGGTGGAAGGCGAGCGCCGGGTCTTGCAGCACGGGGTTGAGCCCCTGCCCGTCGAACGGCGCCGGGTCGAGGCGGGCGAAGGGGTTCGACGTCATAATGATGAACAGGAGAAACGCCACGGCGATCGACCCCTGCACCGCGAGCACATTGGCCTGAAGCTGGCGCGGTAGATTGGTGCCGAAGGTCGCCACCGCCGCGCCAAACAGCGCGAGGATCATCACCCACAAGACCATGGAGCCCTCGTGGTTCCCCCATACGCCGGAGATCTTGTAGAGCAGCGGCTTCGCCGAATGCGAGTTCTGCCAGACATTCAGCACCGAGAAGTCGGACGTGACGTACGCGGTGGTAAGGGCGATGAAGGCGATGCCGACCAGAATGAACTCGGCTTGCGCCGCCGGAACGGCAACCGCGGTCAGCTGCGGATCGCGCAAACGTGTGCCGATGACCGGCAGCACCATCTGCACGATGGCGACGGCCAGCGCCAAGATCAACGCATAGTGGCCTGTCTCGGCGATCATCCTCAGTTCACCTTCGATTCCGGACCATCGGCGCCCGTCTCGTCGCGCCACACACCCTGCTCCTTCAGTTTCGCGGCGACTTCGGGCGGCATGTAATTCTCGTCGTGCTTGGCGAGCACGTTGTCGGCGTGGAACACGCCGTCCGGCGCGAGGACGCCTTCGGTGATTACGCCCTGCCCTTCCCGGAACAGATCGGGCAGCACGCCGGTATAGGTGACCGGCAGGGTCTTCGCCCCATCGGTGACGACGAAGCGGACCGTGGTGCCTGTTCCGCGCTCCACGCTGCCTTCCTCCACGAGACCGCCGAGCCGGAACCGCTGGCCGGGCGCCATCTCCCTCCCCGCGACGTCGCTCGGGCCATAGAAGAACACGATGGAGTCGCGCATGGCGTAGAGCACGAGTCCGACCGCCACGCCCAGCACCGCCAGGCACGTGCCGATCAGAACCCCTCTGCGCTGCTTCCTGGTCATGACTTCAATCCGAGCTCCGCAGCGAGCGCGTCGAGCTGCTCGATGGCTTGCGTATTTCCAGCAAACTGACCCTTGGCGCGGGCAAGCGCCTCGCGTGCCTCATCGTCACGGCCGAGCACCGTATAGGCTCGGACCAGGCGAAGCCAACCGGCCAGATCGTCGCCTTGCGCATCGAGCCGCGCCGCCAGCCTTTGCACCATGCCCTCGACCATCGCCTGACGCTCGCCCGGCGACATGGTCTCTGCCGCGGCGACATCCGCCGCGCTCGGGCCGCTCACCACCGGCGGCGTTGCGTCGGCGGCGGGCGGCGGCGCGCCCGACAGATGCGCTTCCGCATCGGCAATCCGTGTCTGGACCATGGCGCGCCAGCGCTCATCGGCGCCTTCTCTGTTCATGAGCCCGCGCCAATCTTCGATTGCGGCCTCATAGTCGCCGTCCTGCTCTTTGGCGATGGCGAGAAGGATGCGCGGCTCGACCAGCGTCGCGTCGCGCGCAAGCGCTTGCTCCAGGGCGCGCCGCGCCTCTTCGCTCACAAGCCCGCCCTTCTCCAAAACGAGCGCTTGGCCATAGCCCGACAGCCGCTCCGCCGAAGGCCCGAGCAGCCGGATGGCTTGCCCATAAGCGTCCGCCGCGTCGGCATAGCGCCGGCCGGCCATATAGACCGGCGCGATCGCATCCCAGCCTTCGCCTTCCTCGGGATGCGCGCGCAACCGCGCCTCGACCCGGGCGACGAGCGCGCCGACATTCTTCTCCTGTGCCGGATCGGTAAGTCGCGCGGTCAAAGGTTGATCGGGGAGACGGGGAGAGCCGTAAAGGAGATAGAGGCTCAGCACGGCGAGCGGCAGGGCAAGCGCCACGCCGACAAGCGCGATGCGCGCCGGGGCTCCGCTCTTAACCTCGCCGGACTTGTCACGCGCCTTCTCGTCGGCGGCGAGAAGCCTGCGGGCCACCTCGAGACGCGCAGCTTCCGCCTCGGCCTCGCCGATCAGCCCCCGCGCGCGGTCCGCCTCGATCTCGTCGAGTTGGTCGCGATAGACCGTGGCGTTGAAAGCATCACGGCCGGGCTCACTGCCGCCGCTGCCCGCAAGCGGGCGGAGCAGAACGAACAGGACGATCGCCGTGAGGCTCGCGAGAATGACCCAAAGCAGCACGAGGGCCCTAACCTTCAGAAGTTAAACGAAGGCTAGGCATAGGGAATGGCGCCCACGGGGGCAAGTTTCGCGAAGGGCGCGAAGATTAATTTGCCGCAATGCTGAAACTTGGCGGCGTGCTAGCCGACCGGATTCCAGGTGCCGTCCGGCCCCCGGCAAGCCGTGCCACGCGCGGTCTGCGGCTGGCCTCCGATATAGATCGTGTGGGTGTAAGGCCGACAAAAGGAATTGCCTTGCTGGTAAGGCTTGCCCGGCACGATCTGGCCGCGATGCTGGTTCGAAGGATTGTTCCAAGGCGTGGCCTGCCCGGCCTGGCCGTATTCCAGCGCCCGGTATTCGGCCGCCGCCGCCAGCTGGCGGTCGCGCTCGTCCAAATCGGCGCCAATCACATTGCCGAGAAGGCCGCCGGCCACGGCACCGATCGCGAGCCCCGGAATGCGGTTGTCCTTGCCGCCGATCGCGGCACCCGCCGCACCGCCGGCCACGGCGCCGAGAATGGTGCCCGTGCCCTGCTTGTTTCCAGGCCCACAGGCCGCCAGGAACAGCGGCACGAGGGCGATCGCAATAATCGGCGTTAGTCTCATCGGTTTCCCCCCTCAGCCCAGAGTTAATCAGCTGGTCCCCGGCGAGAGTTCATTCCAGGAGTGTAGCGTCTCTGATAATCCTTAAGAATAACAAATCTGGCCAAATTAGGTTGCATCGCGAGGCACGGGCAAAATCAGGCTGCGGGAAGGGTGAGCCGGGCCCTTAAGCCCCCATTGGGCGAGGGTTCGAGCTCGAAATGCCCTTTATAGAGGTGCGCCAGATCCGCCACGATGGAGAGGCCCAGCCCGGAGCCGGGCTTGCTCTCGTCGAGGCGCTGGCCCCGCTTCACGGCCCGCTCGCGCTCGGCTTTGGTCAGACCCGGCCCGTCGTCATCCACGATAATGGTGAAGGTCTCGCCCCCGCGGACCCGCTCGGCCCTCACCGCGACGCCCCCTTTCGCCCATTTGCAGGCATTGTCCATCAGGTTCCCGGCCATCTCCTCGAAGTCCTGCTTCTCGCCTTGGAACTTCAGCGCGGAGCCGGTCGAAACCTCGATCGCGACGCCCCTCTCGCCGTAGATCCGTTCGAGCGTCCGCTTCAGCGCCTCGATCACGGGCGTGACCTCGGTCACGTCGCCGATGACCCCCGATCGCGCCGCCACACGGGCGCGGTCTAAGTGATGGGTAATCTGCGTGCGCATGATCTCCGCCTGCTCCACCACCTTGTCCGAGAGCGGGCTCTCATGGGTCCGCGCTTCGTTGCTGATCACGCTGAGCGGCGTCTTCAGGGCGTGCGCGAGATTGCCCACATGGGTCCGCGCACGCTCCACCACGTCGCGGTTCGACTGGATGAGCGCGTTCAGCTCGGTTTGTAGCGGCTTGATCTCGTCGGGCAATTCACCGTCCAGGCGCTCCGCGTCGCCGGAGCGGATCGCCGCCAGGTCACGACGAATGGCGCGCAAGGGAAGCAGCCCGAACCGAACCTGGAAGAACGTGGCCGCGACGAGACCGAGGCCCAGCACCGCCAGCGCCAGAATGAGCATGGTGGTGAACTCGGCGAGATCGGCGTCGATCTCGGCGGCGTCGCCGGCGACCGCGTAGGAATACGCGGCCGCATCGTCTCCGCCGGGCCTGATCTCGCGCTCGACGATGCGCAAGTTCTGGTCGTCGGGACCGGGCGCATAGCTTCGGCGGGTCAGGGTGTCGTCGGGAGAAATGCCATCCTGACTCGGCAGCTCGAGCTGCTGATCGAGCAGCGAGTCCGAAATGTAGAGCGGACGCTTGGCGCCTTTGAGCGGCTTGATCTGCCAGTACCAGCCGGAAAACGGGATGGTGAAGATGGGATCGCCCAGATTGGCGGGCTCTTGGGGGGAATCTCCGCTCTCCGGCGTGCTCGCGGCCACGAGGCTCGTCATATAGACGTTGAGGCGCGCGTCGAAATTGCGTTCGACGGCCTGGCGGTAGAGGGAGATGAGGAGAATGGCGGCAATGGGGATGACCACGAGGGTCCATGCCGCGGCCGAGGCAAACAGCCTGAAGGCGAGGGATTTAGGCCCCATCTTCGGTGTCCGTGAGGCGGTAGCCGAGCCCCCGGACGGTCTTGATGAGGTCGATGGGAAGCTTCTTGCGCAGGCGCCCGATGAACACCTCGACCGTGTTGGAGTCCCGGTCGAAATCCTGCTCGTAGAGGTGCTCGACAAGCTCGGTGCGCGAGACGACGCGGTCGCGATGCATCATCAGGTAATGGAGCACGCGATACTCGTGCGACGTGAGCTTGATCGCCTGCCCGTCGACGGTGACGCGCGCGGCCTTGGTGTCTAGGGCGAGCGGCCCGCACTCGATCTCGTTGCGCGCATGGCCCGCCGAACGCCGCAGGAGCGCACGCAGCCGGGCCAGCACTTCCTCCATATGGAATGGCTTGGCGACATAGTCGTCGGCGCCGGCGTCCATCCCCGCCACCTTGTCGCTCCAGCGCTCGCGCGCGGTGAGGATCAGAACGGGCATGCTGCGCTCGTCGCGCCGCCACTGCTCGAGCACGGAGAGCCCGTCCTTCTTCGGCAGGCCGAGATCGAGCACCACCGCGTCATAGGGCTCGGTATCGCCGAGGAAATGCCCTTCCTCGCCGTCGAACGCCGTATCGACGGCGTATCCCGCATCGCCGAGCGCGGTCACGAGCTGGCGGTTGAGATCCGGATCGTCTTCGACAACGAGAAGCCTCAAACGACTATCCTCCCTAGTGTTCCCGGCGCGCCCTAGAAATTCCCGGTGCGCGCGTCAACGGTCAGGTTCTTGACGTCGCCCTTTTTGCCCAGGACCACGATCTTATAGACGAAGTTGTTGCCGTTTTCGCACAGGGTCGCGGAGATCACCTTGCCGCCGGTCTTGGCCTGGACCTTCTTGTAGATGACGTTGCCCGGCACCAACGAGTTCTTGGAAATGACCGCGCCGGCGGACTTCCACGGCACGCAGCCTGCGTGCGCAGGCGGAGCGGCCGCGGTCATCGCAACCGCCGCCAGCCCTGCTACGGCCAATCCCCTTATCGCCCGACAGATCATCTCGGTCTCAGTCCCAGTATCCCTTCTTGGGAGTAACCATATGAGAATGGCAATGAACGGCGCATGAACGGTCTTTATTTCGGCCGGCCGGACGGGCCCGCGCCGGGTTTGGCGGCGGCATCGTCCACCTTGGCGCCGAGCGCCGCAAGACCCAACCCGCCCAGAATGATGGGAAGCTCGGTGATGAGTTGGGCCAGCGACATGTCGCCCACCGCCCAAAGCCCCACGGCCGAAACCGCCGCGGTCACGCCCAACACCTGGGTCCGGTAGCCCTTGGCGAAGCCGCCGGTGAGAAGCCAAGCAATTGTGTTCATGGACAGTCTCCTTTCTGGATGAAATCGGGATGGACCAGCGCTCAAGTAGAGCGCTCAAGCAGCGAAGCGGTAGCGCATAAAAAAAGGCGCTCAAGCAGGCCCAGCGCTCAAGCAGCGCGAAGCGCGGTAGCGCATCAATGGAGCCCGGTAGCGCACTTAAGAGCGCTCAAGCAGCGCAGCGGTAGCGCATTTTAAGAAGCCCAGCGGTAGCCGAGCACGAGGCTCTTGCGGTAGGCGGCAAAGCACACGTTGTCGGATTGATTGCCGCCGAGACAAATGAGACGCCCGTTCTCCTCGCGGTCGAAGAAGGTGACGTGGCCCTGCCAGCCTTTGCCGCGCTTGAGCACCACGATGCAGCCCTGGCGCGGCGCATCGAGCTTGGTGCCCCAGGAAAGATAGGAGCGCGCCGCGAGCGAGCCGGACGGATTGTTGGCGGCGCCGGGCGCTTCCGTCACGCCGCGTTCGGCGAGCGCAAGTGCATACCATCGGGGAGGAGGCATCCACGGTCCTCGTCAATGTCTTTAAAGATAGGAGGGGCTTACGGCCGGTCGCGCATGGCGCGGCGCTGTTGCACGATCTTCAACGTCACGAGCACCAGGGAGGCGAGCCCGGTCAGGCTGCCGATCGCCAGCGTCAGCAGATGGAGCCACGGCGACACCGCATTGGGATCGATCATCGCCGCGACGAAGGAGACGCTGGCGCCCCCTGCCCCCGCGGCCACCGCCTGGCCAGAGCTCATATGCTCGACGGACCGATAGATCATGGGAAAGATCGCGCTCATTGAACGGCGGCTATCTTTTGGACGGCAAAAAGGTTGACTCGGAAGTGCAAGTCCCAAGAAAATTCACGCTTCGACCGTGAGCGCCTCGGCCGGCGCATGGCAAATCGGCGCAGCATTAGGCCAGCAGTGGCATCACCGCAGAATCAAAGACGGGAGAAGAATACGCGCCACCATGGCCGCTTTGCGCGTTGGGATATAACTTCCACGTGGATGTCCGATCCGTCAGGGCGTCGTCGCCACATCTGGGCCAGCGCACGCCGCTTCTGCTCCATCAGCTCCGGGGCAAAATAGATGTCGGCGAATACTGATATTGGCGATTCGCCGCCGTCCAGCCGTGCCGCCAGGGTCTGAGCCGTGGCCGCGTCCGGCCCTCGGCCGAGCACGTATTCGAAGATGATGTAAATAAAATCGCGATTGCTGAGACGCTCGTCGGACACCGCTGACGGCTTTGGCGGATGGGGTGCAGGCGCAACCGCTGAGGGCAACGAAAGCTCCAGCTCTTCGAGCACGTACGGGTAGAACCTCTTTAGCACGTCCGACATATGAACAGCGCAAGCGTGAGCGACGATTGGCGGAAGGTCATTGCGCCAACTGTCGCGCTTGCCCGAACGGTAGTGAGACTTTTCATCAGATTCGCCGGCGCTTCTGCCGCCCGAGACCGCCTCGAACCGAAACTGTTCGCACACCTCTAACAACGATCCTGGCACCGTCCCCCCGAGATGTTGGAATGCGCGGGTGAGTTCTCCTACCGGATCACTCACTAAGTCCTCCATCAAGACGGTAAGGATGCGATCATCGTCGTACTTCCAGGTTCTGATTGCGTATAGCGGTGGAACAACGTAGCCGGAATGGAAGTCGTACTGCTCGAGAAAGATCATGCTCAAAAGCATGCCTTCCGGGAGGTTCAGTTGGCGCAACTTTTCTCTTTGCTGTGACAACTCCTGCCACTCGTGAAACACGGGATGAGAATTTCTGTGGCTGTAATAAGCGGAAGTGACGACATCAAGCGGATTGCGAATGATGTGGACAGCTCTGCGGAGGTCGGGCGGCAGAAATTCGTAGCTTGCGTTTAGATTCGCGAACACACCGTCGAACTTCGGTGGCGCGAACGACGCCGTGTTTCCAGTTACACGGAATTTCTTCCCTTCTCGTTTAGACAGCTCCGACAGGACGTTGGTCAGCCAACCGCTAGCGCATTTGTGGTGAGTCAAAAATACGTCCATGCGCCACAACCCAGAAGGAGCCCCATCTTACGAGAGATCAACAGATCACGAGAGGTTTTGCAAATCGCCGATGGCATCGCCCTCGATCACGTCACCGATTTCGGTGCAGATTGCCTGGCTCTAGTTTTTCAGCGGTTCTCATCAGGCCCAGCCAGTCCCCACGAGTCCGGACTGGTCAGGCGCGGTCTCGTCACCAGTCCATGTTTGCGTATCGTTGCCCGCGCCCTTTTCTAGCCATGATAAGAAATGGTAGCCGAGACCTGGGTAGCTGTAATACGCGGCGTGCTGACCTTGCTTCGCACTTGTCACGGCTTGCCTGTTCGTCACAGCAGCCGCAGCCGCAGCCGAAGTGCTATCGAGGCCAATAGCCACCCAGACATTTCTCAGTGTGCTAGCGGAATTGTTCACCGACGCGAACAGCTCGAGCTGCACCATGTCCTCGTCGAGCCCGCGGACCATGGCCACCTGGTTTGCAGCAGAGCCGTTGGCCTGGCGAAGGGTTGCTGTCGAGTAGGTCCAGTTATCCGTATCCTCCTGGCGCAGCAAGGCACGAGGCCGTCGATTGTACATGTTCCAGACGAAGCGCTTTAGCTTACTATCCTCGCATTGACCTATCGTGCCGGCGGTGCGGATCGTGCCGAGATAGCGCTTCGTCGTCTCGCCGCTCTTGACGTAAATGCCGTCCTGCAAGGCGATCGCGGTCGCGCGCGTCGTCGCATTGGTCCAGGCCACGAGTTCGAGTGTCAGTCCTGAACTGTCATAGCCGAAGACATCGTAATTCGTGTCGGCGGTCAGCCCGGCGAGCGAGATCGAGACCTCGGCGAAGGTCAGCAGTCCCCACGCCGAACTGCCGTCGTAGAGCGCGATCTGGTTGCCGCCATGGGGCGTGAAATAGAGCGTGGTTTTTGCCGTCTGGTCCGACGGCGAGATCGGCACGCCGCTTTCGAGGGTCAGCCTGCCATTGACCGTATCGGCGCCGCCGCCCGAGCCGCCGCCGGACGCCGCCCACGTGATCGGGTCCGACCAGTCGGCGCTTCCCGCCGACAATTTGAAGTAGAGCGTCGGCTGATTGCCGTTCGATGCGTCGGAGACCACCAGCACCGAGAAGGCTGCAACCTCGTCGTCATAGGCGTCTCGGCCGGCGATCAGGTTCACCACGGCGTCCGGCTGGAAACTCTGCCCGTCGGCGCCGTCGGCTCCATCGGCGCCGGCCGGGCCTTCCGGCCCTTCCGGGCCTTCTATTCCGGCGAGCGCCCAGTCCGCGCCGTCGAAGCGGTACATGGCGTCTTCGTCCATCACCCAAGCGAGCCAGCCCGCGCCATTCCCTTGCCCCGGCAGATAGGACCGCCACGCGCCGTCGATGAACCGAGCCACGCGCGCATCCCAACTCGCCCACGCGCCGGTGCCGGTCCCGCCCCCGCTCGTGCCGGCGACGATATAGGTGTCGCCTTCGACCGGCTCGGCCAGTGGTTCGGCCAGATCCTTGTCGAGCAGGCTGAGCTGCACGACCGTATCGAGCAGCGTGACACCTTCGTTATGCGTGACATGCTTCTGCGCTTGCGCCGCCGCGATATACGGAATGCGCAGCTTTGCGCTCTCTTCGGCCATGGCTACACCGTCATTGCCGGGCTTGACCCGGCAATCCATTCCATAGGCGTTTCGAAAAGCCGGGACGGAACGGTATGGATGCCGGTATCAAGTCCGGGCATGACGAAGGCGGAAGATGCGGCCATGTTCGCTCCTCAATGCTGATAGTCGTATGTGAGCTGCTCTGCTGCGGGGCCCGGCCCATACACGGGCGAAACCTGCGCCACGCGGATGCTCACGTTCCATTGCGGCGCGCCGAAATCGGCGTACTGCATCGCGGCGGTGTAGAGAAACGCCGGCGCGGTCAGGTCGACGGTGCGCAGCACATCGCCGCCGGGCCCATCGAGAATGTCGAGCTGGTAGCGCTCTTCGTCCTCGCCGAGCGGCACCTCCAAGCCCTGCCAGCTATCGCCGCCGGCGCGCGTGCGGCGCACCCAAAGGAACATCCAGTCGCCCGTCTCAGGGTTCCGCTTGCCTTGCAGATGCGCCGGCCGCAACGGCCGCAAGCCAAGGCCCTGGAACGCGTGCGTACGCGTGCCGTAGGAGGTCGCGTCCAGCCCTTCCGTGGTCGGGCCATATTTGTAGCTGAGCGCGAGACCGATCTCGTCGGGCCGCATGTTGAGCGGCGTGACGGCGCTGTTCACCAGAATGAAGCGCGCACCCGGCGCGACCGGATCGCGCATCGCGCCCTCGGTGCCGCTCATGCCGCGCAGCAATCCGGAGAGATCGTAAGTGCCTGTCTCGATCAAGTCTGCGGTCTGGAACTGGATCAGTTCCCAGTCTCCGTCTTCGTTCTCGATGCCCGCGACATTGGCGCCGTTCAACAGCGCCTCTTCGGTAACCGACTCCAGCTCGCCGAAGTCGAGCCTCACACGCAACACGTTCCTCCGGTCGAAGCGGTGCAGCGGGCCCGAGTAGAATCCGAACACGCTCTTCCCCGATGTCGCTCGCGCGCCGACAAGGGTGTTGAGCGCGTAGCCGCTGGTCGACGGAGAGCGATAGACGGCGACCGCGCCCGGCCAGGGCTCCGCCTGCGCCGCGATGTAGCCCACATGCGGCGCCTCGTCCCCGCGCAGCAGCGGTAAATCCATGAAATACGCATCCGTCGGCCCGTAGACGGTCACGACGTCGAACTCGCGCTCTTTCTCCGGCGCCGGCACCGCCGCGAGATTGAACGGCTCGACCGAGCGCGCTTCGATCTCCTTGAACGTCGAGTCCCGCGTCTCGGTCAGCCGCAACGGGTAGTCGCGGCCGCCCGCATCCAATGTCACGACGTAATGGTGAACTCAGGCAGCCAGGTATAGGCGGCGATGAGATCGAGGCCGTCCGTCAGCTGCGCCACCGTCTCGAACTCGAGACCTCGCTACGGCCGTGCCGCGATAGCCGGGCGCGCGATCGCTGCCGCCTTGCTTGCCGGTGATCAGCCCGTCCGGATTTTGTGTCTCGCTGCCCAGATGCACGCGGATGGTAAAGTCAGATTGGTTGAGCTCCTTGCCGTCCGCCCAGATACGCCCGATGCGCGTGATCGGCCCTTCGCAGATCGCATAGGCCGCATTGGCGAAATAGCTGTACTCGACGGTCCGCACGGTCTGGCTCGGCGCCTGCGCGGACTGGCCGCCGCCCCCGAAGACGTTCTTGCCGCCTTTCACCTGACCGCCACCCGTCGTCTGGGTCGTGACGGTCACTTCCTCCTTGAAGCGCGTCGCCCAGATCAATTGGCCCGGTAGCCGCGCCCGCCCATAAACGCGCGGCAGCGGCGCGCCTTCGCTCGAGGACCCGAGCTTGACGTCGGGCAGCCGTGGGCCTTTGGCGATATGTGTCTCGCCCGATGACGTGGCGAGCGGCGCCAGCAGCGCGTTATCGAGCAGCGCGCCGGCGATCGAGCCCACCGCGCCGCCGATCGTGGCGCCGGTAATGGCCGTGCCGAGCACGCTGCCGGGAAACAGCGCCCCGCCCACGGCCGAGCCCACGGCACCGAGAACCAGTGTCGCCATTGTCTGCCCAATGCTCCATGATGATCATCCCTCCCCCAACGTGGGGAGGGCGGCGCACCCGATCTTGTCGAAGACAAGTCGATTGGTGTGCCGGGTGGGGGGTCACCGTCACCCCACCCGGCTCGCTTTGCTCGCCACCCTCCCCTTAAGGAGAGGGACAAAAGTCTCCTTGTCAGGAAAACGGAACGCCGCCACGGCACGCCGCAGCCACCAGCGCCCGAGCGGGATCTCGACCACGCCGAGCCCTTCCTGGCTGTGGATCATCGAGGCAGGTTCGTTCGGCCCATCGCGCTCAAGGTGCGCGAAGCGCGGTAGCGCACTAATAACTCCCGCGTGCTTGGCGACACCCCGGTCGCGCATGCGGAACACGAGCACGTCGCCGGGCGCGGCCTCATTCACATCGTCAAGCCTGACGAGATGCCGGCAGGCGGCGGCGATCAAGGTCTCCGAGCCCGTGGCGTTGCCCCAATCCCGCGTATAGGCGGGCATCGCTTCGGGCTCCGATCCGTAAATTTCGCGCCACACGCCGCGAATGAGTCCGAGGCAGTCGCAGCCCACGCCCTTCACGCTCGCCTGATGGTGATAGGGCGTGCCGAGCCAGCCGCGCGCCGCCGCAACGATGGTTTCGTGCTCGATCATGCAACAGTCATCGACACAATTGTCTGAAGCCGTTCGTGCTATAGAGACGGCTTCTTGCGGAGAACAGCCGCCATGGCAAAGACATGTCATCCGGAGAACACGGCGCCCATCGGCCGCCGCAAATTCATGGAGACTGCGAGCCTTGTCGTCGCCGCAATAGTCTCAGCACGTGCGGCCAAAGCCGAGACCGTCGCCCAGCCCGTCCTCTCGGCCGAGACGCCCGCAACGCCCTTGGTGAACCCTGGGAAGCCCATGACCTCCGACCTCACAGCTGCCCAAGTCAGAGAAGCTCTGCAACTCGAGCCGAACCAGACCTGCGGCTTCGTGCGGAATACTTATAAGAGCAAGCTGGACATCGCGCCGGGCGGTCTGCCCGCACCGTTCGCGCAAGGCAGGCCCCTCGGCACGGCGCTCTTCTTCATGCTGACGCCGGAAGCGCCGGTGAAGCTTCACCGCATCATGAACGACCAGCTCTACCACTATTATCTGGGCGACCCGATCGAGCTGCGCTTGATGTACGAAAGCGGCGCGACCGAGCGCATGGTCGTCGGCCCGGATATCCTGAGCGGTCAGCGCGTGCAGTTCTTCATCCCCGGCGGCACATTCCATACCGCGCGCATCGCGGGAGAGCGCCGCTGGTTCCTGGGCGGCTCGACTGAGTGGCCCGGCGTGGATCCGGCGCGCGACGTCGAACTCGGCGATCCGGAGAAGCTCGCCGCGGAGTATCCGGAAGCTGCGGAGGATATTCGCACCTTCCCCGAGCCGACTTAGCCGCGACGATTGTGCCGATTGAAGCGCGGAATGGGCAGGCATAGCTTTCCGCCATGAAGCCCCACACGCTGCTCTACCTGATCCTGTTTATCGGGTTCTTCCCCGCGCTCTGGGGAGGATCGGCCTATCTCGACCGCATCTGGCCGACCACGACCGAGCTCTTGAAGGAGCGCGGCGAGGAAATCAGGGAAGAGGACATTCCGGATTAAGCGCGCGCCCTAGCGCAGCTTCTTGCCGTCGTTCTTGTCCCGGCGGCTCGCCACCCTCGGAAAAAAGGGCGGCCGAAGCCGCTTTTTGGATTCCGTTGTCATTACCTGGTTCGACCGGGATCCGGTCGCTATGCCAGCCGCGCCTCGACCTGCTTGCGCAAGGTGACGCGGTCGCGCGTCGAGACGCCGATCAGCTCGGCCACGCGCCACACCAAGTTCGACTCGAACTCGTCCACCTGGCCGTCGGCCAGCACCACCTCCCACAGCATCTCGACGACGCGCTTGCGGCCGTCCTGGTCGAGCTCGCGGCACAGCACGGATGTGAAGCGGTAGAGGTCGACCGCGTCACGTTCCCGGTCCGCGGAGTCCTCGAACAGCTCCCGCACCTCGTCCGGCTGGAGATCGAAGCGGGTCTGGAGCAGCGCTTTGACCTTGCGCTTCTCTTCCGTCTCGAAGCGCCCGTCGATCCCGCCGGCGGTGATCAGAAGCGCGCCGGCCGCTTGCCGCAGCTCCTCCTCGCGCAGGTTCTTGGCGCGCGACGAATCCTGGTCGACACCTTCGACGAGATCTTTGAGCTTATTCCACAGCGACATCGGGCCTCCCTCTCTCGGCGCCAAGGTCTTCATCCGAGCAACGAGGTCCTACAAAACGACGATGGCCGGGACAAGCCCAGCCACGCGCAGTGACGCTCTGAAATAAAAAAATTCCTAGGCTGCGGCGGCGTGCGCCGGCTCGGTCACGGCGCGATAGCGCACGATGCCGTGCATGGTCTCGCCGTCGGGATCGATGCGCGCCTCGGTGAACTCGTGGCGCAGATTGACGAGATAATGATCCTCGAGCTCCAGCGGCTGATTGTGCAGCAGCATGCGCACGACCTGGATGATCTCATGCACTTCGATGGCGCTGTCGGCGCGCGACCACACATGGAGCGTCAGGCTGTGCTCGTTCCCGTCCTCGGTTCCCGTGCTCCAGTCGAGATTCACGGTCTGGCCGAGTGTAATGTAAGGAAGCTGCGCAGCCGGCGGAGGGTTCGAATAGATGTGCTCGCCGCCGAGAAGCGCGGTCAGCTCCGACGAGCCGCCCAGCGCCTGGTAGATGCTGCGTTGGAGAGCCCAACTTGCGGCGGTCATGTCAAATCTCCTAACAATCGTTAACGAACATGTAGGTATCGAACGTCCGGATGCAAAGTGCTGCCCAGTCACTATTTTTAAGATCAGACCGCAGCTTCACGCCCTGTCGAAAGAGGCCCGTAGAGACTTTCTAAGAGGTTGCTTAATGTGCGGTAAACGCTCTGGCTAAGCCCTAGCGTTGGATCATCGAAGGAGTGCCCTGGATCGCTCGGGCGCCGCACAAATTGGGTTCGTTTCGCAAAATGGCCCTTCGTTGGCAGCGTCGATAGAGTGCTGTGAGCCCCCGCTGCGCGAAGACTCGCCAACAAGCTCCGATGCAAAATGCGGGCGCTCTCGCGGGTTTCGCACGATTGGGTCGCTTCGCAAGATCGCGGGGGCAGCCCTCTCCGACACCTAGCCCGCCGACCCTCTTTACTTATGCTTTAGTCGGAGGCCCGGCCCCTTGGTGTCGTCCGGCGGGATGAATTCAACTCCCGCCTCTTCCAAGGCTGTCTGGATCTTCCAATGGGTATCTGCGGCTCCGCGTAAGTCGGTCGCAAGCTCGATCCTCTGTACGGTAGCGAGACCTACTGAAGCCAGGGCCGCGAGGTCACGTTGGCTCAATCCGAGCAGAGCGCGGGCTGCCTTGATCTGGGAGGCGGCAATCATCTGGCCTCCAAATAGGTGACGCCAAAACCCTTGACTATGATGTCATAGACATCTATATAGATTTTTATGACATCATACCAATCACAGCACTTGGCCATTGAAACCTCGAACTATCAGCTCTTGCAGCAGAGGCTTCTCGACGCCTACCCCGATGCTGACGAGGAAACTCTCACCGACACCCTCGAGGGAATCACCGATCTCCACGAGATGATAGCCGCCGTGATCCGCTCCGCGCTAGTGGATGAGGCGCTCCAGGCTGGCTTGCGCACCCGGCTTGATGAGATGCGCACACGTCTCTCTCGCCTCGCGGAGCGCGGCGCCAAGAAGCGTGAGCTGGCGTTGGAGGCCATGTGCGAGGTCGGGCTAAAGAAGCTCCAGCAGCCCGACTTCACCGCCTCGGCGCGATCAGGTCCGCCAGGCCTCGTTGTCACTGCCGAAGAGACTATCCCTACGGATTTTTGGGTGCCGCAGCCGCCCAAGCTCGATCGACAGGGCCTGCTGGGCAGCTTGAAGCGTGGCCAGGCCGTTCCCGGTGTTGAGCTCAGTAATCCCAAACCCTGTTTGAGCGTGAGGACGAAGTGATGGCGTTCGACGAAACCCAAGTCAAAAGTCTCGAAGCGAAACTCAGTGCGAAGCACGTGAGGACGCGCCAAGCGCACGACACGGCCATCAACTACGTCGAGGGCTGGCACGTCATCGCCGAGGCGAACCGCATTTTCGGATACGACGCCTGGGACCGCAGGACGCTCGCCAACACCTGCGTCTGGAGCGGTACGAGCGGGGAGTTCTTCGTCGCGGCGTACGCTGCGAAGGTCCGCATCTCGGTGCGCGCTGGCGACGTCACCATCACGAGGGATGGATCGGGCTCCGGCGAAGGGAAAGCGGCGACCCGCGGGCAAGCCCACGAGTTCGCACTGAAGGCCGCCGAAACGGATGCAACGAAGCGGGCGCTCTCAACTTTCGGCAACCCCTTCGGGCTCGCCCTCTACGACCCCCATCAAGCCGGCGTCCGGAAATCAAAGAAGCCGGAGGCGCCGCGGCCGGCGACGTCGTGGACGCTGCGTTCCTCCACCGGCGAGGCGGGGGCCACCTGCGAGAAGCCAAGCGAATTTGCGTCGGCCCTCCGTAAGGAACTCAGCGAGGCGCCGAACATCGAGAACCTCTTCGCCGTATGGGAGCAGAACGTGGATGTCGTCCGTTCACTAAGCCGCGCCCTCAACCAGGAGCACCTTAAGAAGTCGGGCCTCACTGCTCAGCTCGTCGAACATCTCAAGCGCTGCGCCGTCGAATTGGCGACGCCACGCGCGGGTAATAAAGATCATATCCAACAGGATACGCCTGCAATTCAAGAAACAGGTGCTCCAGTTCGACCGAGGATCGACAAAAGCGTCCTCACGATCAGTGAGCCGAAGCGTATCCGCTGCAAGGAGCATCTCCGGTTTGTTGCGAGCCAGCCTTGCGTCATATGCGGACGGCAGCCCTCCCACGCACACCACCTTCGGCATGCACAATCTCGCGGAGTAAGTTTGAAAGTCAGCGATGAGTTCACAGTGCCGTTATGTGCAATCCACCACCACGACGTCCATCGTGTGGGAAAAGAGGAGTCGTGGTGGCGTGACCGAAACATCGAACCCATGAGCATTGCTCGAACCCTGTGGCAGCAAAGCCTCCGCTCTCAATCGCCCCCCTCGCAAGCTGCCGCTGCGCCGGCTTCTAAGAGCAGCCAGCCGGTCGACGTTGTATCCAAGGGTCCGCAGCTATGAGGGCCGCGAAAGGCGCGCGATGGCTTCAACAGCTGGATCCTGCAAATGCGATCAGCTTACCCTCGGCAAGCGCACCGCCCTAGTGATCGATCCACTCTTAATCGCTGACAACATCGCGGGAGCGGATTCACAGCGCTCCCCTCAACCGCATGGTCGACGCAGCGTATTCTCTTGGCTGCTTTAAATGGACGAACCCGAACCTAAAAAAAGATCTGGAAACACTGGATGGCCCCCAATCGTCTTGTGGGCCATTTCGTGGTTAAGTCACGCACTCGCGATTTACTTCCGGACGATTGTCGTAGTGGGCCTGCTCTACGGACTCGGGCTATTGGCCAGCGACCTTTTTCTTTCCGGTCAGTGAGCATGGGTGGCGCATCGCCCTGCCCATCGATCCCAAAGAAGCCTCAGATATCAGCGTTGCCTAGACGACCACTGAGACAACGCAGCAACCCTCCCTAGAGATCGCCCCAACGGGAAGCTCGGGACGCTCACGCGATGACGTCCGCGCTTTATCGTCCGCCTTACCGGACACCTCCAACGGATCCAATTCTCGGGCGATCAGCGCTTAACCGCATCGCGATTTTTTACAGCGAGCCGCAGGCTAGCTTTCGCCAGGGGCGAACGACGCGCCTTCAGGACGCTCTCAATAGACCTCCCGTTAAGGGATCCAGGCCAGAAGTCGAGGGGAGAGAACTAGAGAAGGACGCGACGTCGCTCGTCGTGCACAAAAACTAAAGTGGACCGAATCGCGTAACGCGATAGACCGGGCTCAGCACCTTCGGATCGCCTGATCTGGCTACAAACGCATGAACCCTAGGGGGAATGGCCATGGCTACCCAGAAGCAGATTAAAGCTAACCGAGCGAACGCCCAGGACAGCACCGGCCCGAGAACGGGAGCGGGGAAGGCCCGCTCAAGGTTGAACGCGAGAAAGCATGGCTTGACGGCAGGGTTGCTTGTGATCGGCACCGAAGATGCAAGTGAATTCGATACGCTTCGCGCGACCCTGATGGAGCAGTACGACCCGATCACGCCAGATGAATGCGAACTCGTGGAGTATCTCGCAAGCTTGCTGTGGCGGCTCCGACGGGTTCCGCTTTTTGAGGCCGCAATCTTCGCTGCGCGTCGCGCGCAAGTGGCCACAGATTTGGGGGAGGAAAACGCACTGATCGAGCGCTCCAATCCAGGTGTCACAGACGAGGAAATGTCGGACGCTGGATGGCTGATTTTCGTCGGACGCACGCTGATCAAAGATGGCGTGTGGAACGACGCGCTTGGCAAGCTGGCCCGTTACGAGAGCTCCTTGCTCAATGCGCTTAGGAAGACCTACTTGTTGCTCGACGATCGCTCAGAGAAGCGACTGAGTAAGCCGAAGACTATTGAACTCACTGCGCTTACTACGGCGTGAGACATTTGCGCAAGCGCTCTTCGCTCAAGCGCCTTAATCTTCGACACCCGGCAAGCAGCCAAGGGCACGCTGCCTAGAAGTGGGAGCTAAAACTTGCACGCTGAAGGTATCGTTTGTGCGCGCCTTGATAACGCAGCTGACTACCATCCCGAAAGCTGCTGCAGAATTGCGACAGCGCTGGCCCAACTAGGTAACGCCGCGGATGTCGACTTCTGCCTTGCGCTGGGAATAAACCTCCGGACGTTCCATTCGTGGAGGCGCGTTTATCCTGAATTTGCTCGAGCCATCGAGGCTCCTACAACCATGAGCACTGATGCGATTGAACGCAGCTTGCTGCGATCTGCTCTGGGGTTCGACTACAATACAGATAAGGTCATCCGCACCAGGGAGGGGGAGTTCGTTCGCACAATCACAAAGCACCACCCGCCCGACATCAATGCGCTGGAGTTTGCCCTCCGCGCCCGGCTGCCGGAGCGCTACGGCACCCGACCGGCAACCGAGGCTTTCGACCGCACGCTATTCCTTCTCATCAAGCGGATAACGCCAGCTCAGACCGCCGCCAGTGAAGACACAGTCGGTGACGGGGTTAGTGACGAAATTTGCAGAGTTGCCTACGTGATGTCTGGCCTTTCGGCATCCGACAGCGAGATAGCGGCGGCGCTTGGCGTCTCGCTTGAGGAGTTCAATGACCTCCAGAAGCAACCGAGTTTGTCGGAGGCACTGAATTCAGGTAAGGAGCTTGTCGACGGCGCCCTGGAACGCGCTCTCAGTCGTCGCGCAGGTGGCTACCAATATGAGGAGGGGGACATCTTCTGCACTCGCGAGGGAGACATCACGAGGCTGAGAGTTTCGAGGCATCTCACAGGCGACCTGAAGGCACTTGAGCTTTGGTTGCGTGCTCATCCCGGCGATTAGGTCTCCGCGATTGCTGCCGACAAGTGCCCCCGATCTTCGAGCAACGGCTGCTTCAACCCCAGACTTCATCTATTTCTGTAACGCAGAAGCTTGGCTCTGACACGCGCAGCTATCCTAACCGCTCCGACGTCTGATGGCCCAGACGACCTTCGGCCTTCTTCACCCAGAGCTTCTTTTCGAGGCACAGTCGAGCGCTATTTCAACTACGGAGACATTGAACCGTGTGAGAAGATCTACCGGCGTTAGACGCCCTTCAGTGCCACGCCTGCCGTCATCAGCGCCCAGCCCAGAATGGCGATCCAGAACGCGATATGCGCAACGACGGCAAAGCCGCCCCCGATGACGCCGAATACGCCGAGCAGGTATAGCACGAACGCGACGATCGCGCAGAGCGTCGAGAGATAGAATATATTCTTGGTCGGTGGTGTGAGCCGCAGTGCCATGATGAAATTCCCCCTTCAGTGATGACGGTCAACGATATCATGACGACGACGGCAGTCCCACCCGCGGCCAAGCTTTAGCACTGCGGTATCGGCTTCATCACGTCGCCGCCGTCGACGGCGCCCCGCGCGCTTCTCGTTGACCGTCAGGAAATCTTTTAGGCCTTCACCCTCCGCCCACAGCTTCAGCCGCCAATATTGCTCGGAGCTAGGCTGCCCACCCTGGATCATTGGCTTGTCGTGTGCTTCATGTGAGAAACTTGCGAGAGGAGGCTCATGCTGAAGACGGTCGCGATCTGGGTTTTCGGTCTGCTGGCCAGCGCGATCGTCGGGACCGTGATCGGCGCGGTTGTGATGGAGCAAGGCGCGGGCCTCGGGCTGATCGCCGGCCTCGCCATCTTCACGAGCGTGCGCCTGATGCTGACCATGCCCCGCTAGATGACTCCCTCCCCCTAAAAGGGGGAGAGCCTGCCCTCGGGCTTGACCCGAGGGGTCGGGGTGGGGGTCCCTTCGCAATATTGCGAGGCCGGTGCCCGACCCCCTCCCGGCTCGCCCGCAAGCGGCGCGAGCCGACCTCCCCCTTGCAGGGGGAGGGAAAGCGCGCGGTGCCAAAAGCCACCCTGAAACCAACAACGCCGCCCCATTTCTGGAAGCGGCGTTCTCAAACGCGGTCAGAGGTACGCAAAACCAAAGGCCCCGGTTAGAGGGCCTCGCCCACCTGTCGCATTGTACCTGAAACCTTGCCCAACAGCGTCACGCTGTCAAGGGATTTATTCCTAACTATCCATGAGAAAAGCAGCCGTTCGCTGAAGGGTGCCAATACGAGTGGCTAGACGGCTCACTGAGGACCGCTGGGAGTGCTACGGGCGGGCAGTGTAAAGGTCGCGTCCGTCCGGAGACGGCCAACGGTCCATCGGGGTCATAACTACCTTGTCACTTTCTTCTTCCCACAAGAGCACATGCAACGCACTTTTCCTGTCGATCAGATGGATCATGTGAATGTTCAAAAGGCCGACGATCTTGTTGTGCCACTGCGTCGGTCGCCAAAAGTCTGGGGTCTTATACGCTTCAATGTCCTTTATGCTTCCGCGATGCAGGTTGGCACCACATTCACTCCAAAGTGCCTCGACATAATATTCATACTCGCCATTTTCGATTTCGCGGATTGTCTGCTCTTGGGTTTGACGCCACCGGCTGCCACCCGTACCGCCGCCAACGTGCGAGATTCGTTCGTAAGGACTATACCGGTCAGTCTTGTTTATGCAGCGAATTCGAAGCCGACTTGCCATCACGTCACCTCCTGCAAAGGTCTCGAATCCAAGCACGAGTTCCTCCCGCAGAGCAACCCTTAGTTGTGCCTACTTAGACTAGGTCGGATATGTAGAAGGTAGGGACAAGCCCGGCCCAATACACCACTACCCCGCACACCAGTCCTTGCGGCGCGGGCACGCGGTCGCCCAGCAGGTGTAGGTCTCGGCCAGGCCCTCGGCGATGAGGATCGGACCCACGTCGCGGCCGTCCGCTTTCAGTCTCCCGCACAGGCGCCCGTAATTGCAGGCGTCCGTGCCCTCGGTGCCGGGCGCGCAGGCACAGGCCGCCAGCGAAAGCTCGACGTCGCTGTCATCCACCAGCTCCCGCAAGCGCGCCGTCGCCTCCGACGCAAGCGCCCGCTCGCGTCCGCAACGGGCGTGGAAGCCGGACTCCGGCGTGTTGAAGCCCACCAGCCGGTAGATCTCGCCGCCGCTGCGCACCGTGTCGCCGTCCACCACCTGGATGCCGCCCGACCACGGCGCGGCAACGGAGACGTCCACCACATCGTCGAACAAATCCTTGAGCGAGCCGCCGCGCTCATGGAGCGCCGGGAACAGCCAGACGAAGCTTGCGGTGAACACCAGCACGGCGAGCAGGATCACGGCCCAGTCGATCCGCTCCCACCAGCCCCGCGGCGGCTCGCCGAGATTCCAGACAGGCTTCACGTCCGGCTCGGCAGGCAGCGGCTTTCTCGCGCCGCGCGGCGGCTTGCCGAGATTCCAGCGCGGCGGCTTGCGGTGATGGCGGCTGCGAAACAGCGGTTTGAGGATACGCGCCATGCGTAACTCTGGCGCGGCAGGGCAAACAAATGGTTTCCGCTCACACGGTTCAACGCAATACCGTCATCCTGAGGTGCCCGGCTCGTGCTTCGAGGCTCCCCCGGATCAAGACCGGGGTCGCACCTCAGCATGACGCGCCGGGCCTCGAAGGATGACGGCGCTCACGCCGAAGACTCACGAGCCCCCCAACCGCCCGGTGCGCGGATCGGCGGCGGTCAGAACAGCCAGAAGAAGCCCGCGACGAACACCACCGTGACGACGGCCACCACCAGCCAGTCCACCCGCCACCCCTTGTCGGAATCGCTCAGGGCCTCGAGCGGTCTCGGCTTGTGATGCCGCGTGCCGAAATGGGGTTTGGTGAGGTGCGCCATGGCCAAGACTGTGCGCCCGGGAAAGCAAACAAATCGTTTGCGTCTCTTTCCGCTCAGTCCAAAGAGCCGTCATGGCCGGGCTTGACTTGAGCCTGCGCCCGGGCCGGCGAAGCCGGACCCGGATGGCCATCCACGCTTTTCTTGGCGCCTAATCGTGGATGTCCGCGACAAGCGCGGGCATGACAAGGTTGAGTGAGGTTCGCATGCGTCAGAAACCTCAAGAACCCTTCGCCTCGGCGCAATTCGGCGCCCACGTCCAGTCCGCGTCGTCGCGATCGTGCTTGCACGGATCGGCTGGCGGCGGCGGTGCGACCTCCGCACCCAAGGGATCGATGCAGAACACATGCCCCGTCACCGGATTCACTTCCGCGGTCTTGCATGCGGGCGCTGCGTCATTGGCCGCGTGCGCATCCATGATGCCGACACCTGTAATGTTCACGCCCGCGGCGAGAATGATTCCAAACAGCAACGCCGCAAGCGTCGTCACACGCGCGCGCGTCGTTACACTTTTAACCGTCATGCGCCTCTCCTCATCGCAAATGTCGATGTCGCCGAAACCATAGCGGCGTTAAAGACTCGCATCTTGTAGGAATTGGGCGCAAACTCTCTTGAGTGCGTGGGCGACCCCCGGTTGAGTATGGCCGTCGCCTGCGACGGCGTTCCCCGCGAGAGGAACCCACGCACACATTCTCTCATCACAAACGAAACGCACGATCGGTCCCGCGCAAGCAGGACTCCAGTTACACGTCCGCTCATTCCCGCGTAAGCGGGAATCTAGTTTGATAAAAATCACTCGCTGCTGGCGGCTTCGCCGTCGCCTTTCGGCTTGCACGGAATGCCGTCGGCGAAACATTTCGAGTAGAGCCCCTGCACGGCGCAAGAGATGTTGGCGTCCTTCGCCAAATCCCAGGTCGCTTCCGGATAGACCTGTTTCGCCTTCTCGAGCCAGGCGGTGAGCGCGGCCTCCTCGGACTCGTCGCGCGAGCTCACGAAGCCCGGTCCGCTGCCCGACAGAGATTCCGCGGCGCATTCGAGATCGGGCGCCGGCGCGGCCTCCTCGCCTTCGTGCGGCACCGACAGATCGAATTCGTCTACCGCGAACGCGGGCGCCAGCGGCGCGGCGAACGTGAGCGCGAGCGACGCGGCGGTCAGAACAAGCAGGCGGATCGAGACGAGCTTCGGCATCTCCAGCAACCTCCTCCCGGGGGGCTTCGTGTTATGTGGCCCTCGTTCGCCGACAGTCTTAGCACAGAGTGCGCCGCCGCCAGAATATGCGCTGGCGCGATTTGCATGCGGTGTCCGCGAGCCGGAGCATCGAGGCAGGACGACGCACCCCGCGCGTGTCCTTGATGCCGCCTTTGTTTCCGGTGACATTTTCTTGGAAAGAGCCCGGGCCCGAAGGGTCGCACCGGCTTTCGGCCTTAACCTTCGACCGGCCTGCCGGTACAAGACCAGGGGGAAAGAGGCTAGCGTCGGCGGGCGCGGAGCGCTTTTGAGGTTGCTTGGGCCGGATCGTAAGTCGGGGGATCATCATCGTGACGAGGCTGCACACGGCGCTGCTTGCGGCGGGCCTCTTGGCCATGCCCCTTGCCGCCTGCAGCCGCGGCAACCCCGCGCCCGATGTCGGCTTCATCCCCACCCGCGCCGTGGAGGCCGCCGACACCAAGGCCGCCTTCGAGGGCGCCAAGGTGGAATGCCTGGAGGAGGCGCGCCGCAAGGGCATCTCCTCGGTGACGCGGCTTCTGCTGCTGCGGGGCAAGATCTCGGAGTCCGACTATGTGGAGTGCATGGAGAAGAAGGGCTTCGCCGAGGCGGAAGGCTAGGCCCGGCCGGCTTGGCTAGCGGGTCCTTAAGGCGGTTGCGCGAGGCTTTTCCGGCAACTTGGCTCGGGCGGCGCGCCGCTTGCGCAATTTGGGCTCGCGGGGCCGCGTGGAACCTCTATAAATGGCCGTAATCGGAGTATACGGTACGCCTCAGGTTCGCCCCTTTGGACGGCCGGATTTCGTGTGGCCGGGCGGCCGCGCAGTGAAGAGGTCGGGGTAAATTGTGGGACTTTCTACAAGGCAATAGCCGCGGCAAGCTGATCGATTGGCTGAAGATCGATTCGTGGATCGATTCCGGGCTCTATGGCGCCTGGATCGGCTTCCGCGATTGGTGGAGCGCCTATTCTTCTTTCTTCGGCCGCTTTGAAATCAAGGGCTTCTGGCGCGCCTGCAATGAATTGGCCTGCGAGGGACTGACCTTGAGCGTGGCCGGGCTGCTGGTCGTGCTCGCCTTCGCCCTCCCCGCTTTCGAGGTCGCCCAGGGCAAGATCAACCTCTCCGACGAATATAGCGTCACTTTCCTCGACCGCTACGGCAACGAGATCGGCAAACGCGGCCTCCTGCGCGACGACTCCGTGCCGCTTGAGGAAATCCCGGACCACATGATCAAGGCGACGCTGGCCACCGAAGACCGGCGCTTCTTCGACCATTTCGGCATCGACGTCATGGGTACGTTCCGTGCGCTTGCCGAGAACGCCCGCGCCGATCAGGTCGTGCAAGGCGGTAGCTCGCTCACCCAGCAGCTGGCCAAGAACATGTTCCTGACGCCGGAAAAGGCGCTGTCGAGAAAGATCAAGGAAGCGTTCATCGCCGTCTATCTCGAGAACCACTACACCAAGCCCGAGATCCTCAAGCTCTATTTCGACCGCGCCTATCTCGGCGGCGGCTCGTACGGAGTCGAGGCCGCGGCACATTACTATTTCGGTAAGTCCATTCGCGAGGTCACCTTGGCCGAGTCCGCCATGCTCGCCGGCATGTTCAAGGCGCCGACCCGCTATGCGCCCCACGTCAACCTCGCTGCCTCCCGCGCCCGCGCCAACGAAGTGCTGACCAACATGGTCGAGGCAGGCTATTTGAGCGAGGGCCAGGTTTACGGTGCCCGGCTGAACCCGGCGCGGATCGTCGAGCGCGGCGATTCCAACACGCCGGACTATTTCCTCGATTGGGCCTTCGAGGAAGTACAACGCCTCATGGCCGGCAAGCCCAACCATATCCTCGTAGCTCGGACGACGGTAGATCTCGGCCTACAAAAGTCTGCCGACGACGCGCTTGAGGATACGGTCAACAAGTACGGCCGCTCCCGCAACTTCAACAACGGCGCCCTGGTCTCGATGGAGACCGACGGCGCGGTGCGCGCCATGGTCGGCGGCAAGGACTATGGTCAAAGCCAGTTCAATCGCGCGGCCCACGCTTATCGTCAGCCGGGGTCTTCGTTCAAACCCTATGTCTATCTGACCGCGCTTCAGCATGGCTTCACGCCCGAAACGGTCGTCAGCGACGGCTATGTCAGCTGCGGCCGCTGGTCGCCGAAGAACTACTCTGGCGGATTTCGAGGACGCATGACCGTCAGAACGGCGTTAGCGAAGTCGATCAATACTGTTGCCGTGAAGCTCTCCCTTCAAGCCGGCCGCGAGAATGTGCTCGCCGATTTGGAGAAGATCGGTATCAGGCATCTGAAGAAGACGTGCTCGCTGGCGCTCGGTGACAATGGCATGACCCCGCTCGAGCATGTCGGTGGCTATGCCGTGTTTGCATCCGGCGGCATGGAGGTGCGGCCCTATGCTATCGAGGAGATCCGGACCATTCCAGGCGAACTCCTTTATAATCGCGATCGTGACGAGCCGCCACGCAAGCGAATTTTCGAGCAAAAGGTCGTCGAGCAGCTTAATTCCATGTTGCGTACGGTCGTGACGGCTGGAACCGGAAGGCGATCGCAGCTCGACTACACCAACAACGCGGGTAAGACGGGAACGAGTTCCGCCTATCGCGACGCTTGGTTCATGGGCTACACCGGCCAATACGTGACTGGTGTATGGCTGGGTAACGACGACTTCACACCCATGGCCCGAGTGACCGGCGGTAGCTTTCCGGCGGAGGCCTGGAAGACCTACATGGAGGCGGCCCATGATACGGACAACATCCCGGTGATCCCGGGTGTCGAGCCCCACCCGCGCCAGGTCGCCGAGCAGCAAAGGATCGCCGCGATCATGTCACAAAGCTCCACGGCCGAGTTGCCGGTACCTCCGCCGGCCGAGAACGTGAAGGATATGCCGGCCGCGACACGCCAAGTGCTTCAGGAGATCGGCAAGCTCCTCAAGAAGGCGCCGCGCCTGAAGATCGCCGACGAAACGAGTCAGCGACGCGCGAAGGCACCATCCGCCGCTTCATCTCAACCGAATTTGGTGTCGGCAGCAGACACCGATCCCAAGCCGCGCCCCGAGCCGGCGCCGGCTGCGACCGAGGACACGGCATCCGCCGGCCGCGCGGCCTCCACCATCCCTCAGTAGACGCCGCCGCGCATATCGAAAGACGATGCCCGCGTGACCGCACTCCCGAACATGCCGCTAACGGGCACCTCGACGCGCAGTAGCCTGTGGCGTGAAGAGGGCAGCACGTCGATGCGTGCGCTCGGCTATTTCATTGGCACGTTCGCCGTGGCGCTGATCCTGGGCATCGGATCCGCGTGGTACATGATCGAGCGTGGCTCACTGCTGACGACCGCGCATATTGGCCCGTGGAAGAGCTGGCTTAGCGAAGGCAACCCTAACGCCGACCCCTACACCCGCGCTCACCTTGCACGCAGCGGCCGCCTTCCCCTCACGTCCACGGCCGCGCGCTATTTCGTGGCGAACACCGACAGCCGGGGCAGCAGTCTCAGCGCCGGCTGCGAGTATTTGATCATCGGCGCTCCTCTGAACGCGCGCTGGTGGTCGATCGCTCTCTACAACGAATATGGATCGCTGATTGCGAACCCCTCCAAGCGCTACAGCTTCAATAGCGAGGAAGCCATTCGCCGGGCCGACGGGAGCTTCCGCATCAACCTTTCGCGGAATGCACGGCCTGAAAACTGGCTCCCGAGCGGAACCGACCCGAATCGCAGCCTCATGCTTGTCTTGCGCGTCTATGGCTCACGCGACACCGACATTAGCGGGATCGGTCAGATTCCTAACGACCGGCTCCCAAAAATCGAGCGCATCCGATGCGAGTAAGTCTCCCCGGACTCTATATCGCCCTGGGCATCGTCCTCGCCGGCCTCATCCACGTCGTGGCTGTGCTGACGCTGCCTATGCTTGCGCCGCGCGACGCCCATGCGAGGCTGGCCGCCCTCGGTCCGGCCAACACGATGATTCAGCTGCCGGCCGCCGCCCCGGGACAGCAGGTCATGCCGATGATGGCCCCGGACGTACGCTACGCCGTGTGCCGCTACGACCTCTCGAACGGTCCGGTGCGCCTAAGAGCGGAGATCGCCGACGAACTCTGGCTCGTCGCGTTCTACACACCGCTCGGTGAAAATTATTACGCGGTCATTGGCGCCGATATGAAACAGCCGGAAATCGATCTGATCATCGCCACGAAAGACCAAACAGTTGCCGAAGTCGGAGTGGATGCCCCCGAGGCATTTGACAACGTGGTGGTGGTCAGTTCGCCTGTCGTCGAAGGAATTGCCTTGATCCGCGCCCCGCTTGCTGGGCCCAGCCGTGGCGCCGAAGCCGAGCGCGCGCTGAAAGCCACTTATTGCGGCCCGCATAAGAGCTCAAGCCCTGATCCCTCAGGCCCGTGACTTCTTCCGGACACGTGGCGGACGCCGCCGGGCCAACGATGAAATGTGGTCCGGCGCCTCGGCCGGCGCGTGACGCTCGATGCGTACGCCCGGGAAGATGATGATCTCACCGAGCGTCCCTTCGACGGGCTTGCCAGCCGCGGCGTCCTCGGTTCGGCGGAATTCCAGAATGGTCGCCATGCTCAAGTCTCCACGGATTACCCCACGCGGCGCGCGATGGTGTGGCGCGCGTGCGCCTCTCGCGAATTAGGCCCCAAGTAAGGTTAACGGACTCCTAACCCGGAAAAACCCCACTCAAGCCCGGACCAGATCGCCATCTAGAAAGTGCCGCCCCGCTCTGTCTTCCACTTCGATGATCCAAAGATCGGGATCGAACTCGATTTGGCGCGCCAGATAGATGCTGACCTCCTGGGGTGTCGCCGCCTTTCCGTCGAGGCAACGAACCCAGCGCCGGTCCGTATCGCTGCCCTCCAGCCCCGCCGGCGCAGGGCCGTAAAGGCACACGGTTCCATCGAGCCTATCGATCGAGATGAAGATCGCGCCCGCTTCGGAGTCGCCTCGGCGCACGATGACCACAGGCACGGCCTCAGCCTGACGGCGGCGCAGATACGCGCTGACCCAAATCTCGCTTCTTAAACGCATGGCGCCAGACTAGCGCGAAAATCAGGGGTGTGCGGCCGTCTTTGTGAGATCTTGGCCCGTCACACGCTGAAACTCCTCGAGGAGCTCCGGCGTGATTTGTCCCGTCTCCTCAAGGTTGCGGTCGCGCTGGAAGGCGCTGATCGCGTGCGACGTGTTCTCTCCCCATGCCCCATCGACCGGGCCAGGCGCATAGCCGAGATCGGCGAGAACTTGCTGCACGCGCATCACCATTCCGTACTCTTCCGCGTTCGCGGCGATGCTGTCGGAAGCGGCGACGGATCCCGTCGCGGCCGAAGGAGCCACACTGTCGCCAAGCAAAATTTGACGCAACAAATCGTCGCTTGGGAGGCCCGTCATGGCCAATCCCTCTTTGGATTGAAACGATGAGATGGCCGCACGTGTCTTGCCGGACAACTGGCCGTCCACTTGCCCCACGTCATAGCCCCGCGCCGAAAGCTCTCGCTGAACAGCCCTGACGACGAGCTGGGATTCGCCAGCATCGGAGGCCAAGGGCGCCAGATCCGTGCTGACAGGCGGCATGCTGAGATCGGCGGGAGGCTCAGTCAAAGGCCGTGTCTCAAGCTCGGAGGCGGCATCCCTTGGCGCGACGGGGATCGTCTTCGTCGCAACCTGGCGCACGACGGTCGTGGCCGGCGCGCTGGCGACGCCGTGCGGTTCGTGCTCCTGAAGATAGAGCGCGTTGTAGATGATCGTTCCGGTCAGGCCGAGAAAGGCCAGGAACACGAGTCGCGCTGAAACTACGCCCATTGCTTCCGTCAACGTTTGAGAATCGAGGGCGGAAGAGCACCCCGCCCCTCCGCGTGCATCTTGGCGGCGGAAACTAAAGAGTTACTAAACGAGCGCAGGGGGCCCCCTCATGCAGCCGAGACCCTGGGCACCTCCGCCGGGGCTTCGACCGCCTCGGACGGAGCATCGAGCGGAAGGACGATCCGCGCCGTGGTGCCCTTGCCGAGCGTGCTGGTAAGCTCAAGAGTTCCGCCATGAAGGCGGGCAAGACCCCTCACCACCGACAATCCAAGCCCGGCGCCTTCATGGCTGCGGTCGTATGAGCCCTTGGCCTGCACAAATGGACTGCCGAGACGCGGCAAGTCTTGGTCGGCAATGCCGATTCCGTTGTCGGACACCGCGAAGACGACGGTGTCATCCTCGACGCTCGCCGAGACCTTCACCCATCCGTCGGGCTCGGTAAACTTGATGGCATTGGAAATCACGTTAAGCAACATCTGCTTGCACGCACGCTTGTCGGCGGCAAGCTCCGGGATCCCGCGCGAAATATCGACTTTCAGAGACAAGCCCTTCTGCTCCGCCGTGTGTCGCATGATGTCACAACATGAGTTGACCAGCGAAGCGACGTCAAACGGCTCCTTCACGATGGTGAACTTGCCTGCCTCGATCTTCGACATATCGAGAATGTCGTTGACCACATTGAGCAGGTGCTCGCCGCTCTCGTGGATCAGCCGGGCGTAATCCCGGTAGCGCACTTCGCCGAGCGCACCGAATAGCTCGCGATTGAGAATTTCGGAGAAGCCGATGATCGCGTTGAGCGGTGTGCGGAGTTCGTGGCTCATGCTCGCAAGGAATTGCGTCTTGGCTCGGCTCGCACCTTCCGCCTCGTCCCGGGCGCGCAGCAGCACGGACTCTTGCACCTTATACTCGGAGATATCGCGGGTGACGGCGACGATGCCGGACCTGTCGCCACCCTCGGTCGGCGGCATCGGCCGGCAGCGCATCTCCACCCAAGCGTAGCGTGCAGCATCGCCCGCCCCGGCGCGGCGCACGCGGAACTCCACCGCCATCGCTTCGTTGTTGGCCTGGCAGCGGGAGAGCGCCGTCAGATAAGCCGGCCGGTCGGCTACATGCACATGCTCGAACAGACCGTCTCCCAGAAGCTTCTGCACGGGCTCGCCCAAGAGGTGTTGCCCAGCGGGTGACATGAAGGTCACGCGGCCTTTCGCGTCGTGGCGTGTGATCGTGTCGTTGACGTTCTCGGCCAGCAGCCTATAGCGCTCTTCGCCGGCACGGATGGCGTTCTCCGATTGCTTGTGGACCATCTGCACCATGGCGGCCAATCCGGCGGCATAGGCCATGGCGGACGCCACGCCGAGGAACGAGAACGCATCCGCCGGCAGCGGCAACGTGAGGGGCGCCGGTACCATTCCGGCCATACCGAGAAGCGCAAGGACCGCGAGACCAAGTGCGGCCGCGCCAGCCGCCCAGGCGACAATGCGCCGGTCGGTGGCAAGTCCGGCCTCGAGCGGCACGACGACAAGCCATGGCAGGAGAGCTGAACCGAGGCCGCCGGTCAGCCACGCGCAATAGGTGATAAGACCCGCGAAATTCGCGGCCGAGATCAAATGCGCGGCGGCGAACCGGCCCGTCCGCGACAGGAAGATGGCAATGGCTATGGGCGACAGGAGCCAAAGAAACGCCGCGGCCCCGAGCAGCGACGGCTTTCCGCCCACCACCAGATAAATGGGAAACACGCACAGGGCCAGAAGGCCGCCAAGCAGACGGGACGCGATGAAGGATTGGTGGCGCGCGATGGTTAGCGCATCGCCTCGCGCCGTCCCATGGACCAGCGACTCGAAATAGGCGGCCAGCCCACGGACACTCTCACGACTAAACACACGCATCTCAGAGCGGCGAGTCGCCGCTACCGTCCCCGAATTATCTTTGGTCGTGGATTATTCGCGCCCGCGCTTAAGGAAAGCATAAAGCGCCGCTAGCCGCGGATTGAGGGCCGTTCTACGCTGGTTTGGGGCGGACCACGATGACCAAGCGGCGCAAACCCTTAACCGTTTGCATCCGACTTTAGTTAAATTCTCCGTGCAATAGAGATTAATTTGAAACAAGTATTACCAAAGTCCAAATCGTGTGAATGTTAGAATCGAGTGGAATTTTCGTTTCAAACTTTATTGATTGCAGAGAAGGTCCTTTATTTCATTTGAGCTATAGTGTTCCAATCTGCAGGGGAATGCAGAAAAAATGCGGAATACAAACCGCAGTCAACAGAGAGGGCAAACCGATGATGTTCCTGTTTAGGTCAGCCTTTTGGCTGCTGATCCTTGTCTTGCTGGTCCCGACCGATGAAGGCCAGCAGAACCAGATCTACGGCACCGCGCAGGCCGCCGTGAACGACGTGGTGAGCTTCTGCGACCGCAATCCGCAGACCTGCGCCACGGGTCAAGACGCCTTCACCGTCCTGGTCCAGAAAGCACAGTATGGTGCTCAGATGATGATGGCTCTGGTCGAAGGTCAGACCGATTCTCTTTCTCTTGGCGGCAGCTACTCCGAGCCGGTGGCCATGCCAGGCGACGGCTCCGTGATGCCAGTCCCCTCGGCCGTGCCGATGGAGCCCGCGACCTGGGGCCCGACCGCAACGCAAGACACTCTCAGCCCCCAGGACCGCGAAGCGGCTTGGGGCGGCCCCGGCGTCTAAACGGCCAGGCTCCCAGCACCTGCCGTGGGCGGGCGCCTTCTGCCGGCTGAACAAGAAAAGTGCTTGGCAGCCCCCCGCCTGCCAATCGGGGCGCGCAGTTGGGAAGGTTCCTGCCCTTTCCCTCCCAAACTGCGCGCCCTTTCTTTTTGACGAAGGCCAGTCGCAGCCTGCCGCATGGCGAACTATATTGAGTCCATGGATATAGCGACGGACAACCAGATTCCGGCCTTTGACGAGATTCTCGCCGACTTCGAACTTCTCGACGACTGGGAGGATCGCTACCGCTACGTCATCGAGCTCGGCCGGAAGCTGACGCCGTTGCCGGATGCAGAACGAAATGCCCAGAACAAGGTGGAGGGTTGCGTAAGCCAGGTCTGGCTCGCGACCACCGTGCACCACGACGGCAGCCCACGCCTTTCCTTCATCGGCGACAGCGACGCCCACATCGTGCGCGGCCTGATCGCCATCCTCTTCGCGATCTATTCCGGCCGAACCGCCGATGAAATCTTGGACGTCGACGCAACCAAGACGCTGGGTGAGCTTCATCTCAAAGAACACCTGACACCGCAGCGCTCTAATGGGCTCATGGCCATGGTCAAGCGTATTCAAGGCGACGCGGCCAAGGCGGCGGCGTAACTAGAGATGAGGTCAATGCTCAGCGACCTCTATGGCAATAACGCAGTTTGAGGTCCGCTATGGCAGTTAGCGGGTATAGACACCGTCTCTGAGTACGTCCCCTTAGTGCCAAGAGCGGACAAGAGCTTCGCGCCCGGTGATAGCAGCTACTCCGATCTTCCGAAGACCGACGCAACGCTAGTGTTTGAAGCAGCTTTAGATCGGCGAGGAGTTTCTGGCGGTCGAAGCCATCTTCGGGAGCACCTTGGTTGCGCAAGATCAGCACTCGCTGATTCACGAGATGGCCGGCGTACATGCCCGCATCGTTCAGGCTATAGAAGAACGGAAGCCCAATGCCATAGGCCCGTGCGGCGCCGGTCTTACGTAATACGGTCCCGCCGTTTGTGGCATAGGTCGCATCAATGTGAACGATAACGAAAGTTTGGCTCACGAACGCTTTAAGCGCGTCGGTCTCAGAGTCAGAGAGAACCGTATCGACGAAGATGTGACACCACTTACACCATTCCGCTCCATACGAAACTAGGACGACTTTGTTCTCCTCTTTCGCGAGCTGTTTGGCCTGGTTTAGAAGTTCAAATTGATCTGAGCACTCGTCATAGAGTCTGGCCTGTCCGTTGCCACAGTCAGGGCTCGGCCCTTCGGGCACAATCCTAACGTGGCCTTGGTGAGAGGCCACAGCAGTACCGCGCGGTTGAGCTGCCGTCGAAACCTGAGCCGGACTATTGGACGCGACGAGCGTCACCGCCGCCAATAGTATTAGGATGCATGTCCTGGTCATGAGGCCCCATCCACTGCCCAACACAGAAGGGCTAACCAGCGTCCATTAGGCACGAGATCCGCCGTGGTGCTGATCAATTGGACGTGACATTCAGAATCGCGCGAGGGTCGGCGAGTCCGCTAAGTGCCAGGAGCGGGACAGAGCTTCATGCCCGGTGATGGCAGTTACTCCGATCCTCCAGCAGATCGACCCGATGCGCGTGCTTGAAGCAGCTTTAAATGGGCTAACTCGCCTCTCCACTTCATGCGCCGTCCCGACCTCGATCCTCGGCTTCTAGGCGGGCCTTACGGTCACTCGCTAAGCCTTGCGCACCAGCATGGCGTTGATGTTGTCGTTGAACACGAACAGCATCGGATTGATGAGGCGAAGCGACAAACCGCAATCGTCAGCCATGGTCCT